>Ga0208767_1003075_pt1 | contig 12274 bp, 11 predicted proteins | sample VirMetDEL_Mar_21_FD_184514 | JGI IMG/M metagenome (GOLD analysis project Ga0208767, IMG submission 184514) | Aqueous microbial communities from the Delaware River and Bay under freshwater to marine salinity gradient to study organic matter... | ecosystem: Environmental > Aquatic > Marine >... | reverse complement strand
GCAACTCGAGAATGAAAAATCAAAAGCACGTGAGGTAACATGGTGGGAAACTATTAAAATTGCAGCTGGTGGATTGTTAGGTACATCTGAACAAGCTGAAATAATCGCTGAATCAATAAATACAAACACTTCAGAAGCAGTTAAAATTCAAAATCAATTAAACGATGCTAAGAAAAATCAAATACAAATCGAGATTGATATTTTCAATGCAAAGAAAGGATTGAAACCAGGCGAAACGCGTGACGAAGCAACTGGATTGCAAGTTGAAGGCGAAGATGTAATATTACCGGTATCAGGAATAGACCCCGCATCATTGCAAACAAACATTGATTTGGAAGCACAAATGTTAGCCGATGCTGAAACAGGATTGACTGCATTATCTCAACAAGAAGCGAATCGACGTAAAGCAATAAAACAAGCTGAAATTTTAGAAAAACAAAAATTGCAACAAGCTGAAGTCGCGTTGTTATTTCAATTTGGCGGTGTATTACGTCAATTAGGCGAAAACAATAAAGCAATAGCAATCGCAGGTATAGTTGCTGAACAAATCGCATCTGCGTCTGCTGTGATTCAAGCAACAAATATTGCAAACGCAAAAGCTGTAGCTGCATCTCCATTATCTGCGGGTCAACCATGGGTAACGATTAACACAATATCAGCAGGTTTGTCGATTGCGTCAGGTGTAATAGCTGCATCAAAAGCGATATCACAATTAGGTGGTGGTGGCGGTGGTGGATTGGATTCGCAAGCTGCGTCTGCATTACCGAATCCAGCTACATCACAATCAGCGCCATCATTCAATATTGTAGGTGCTTCACCGATTCAACAATTACGAGATTCTATATTGAATCAAGAACAAAATCCTATACAAGCATTTGTAGTCGAAAAAGAAATGACATCTGCACAAGAATTAGAACGAAACAAAATCGATGTCGCTTCAATCTAAAAAAAAATTACAACTAAAGCTAAAAAACTTGTCTTATAGTTGATGAAAGTATACGACGTTACATTTGACGAAGATGAAAATGTGGGCCTTTTCGGTATTTCACTTGTGAATGATCCGGCGATGGATTCATATTTTATTACTTTAGCAAAACAAGGAAAAGACATCGATAATTCAATTATTAAATTGGCAGAAGTCGATGCAAAAGAAATGACGTTGTTAGGAGTCGCATTGATTCCTGATAAACCTATAAGACGGGTCGACCCAACAACCGGAGAAGTATTTTATATTAACTTCACCGCTGATACAATAAAAAGGGCAGCTCATTCATTTTTAGAAAACGGTTACCAAAACAATTCAGCGCTCGAGCATGACGTTGCATTGAAGGGAATGTCAGTAGTTGAACAATGGATAGTAAAAGACCCGCTAAACGATACGGCAAACGCATACGGACTACCTAAAGAGGACATCGTAAAAGGTGCGATGGTAGTTAAAATGAAATGCCGAGACAAAACGATTTACCAAAAAGCGGTAAATGGAGAAATCAATGGATTTTCCATTGATGGTTTATTTAATTTAAAACGTATTAATTTAAAATCAGAACAAATGGAAATCAAAGATTTAAAAGATTCAATCGTTGCTGGATTTGAAGCTGTTTTATCAAAATTTCAACCTGAAGTAAAAGAAGAAGAAGTTATTGACGAAGTGTCGTTAGCTTTATCTGCAATTGCAACGGCTGAAGATGTTGAAACACTTGAAGCAGTAGCTGGAGAATTTGATGCTGAAAATGATTCAATTAAAGAAGCGATTGACGCGAAAAAATTGGAATTGACTCCTGCAGAGGATGACAACGAAGATGAAATCAAAGCAATGGTTACTGAATTGACAAATCAATTTGGCGAAAAAGTTGATGCAATCAAATTAGAACTTTCGAAAGAAAACGATGATTTGAAAGCTCAGATTGTTACATTGACTGCTGAAAAAGATGCGCTTGAAGTAAAATTGGCTGCTAAGAAGAAAGTTCATGCACCAATTGAAACAATCAAATCTTTTGAGGAAATGACTCCTCTTGAGCAGTATCGTCATTCAAAACAAAATTAAAAATGGCAAAACAATCATCCAAAAAGAAAACAACGGTTGTCAAAAAAGAATGGAAATTTAAAAAAGGCGAATCGTGTAAAGTATATGGTGCTTTAAACATCATTGACAATTCAAACATAACTGAAGAAATTGCAAAACAATTACTTAAAAAAGGTTATGTAACAGAAGAACAATTTTTATAAAATTTAAAATTTAAAACAATTAAAATATTATGGCAATTACTTATAACATAGTAGATTTTCGTGGTAAAGCAGCTGAACCAATCATGGAAGAGTTGTTATTCGAAAATGAAACAGTTAGAGATGGTCTTGTAACATTTCAAGATGATATCAAAGCTGAAACAATTTTTACTGAAGCATCTGCGTCTGCAACAATGCAAGCGTACACTTCGGGAGCACCTTCAAGCGCCGGTTCATTGGACGCTTTTGACGTTGCTGTAACTCCGGTTAAAGTTCAATATTACCAAGAATTTGACCCAAATACAATTCGATTCTCAAGATTTAAACGTGACATGGCACCGGGTGCTTGGAACATTTTATCTGGTGAATTTGAACGTGTAGTAATAGGTGGTGTTTATGCGAAAAATATTTCTGCATCCCTTGAATCACTTTATTGGAATAACGCTTTAGCTGCTACGAAAGTATCGATAGCTGCTTTAGTCGCTGGCGTTCTTCAAACAGAAATTGGTGCTGAAGAAAAAACATTGGCTGCAGCTACAACTGCTGGTTTATTTGATGGTGTCGTTACTACAATGATGTACAATGCTTCAAACGCGACTGCTACTCCAGGTGTCGGTGGTCGTATTAAAGTTGTTGGAACAACTATAACGTCTGCAAACATCAAAGCTGAGTACGACAAAGTTTATGCAGCTATTCCTGCTGTTGTTTTGGCTGGTGCAGTATCGCCTCCATACATTTACGCTCCTCGTTCTCATAAACAATTGATAAACATTTATGATTCTGACCCGACGAATTTTAGAGATGCTTTTGACGTTTCGGCTGACAGAAAATCTTATTTTTACAATGGGGTTGAAATCAAATTTGTACCGATTCCTGAGAATGTATTAATAGCTGCTAAAAAAGAACACTTACATTGGTGTACTGATTTAGTAGGCGACGTTAATACAATGCAAATTGATAAAATCGCGGCTAACCGTGAAGATATGTTCTTGAAAAATAACTTAACAGTTATACCTCACGTTCAAAATCAAGCATTCAACGTTTTATACGTCGGATAATAAATTGAATTATTAACATTTGAAAAAGGCGGGTAGCATTTAAAAGCCGCCTGCCTTTTTTCATTTAAAACAAAATATAAATTATGGCTTGTGATATTACTAGTGGTCGTACAGAACCCTGTAAAAATGCAGTAGGTGGCGTAAAAGCCGCTTATTTTGTACCATATTTAGAAGATGGATTTACCGTCGCAGCCGGTGTTGTAACCGGACTTGCTGTAGGTATGACTACAGCTTTCAAATATGTTCTGACATCGAACACAAACAAACCTGTAGAAACAATGGCATCTTCGAAAGAAAATGGCACTACAGTTGTGACACAAGAAATAGCTTTGTCATTGAAAAAATCAGGTGCGGCTACATCAAATGAATTAAAACTCATTGCTCATTCGCGTCCTCATGTTATTATTCAAGATAACAATGACAACTACAATGTATTTGGATTAAAAGACGGTTGCGATTTGACATCCGGCGTCAAAGAATACGGTGGAGAAAAAAGCGATTTCAACGGATACAATCTTACGTTAAGTTCGATTGAGACCGAATATGCACCTGAGTTGGATGCAGCTACAATAACTGCTTTGTTAGCAATTGTATCTATTACAAACATCGACCCAGACGCTTAATATTTTTTAATATTATTTGAATTTAAAAACCTTATTCAATGACTGGATGAGGTTTTTTTATGAAACAAAGATACATTTTTTTGTTCTTATTATATGAAAGTTTTATTACCGATTGCAACCGAACAAATTATCCAGATTATACCTCGATTCGAATCAGCAACTGTTTCGTTTTCAATACGCGATGAGGAAACAGATACGACATCGACTTCTACAATTGCTACGACGTATTCTAATGGTTACATGAGTATTCCTTTTACATTCGATTTCACGAATGCTGAACAAAAATCTTATGAAATGACGGTTGAAACTTTAGCAGGTGCATTGATATATCGAGGAAAGATATTTATCACAGCCCAAGTTGATTTACAAAATTACAAAATGAATAATGACATAATAGTAATATAATGGCAAAAGCATCAAAATCTAAAACGGGAGATATACGATTAATTCAATTAGCGAATTACATCAAACCCGATATAAAAGAAACGCCCGGCAGGAGATGGGTATTGAATGGTCCTAAAAACGCTTTTTTTAAATACGTTATAGACCGATATAACGGCAGTACTACAAACAGTGCGATAATTAACTCGTATGCTGATCTAATGTACGGGAAAGGCCTAGCAGACGTCGCTACCGAAAAAGAAATTGATGACGCTACACTATTAATAATTCCTAAAAAAGAAAATAAAAAAATATTAGCAGATTATGCGTTGTTTTCTCGTGCTGTTTTGCAAATAGGTAAAGAAGGTAAAGCATTTACAATTTCACACATGGCAAGCGAAACGATTGTGCCAGCGAAAGTTGATTCTGATGGCGAAATCAAATCTTATTTTTATTGTCAAGATTGGGAGAATCCTTACAAATATAAACCGATTGAATATCCTGCTTTCGGGTATCGTGAAGAGTTTGATAAACGAACTACAAATCAAGGATTGAATGAAGACGATATTGAAGATATTGAAATTTATGTAGTTCAACCTTATAAAGCTGGCAAATTTTATTTCTCGGACCCAGAATATTTTTCTGGACTTCAATACGCTGAAATGGAAGAAGAAATGTCAAATTATTCGCTATCATTTATCAAAGGTGGTTTATCGTTTGGTTACATTGTCAACTTCAACAATGGAAATACATTGTCGAATGAAGAAAAAGATGAACTCGAAAAGAAAATAACTGAAAAATTAACTGGTTCATCAAATGCAGGTCGTTTTATCATTTCATTTAATAACGGTAAAGAAGCTGAAGTAACAGTTGTACCGTTTGAACAATCTGAAGCTCATTCACAATGGGAATGGTTATCGAAAGAATCAGAACAAAAAATACTTCGCGCTCATCGTGTTACAAACCCAATACTTGTAGGTATAAAAGAAAATACAGGATTGGGAAATAATGCTGACGAAATGGATGTAGCTGAATCGCAATTAATGAAACGGGTAATAGCACCAAAACAAGAAATGATAATTGATGCTTACGAGGATATTTTTGAAGCGAATGGCAAAAAACAAAAGTTTTATTTTTTACCTTTATCTGAAGTTGATGAAGACGGAGATAATGTCGATGAGGATGGCAATAAAAAAACAGATGAATCAAATAAAATTGACGATTCTAAAGATGATAAAAAAGATGATAAAAATAAAGATGTCAAATTAAAAAAACATACTTGCACAACTTACCCGATTCAATTATCAAAACGATTAATTGAACTTGGCGAAGATATGGATGGTTGGGAATTGATTTCTGAAGCACCTGTAAATTACGAAACTTGTGACATCGAAGACGAAGCTTATTTAGAATTAGGCGTTATCAAAGATGATGCAAATAAAAAATCAGAACAGGACGCTGGTTTATTTAAAGTTCGTTATAAATATATGCCGTTAAGATTTACAAAAGATGATGATGGAAATGTCGTTTCAAGAACGTTTTGTAAAGAAATGGTAACAGCAAATAAAGTTTATCGTAAAGAGGACATTCAATCAGCTAATTCATTAATTGAAAATGAAGGCTGGGGAGAATTTGGAACTGAACGCTATTCGCTTTGGTTATACAAAGGTGGGGGAGATTGTCATCATTATTGGCAACGACAAATATATTTTAGGATGCGAAATGCCGACGGTTCTTTTAAACCGAATAAAGGACTATCAAATGACAAAGTAATATCAGTAAACAAGGCTAAGAAGGCGGGATTTACGCCTATTGTCAATGAATCTGAAGTCGCAAAACTTCCTACCGATATGAAAAAGCGTGGTTTTTTACATCGATTTCAAAAAGCATTTCAAACTGCATTAGCAGGATTTGACCCAAATCAAAAGCGAAATAAAAGTGGTAAATGGGCATCAATTAATCCAGACGGTACATTTGACCGTATTGATGAAGAAAAGAAAGGCTCGATGGCGGATGACCATTTTGACGATACCGAAGATATATTAGATCCATTCACTGAACGTCCTGCTAATTTCGAAAAAGAATATGATGATTTCTATATTTTAGATACTGAAGTATTAAGGTCATCGACGGAAGGTCCTTATGCGACAACTGGAACATCTTTGAAAAGCGTTACTCTTCAAATGAAATTGAAAAATTTAACTCAAAATGAAATTGAAGTATTATTAGAATCATTAACAAAAACAAGTCCAAGTGCACCTGTAGAAAAAAAATTATTACGTTACAGAATTATTGGTGACATCGTTGAGGCTGAAATAAGAACAACTGTTTGGTACAATTAAAATAAAAGAAAATGGCTGAAACAATTATAATACAACTATCAGAAATAACTAAAGGTACGCCGTTATCTGGTAATATCGACGCTGATAAATTTGTATATCTCATAAAAGATATTCAATTGCAAGTTTTAGAACCGGCATTAGGTACTAAATTATATGATAAAATGAAAACTGATTATGCTGTACCGTTAACTTATGTTGGAGATTATTTGATTTTGTATAATGATTATATTTTGCCGATATTAAAATTTTTAACAGCTGCAGAATATATTGATATTGCATCTTACATCGTTTCAAATGAAGGAGTTTTTAAACGTTCTCCTGAAAATACAGAATCTGCTTCGCGTGGCGATGTCAATGATTTAGCAGATAAACAACGTGCAAAGGCAGATGTATATTTAGCCAGAATGGAACGGTTTTTAGAATATAAAACAGCAACTATTCCAGAGTGGAAAGCAAATCAAGATAATGAATTTGACATCGATGTAGACCGCGACGTAAGAACTTATGGCGGATTATATTTTTCAGGAAATAATGACAAATATAAGAAATCAAATAATTCTGAGAATTTACCTTGGGACACTAATTAAGATGGCGAGAAAAAAGAAATTAACAAAAGTAGAACGAGAAAAATTATTGTACATTTTTCTGAAAAAAAATACAAAACATGAGTTGCGATTTAGTCCTCGGAAAAACGATTGATTGTAAAGATTCAATTTCTGGCATAAAACGTGTCTGGATTTTACCTTTTATAAATTACACGTCCGCTAGCATAGTTAGGAACGGCGCTAATTTAACAACTTTTCCAAGTGATACGATATATCAATTTTCTCTTAGAGTGCCGGTAAACGTCACGGAAACTAGTTCAGAAAATGAAAATGGTAAATTCATGTCCCAAAAGGTAGATTTGACGTTTCAAAAACTGTCTGCTGACCTCGGAAATCAGTATGATTTTTTGATGAAAAAACCAGTGAGAATCATCATTTTAGACAATAATGGGAATTATCAAATGTTAGGAGTTGAGAACGGTTTAGACATGAAAAATGGGAGCGTTGAAAGGGGAGTAAACAAATCTGATTTTAATGGTTATAAATTAAGTTTTGAAGGTCAAGAAAAATTGACTGCACCATTTTTAGCAAATTTAGACGGATTCTCAATTTATTCGGATGACGAAAATACGTACATTCAAAATTCATATATTGACACATATTTTATATAACAGATGGCTATAACATACAGATTAATAAAAGGAAGCAAATTGACCAATCTCGAGGGAGATAACAATTTCAGATGGAATGCTGAATCGATTGCGTCAGCATCGAATACCGTCTTAATGGATAAATTGTCAGGATATGTTCACGGTACATTTGCGACACCGATAACCGGAGTAATTAACATTGATTTAACCGGGGCTCAAAACGATGCAAAAGCGACAATAATTTGGTCAGGTGCAACTAACCCTACAATTTCTGGCGCTACAATTAATGAAGTTTCAGGAAACATAACAGCTGCCGGAACTTATACAATTAAATTAAATTATATCAATTCAAGATTGAACGTTGAAATATTTAATGGTCAAGAAAATGGATTGATTGTGCTTGATGGTTACATCGTAACAAAAGGAAGCGGTAATACAAATAGATTGGCTGTTCAGGTTGGCGACATCATTGATGGTCAATTTGCAACCGATAGATATATTAGGGCTAAGGTTGACGCCTTACCTTATACGACGGAATCAAATTTGACATTTTTTATAGACAATACAATAATTTAAACATATTATGTTCTTACTAAAACAATTAAACATGAAACGAATATTTTTAATAATTTTGTTCATACTTTTTGCAATTCAAATGAATGCTCAAGTTGTCAAAGTTAATGCTCTTGGTTACAAACAAATAACAACTGCACAACGGGACGCTTTAGTGGTTCCTGCCGGTGAATTTTGGCGAATATACAATTCTACTACAGGTACGTATCAATATTGGGATGGCGTCGCCTGGGTATCATTCAGTGCCGTAGGTGCAACTAATTTAAGTTATACACCTTCACCAACCGATGGAACTGTCACAAGTGATTCAGGTACAAACGCGACGTTGACTTTAGGCGATGCAACAAATGCCGGATTATTAGCACCTGCAGATTTTACTAAATTAACCGATGTCGCTTTAAAAGGGACTGCGAATGTTTTTACTACAACAAATACGTTTCAAACAGATATTGTTTTAGGTAATAATTTAGCTTATACGATTGCGATAAATGACAATGGTACTGGAAATTCTGCTTTAAATTTTGTAAATGGAGAAATGGCTTATGATTCATGGAACGGAGCTGCAGCTGTCGAATCATTGACAGTTTCACATGATGCAATAACAGCACCCAATTTAACAACTGCTGAAATAACAGCTGCCGGGAATACATCATTAATAACTAAAGAATATGGCGACGCAAATTACTCAGCGGGCGTTTCATTTGCATCTGCAGCTGAAATCAATACAGGTACTGAAGCAGCTAAAGCTATTGCACCTGACCAATTGGCTTTATCTCAATTGCAAACAGATGTAACGGCAAACAATGCAAAGGTAACAAACGCAACTCATACTGGTGATGTCACTGGCGACGTTGCTTTAACAATAGCACCAGGCGTAGTTGGACCTACAGAATTAGTTTCGACTGCTGTAACGCCAGGCAGTTATACTGTATCATCAATTACAGTTGATGCTGATGGTCGTATAACTTCAGCTGCAAACGGTTCTGTTTCTCCTGAATCTACAACGGCATCAAACGGATTAACAGAAGTTGGAAATGACGTTCAATTAGGTGGCGAACTTACTTCTGATGTATTAATTTATGCTGGCCCACAACAATTTTCAATGGATTTTGGGACGGCTATCACAACCAATGATATTACTGCAGTCGCGATTGATTCATCTAATATAAGTTTATTTGCAGGATGGGATGCTAATTCAATGGCGTTCGATATGTTTACAGGTGGTGGCGCAAATTTAGGATATATCGAACAAAGTATCGAAAGTGGAACAGGTTGGAAAGCAATGACAATGAATTTTACCGATTGGACTATAACCGATACTCACAGTTCTAAAGGTATGATTTATGCCGATGATTATTCAGCAAATTATGTACCTCGTTCAATTGTAGATAAAGCTTATGTCGATGCTTCGATTGGCGCTTCAACGTTTCAAACAATGTATAATGCTGACACAGCACCAAATATAATAACTGACGCGACAAGATTGGCTTTCACTTTAAGACGTGGTTCTGCATTGGATACAGATTTAATATTTGCAGGTCAAAATGGCGCTGGAACTCAAACATATTCTTTGGATGGAAATGGGACGGTTGTGACGTCAGGAAATCATACGGTAGCAGGATTCAGTCAATCGAATGGTGCTTTTCAAACAACGAACAACGATATATTTTTTAATACAGCTACATCGAATAGAATTTTTAAAGGTACTGAAGTTGCAACTGCTTGGAGTACAAATAATAATTCAACGATGTTTCAATTTGGCGAATCATACGGACAAATAACAGCTGATAATGCTGTAAAATTTACAGCTTTGGGTATTTTAACCGATGGAGTAAAAATTGGCGATGGATTATTTGGTGATTTAGTTTTACCGACTGAAATGTTAGATGTAGCAGGTAATATTGCAGTATCAGGTACCGTTGACGGAGTTGATTTAGCAAACGTAGTACAAGGACCCGCTTCAGCAACAAATGAAGGAATCGCAAGATATGATTTGACAACTGGAAAATTATTACAAAATTCATCTGTGACAATAAATGATGCCGGAACTTTATTTACAAATGCAGCTTCAGCTATTACGATGCAATCGAATACATCTAAAGCAGAATTGAATTTTTACAGAACAAGTGACACTCATTATTTGTCAACTGTTTTTAATCGATCTGCAGGTACAAGATTATTTGCTTGGGAAGTTGACCCAACTGACATTTTTACATTTTATTCTTATGATGGAACTGGTACAACTCCACAAGCAATGTGGGAATCAAGTCGCGCTAACGGATATGTTATAAATGAAGATTCACATGATATAGATTTTAGAGTCGAAGGTGCTGTTATTGCAAATTTATTTAATGTCGATGCTGGATTGGATAAAATAGGTATTGGCAAAACGACTCCAACTGAAATTTTAGACGTTGTAGGAAACATTGCAGTAACTGGAACGGTTGACGGAATCGATTTAGCTGCTGAAGTCCCTGCAAAAGAATGGGCAGTTGCGTGTTCAGATTTAACCACATCAATTACTACTGGAACGTCAAAGGCTTATTTTAGGATGCCTTATGCCGCTACTTTAACGGATGTACGTGTTTCACTATTAACTGCTGGAACTACTACCGGGATAACCGTTGACATCAATGAAAACGGCACAACTGTTTTAAGTACGAAATTAACAACTGACGCAACAGAAAAAACTTCGACGACTGCAACTACAGCTCATGTGATTTCTGATTCTGCATTAGCAGACGATGCTGAAATTACAATCGATTTTGACGGCGTACCTACAGCGGGTGCTGGTGTCATCGTTACATTTTATTGGACTAAATAATATTTAAAAATGAAAAAATTAATTTTGATTTTATTGTTAGTTAACAGTTTAATAAGTGTCGGTCAAATCATGAGACCAGGCGATGATAAACATCTCATAGCTGGTTCTTTAATATCAGCAGGAACTTATCAATTTGTAACGAATCAAAACGGCACAGAAAAATCTAAATTTATATTAAGTTTAGCAGTACCATTATTAGCTGCAGTTGCTAAAGAATTATATGACGAATACGGAAGCATTTATGGTTCTGGATTTGACATGAGAGATATAGCTACAACAATGACAGGAGCGATAATCGTCACGTTTACTTTTAAAATTTTACAAAACAAAAAGAAAAAAAATAAAAAAACAATTTAAACATGAAAAAACTATTTTTAACATTAGCATTTTTAATAACATTTATATCAGCCAATTCTCAATTTGTATTGAATAGCTATCGATTCGAAGCAGCTGCTGTTCCGGCTCCTGAAGCAATGTATGTTTTTAATAATCCAGTTGACAATGTAAGCAATCATTATGACGGGTTACAATTTGAAATCGTCGATGGAAAAACATTGACACAAAGGAAAGATAATACATTATTTAGGACGATTTATCCTGGTACTCGTGATTTAACTCAATATCAATTTTATCTTAAAAATACAGGCGACGCTACTTTAACTCATTCGTTTACATCAACCACAAATGAACCGGTATTTGCTTCATCTTATTCTGCAGGTAGTGTGCTTGCTGGCGATTCAGTTGCAATTAATATGGATATTTATTCTTATTTATTAGATAAAGGACGTGTCACTGCTGATTTCAATAGCATAAATGGTGATGCCGATGAGGGATTTTATAATTTCAAAATATCAGTTCAAAGAGATATGCAGGAGTATTATGATTTTGATGGGTCAACTACATCTGAATTTTTTGGCGATTATGATATGGATGCTTTAGGAGACCAAATGTCATTCCTTGCATTAGCAAAAATGGATTCAACAAATACGGATAGATGTTTACTTGGCGGAAGTTCATCAACTCGTTTTTATATAAAATTTGAAGCCGATGACGAA
>Ga0208767_1003074_pt1 | contig 12274 bp, 10 predicted proteins | sample VirMetDEL_Mar_21_FD_184514 | JGI IMG/M metagenome (GOLD analysis project Ga0208767, IMG submission 184514) | Aqueous microbial communities from the Delaware River and Bay under freshwater to marine salinity gradient to study organic matter... | ecosystem: Environmental > Aquatic > Marine >... | reverse complement strand
AGAATCTGATATGCTTGATTTTAAGACAATAGAACGTGAAGGTATAGAAATACCTATTATAAAACCAATAGTTGATGCTAATGGTGTTAAAATAGCTCCTGATCAAAAATTAAAGCCTGGTGTTTATCCAGAACACTTTGCTTATCTTAAATCTGCATGTATTTGTGGTCAAGCAGATTTAGTAGAAGTAGTTAATGGAAAAGTAAACATTACAGATTATAAAACAAATAAAGAGATAAAAGAAAAAGGTTTTGTAAACTGGGAAGGTATAACATCTAAAATGTTTAAACCTTTAACTCATCTTGATGATTGTAATTTAAACCATTATAATATACAATTAAGTTTATATATGTATATTATTCTTAAACATAATCCAAAATTAAAGCCTGGAAAACTTACAATACAACATGTATCTTTTGAAAAAGAAAAAGATGATGAATATGGTTATCCAATAAATAAGTATGATTCTAATGGAGAACCTATTATTAAAGAAATTAAAATGTATCACTTACCATATTTAAAAGATGAAGTAAGAAGTCTTATAATGTGGATTAAAGATAACCCACTATGCTAGCAAAATTATTTGATGTACAAAATGGTAAAGTAATACCATCAGAACATTGTTATTCATTAAAAACTTTAAAAAATATTATGAATAAATATCCTGATACACACATGCAGGTTTATTTATATATTTTTTATATGACATGTCCTGATCCTGATATGAATCCTTTCTTTAATATGCCTGAGCATGAAAAAGAAGAAATAATTATAGATGAGATACAACTTGAAGAATCACCAGAAGATGAATCAATAAGAAATGCTATTAGATTTTGTGAAGATTTATATCAAACACCTACATATAGAGCATATAAAGGTATTAAATCTATGTTAGATAGATTAGCAAGATATATGGAAACCACATCTATAGAACATGGTAGAGATGGTAACTTAACATCATTAGTAAATACTGCTGCTAAATTTGAACAAATAAGACAATCATTTAAAGGAGCATATAATGATATGAAAGATGAACAAAAAAGTCAAGTACGTGGTGGACAAGGCTTGGCTTATGATCAAATGTAATAACTATAAAAACTATAAAAATGCAAAAAATTATTCCATTAGGTAACAAAGTCCTAATTAAACTTCATGAAAAAAAAGAAACTTATGGTAATACAGGAATTTATATTCCGGATTCTGCACAAGAAGATCCTTTGACAGGTAAAGTTATATCTGTAGGTGAAGATGTAACAGAAATAAAAGCTGGGGATGATGTTAGAATAAGTGAGTTTGGTACACCAATGTCTATTGAGTCAGAAGGATCAGAACATTTATTATTCCGTAAAGAAGATATAGTTGCTAAAGTTGTAGATGTATAAAACAATACCAACATATAAAAATGGCAAATGGTCAGAAACTAAATTTGAATCAATAGAGGATTTTAGATCTTTTATTGATTCTATTTTTAAGGAGCCTGGTAAATATAATTTTGATGAAACTGCACTGCTATTTAATAAACAAGCAGTTAAATTTAATACTGATGGAGTCTATTGTGATAAACCTTTTAGATCAAAAGATTTTATTCAGTATTGGAATGATCAAAAAAATAAATGTAGAGAAGGTGTAATATATCATGGTAAAAAAGATACTTGGTATATAACTAGAGACTATTATATGTGGTTAAACTTTTTACCTATTTTTGATAAAGAAGAAAAAAAATATGGTTTTGCTAAAATAAGAGATGCTCAATACCATATGGCTCTTTATGAAATTATGGCTGAAGTAAATTATAAACACGTAGCTATTCTTAAAAAACGTCAGATTGCTTCTTCTTATTTTCATATGGCAAAAATTGTTAATCAATATTGGTTTGAAGAAGGATCAATATGTAAGATAGGTGCATCATTAAAAGATTATATTAATGATAAAGGTTCTTGGAAATTTTTAGATGAATATGCAACATTTCTTAATCAACATACTGCATGGTATAGACCAAACAATCCAGATAAAGTTCTTTTGTGGGAACAAAAAATTGAAGTAAGAGTTAATAATAGAAAAACTCAAAGAGGTCTTAGATCTAAAATTCAAGGTGCATCATTTGAAAAAAATGCAACAACAGGTGTAGGTGGACCTTGTACTTACTTTTTTCATGAAGAAGCTGGTATTGCTCCTAAGATGGATCAGACATATGAATATATTAGACCTGCAATGTCATCAGGTATGATTACTACTGGACAATTTATAGCAGCTGGTTCTGTGGGTGATCTAGATCAATGTGAACCACTTAAGAAAATGATTATGCAACCAGAAGCTAATGGTATCTTAGGTGTTAAAACTGATTTAATAGATGATAAAGGCACTATTGGTATTGCAGGTTTATTTATACCTGAACAATGGTCTATGCCTCCTTTTATAGATAAGTACGGTAACTCACTTATAGAAGAGTCATTAAAAGCTATAGATATAGAAAGACAAGAATGGAAAGATGAATTAGATCCAGAACAATACCAATTACGTATATCTCAAAAACCTAGAAACATTGCAGAAGCTTTTGCATATAGAAAAGCATCCATATTTCCTCAAAGTTTTCTTACTAAACAATTACAAAGAATAGAACATAAAAAATATTCATATGAATTTATTGAATTAGAAAGAGATGAAAAAGGAATTAAACCTATTAAATCAAATAGAACTCCTATATCTGAATTTCCAGTAAATAAGAAAAGAGAGGATAAAGGCGGTGTACTAACTGTATGGGAAAGACCTATAAAAAATCCTCAGTTTGGAACATATTATGCATCTATTGACCCTGTGTCAGAAGGTAAAACAACAACATCAGATTCTTTATGTAGTATTATTGTTTATAAAAATCCTATAGAAGTAACAAAAGAAACACCAGAAGGATTAGAAACATTTATAGAAGGAGATAAAATAGTTGCAACATGGTGTGGTAGATATGATGATATAAGTAAAACACATGAACAATTAGAAAGAATCATTGAATGGTATAATGCATGGACTATTGTAGAAAATAACATATCATTATTTATCCAATATATGATTTCAAAAAGAAAACAAAAATATTTAGTACCAAAATCACAAATGGTGTTCCTAAAAGATCTTGGTTCTAATAGTAATGTATTTCAAGAATATGGTTGGAAAAATACAGGCACACTATTTAAAAGTCATCTTATATCTTATGCTATTGAATTTATTAGAGAATCAATAGATGAAGAGTTAGATGATAACGGAGAAGTATTAAGTGTAAAGTATGGAGTTGAAAGAATTCCTGATAAAATGCTTATTACAGAAATGTTACAATACTACCCTGGTTTAAACGTAGATAGATTAGTATCATTTGCTGCATTAGTAGCATTTGCAAAGATGCAACAAGCAAATAGAGGCTATGTTAAACGTAAAGAGAGAGATAAATCACTAGAATCTTTGGATAATTCACAAAATTTGTATAAATTATCTATGAGACCTTTTAGTAATTTAGGAAGGAGAAAAAATAGTAGTGTAGTTAAAAAAAGAAGAAATCCTTTTAAAAATATAAAGTAATGTATGATTGGGTAACAACTGCTACGTGTGAAAATGAATATACTTATATTCAATATATATTTGTTTATAACACATACATGAATGATGAAGAATTAATTTATAATCAAGAATAGAATGAAAGTATTAAGTGCAATGCAATTAAAAAATGGTGCAAAAGCAGAAGGTCGTCATGTATCTGCATCATTAACACAACCACTACAATTTTTACCTGCTAAAGATAAGAATGAGCAGTGGGCTTCGTGGAATTTAGATTGGCTTGAAAAAAGAGGTCTTGATTATCTTAGAGATAATGCTAGAAGAATTTTAAAAAATTATAAGTTAGCAAAAGGTATTATTGATAAAACAGATTACATTATAGAGGATGATAATGACTACACAGATCTTATTAATATTTTAACTAAAGAAGATGAAACAGCTTTAGAATTAAAATTTTATCCTATCATACCAAATGTAATTAATGTTCTTACTGGAGAATTTGCAAAAAGATATTCTAAAGTTCAATTTAGAGCTGTTGATGATACATCTTACAATGAAATGCTTGAACAAAAAAGAATTCAAATTGAAGAAACATTATTGTCAGATGCAAGAAATCAAATGATTATGAAAATGATTCAGCAAGGTGCTAATCCTGAATCAGAAGAATTTCAACAAAATATTGCACCAGAAAAATTAAAAACACTTCCTGAAATACAAGATTTCTTTTCAAAAGATTATAGAAGCTTAGTAGAAGAATGGGCTCATCATCAATTAAATGTTGATGAAGAAAGATTTAAAATGCAAGAACTAGAAGAAAGAGCATTTAAAGATATGCTTATTTGTGATAGAGAGTTTTGGCATTTCCGCATGATGGAAGATGATTATGAAGTAGAACTTTGGAATCCTGCATTAACATTTTATCAAAAATCTCCTGACTCAAGATATATATCTGATTCTAACTTTGTTGGTAAATGTGATATGATGAGTGTTGCAGATGTAATTGACATGTATGGTTATTTAATGACTGAAGATCAACTTACATCATTAGAACGTATTTATCCTGCAGCAAATTCTATATATTTAGATAATGGTCATCAGAATGACGGATCATATTATGATCCAACTAGATCACACAAATGGAATACACAAGCTCCTGGATTAGCATATAGAAAATTAATTAGTAATACTGATATGAATGCTAGTCAGTATGGAGGAGATGTTGTTCAAGCTATACTATCAGAAGGTGATGATATTAGTACATGGGGTGATTATAACATGATGCGTGTTACAACATGTTATTGGAAGACACAAAGAAAAGTTGGACACTTAACTAGAATTACTGATGATGGTCAATTAATTCAAGAAATTGTTGATGAAACATATAAAATAACTGATAAACCTGTTTATAATACTAAATTATTTAAACAAAAAACAAAAGAAAATTTAATTCAAGGAGAACACATAGATTATTTTTGGATTAATGAAGTTTGGGGTGGTGTTAAAATTGGACCTAATGGACCAACATCATGGAGAAATGATACAAGTGATGAACAACCTATTTATTTAGGTATTAACCAACAAAAGCCTGGAAGAATTGAATATCAGTTTAAAGGTGATAATTCATTATATGGATGTAAACTACCTGTAGAAGGAAGAGTATTTTCAGATAGAAATACAAGATCAACATCATTAGTAGATTTAATGAAACCATATCAAATTGGATACAATATGGTTAATAATCAAATAGCAGACATTCTAGTGGATGAACTAGGAACTGTTATTATGTTTGATCAAAATGCATTACCACGTCATTCTATGGGTGAAGACTGGGGTAAAAATAATTTAGCAAAAGCTTATGTAGCAATGAAAGACTTTGGTATGATGCCATTAGATACTTCTATTACAAATACAGAAAATGCTACAAACTTTAATCATTATCAGACATTAAATCTAGAACAAACAAATAGATTAATGTCTAGAATTCAATTAGCAAATCATTTTAAAAATCAAGCATTTGAATCTATTGGTATTAATCCACAACGTTTAGGTGGTGCAATAGCACAACAAACAGCAACAGGTGTAACACAAGCTATGAATCAATCATATGCTCAAACTGAAATGTATTTTACACAACATTCAGATCATCTAATGCCACGTGTACATCAAATGAGAACAGACTTATCTCAATATTATCATAGTACTAATCCTTCTGTTAGGTTAAGTTATATTACTTCTGAAGCAGAAAAAGTTAATTTCCAAATTAATGGTACAAAACTTTTACTAAGAGATTTTAATGTTTTTTGTACTACTAAAACTAATCATAGACAAATACTAGAGCAACTAAAACAAATGGCTCTTACTAATAATACTACTGGAGCATCTATATATGATCTAGGTAATGTTATTAAAGCTACAAGCATAGCAGAAGTTACAGATGTTCTTAAAGATGCTGAATCTAAACAACAACAGCAACAACAGCAACAAATGCAACAACAACAGCAAATGGCTGAACAACAACAGCAAGCTGCAGCTCAAGAAGCAGAAGCACAAAGACAATTTGAATCTCAAAAATTAGATAAGATGATTCAAAAAGATATTACTGTTGCTGAAATTAGATCTGCTGGATACGGAGCTATGCAAGATATAAATCAAAATCAACAAAGTGATTATCAAGATGCATTAAAAGAAATACGTGAAAGAGATCAGTATAGAGAACAAATGAACTTTAAACGTGAACAACAAAATACTAAAACATCTTTTGATAAGTCAAAATTACAGATTGAAAGAGAAAAACTTGCAACACAAAGACAAATAGCTGAGAAAAATTTAGAGATTGCAAGAGAAAATAAAAACAAATATGATGTAGAAAAGACTACTGAATCTAATAAAAAGAAGAAGAAATAACATACTTAGCTATATACTACAAAAAATCTTTCTTTTTTTTTAAATTTAAATGGTTTATGGTACAAAACTTTTGTATATTATATATGTAATAACCAGTAAATAACAATAAAACCATATAATTATGTCAGAAAAAATGCAACAAACGACAACAGTACAAGAAGTAGATGTAAACTTGGATGAGATCTTTAACGGTGCTCCAGGTGCTGATTCTGTTGTTACTCCAGAAACAAAAAAACCTAATGTGTTTTCAAAAGCAGAAGCAGTAGATTTATCATTTTTAGATAAACCAGAAACTGAAGCTGTAGTTGAAGAAACAAAAGAAGAAGTAAAAGAAACAGAAACAGAAGCTAAAGTTGAAGAAGTAGAAGTTAAAAAAGAAGAAGTTACAACTAAAGAAGAAACTGTTTCTAAAGAAGAAGTTGATGAAATTTTAAATGAAGGTTTAGATTTAGCTGAATCTGAAGATGAAAAATCAACTGTATCAGGTAGAAAAAGAATGAGTAATATGGCTGATGTCTTCAAAAAGATGATTGATGATGAGCAAATTATTCCATTTGATGATGATAAAGAATTAGATGATTATACTGCAAAAGATTGGAAAGAGCTTATCCAAGCTAATATGGATGAGAGAGCTAACAAAGTTAGAAGAGAAACACCAAAACAATTTTTTAATAGTTTACCACAAGAATTACAAGTTGCTGCAAAATATGTAGCTGATGGTGGTACAGATCTTAAAGGTTTATTTGGTGCATTAGCACAAGCAGAAGAAGTGCGTGATTTAACGTTAGAAACTGAAGATGGTCAAGCACATATTGTAAGAGAATATTTAACTGCTACAGGTTATGGAAGTGCAGAAGATATTCAAGAAGAAATTGAAATTTGGAAAGATTTAGGTAAACTTGAAAAGCAAGCATCTAAGTTTAAACCAAAATTAGATAAAATGCAAGAGCAAGTTATTGCAAGAAAATTGCAACAACAAGAACAATTAAAAGCTCAACAACAAAAAGCATCAGAAAACTATATGGCCAATGTGTATAATACACTTAAAGATGGTAAAGTAGGTGATATGAAAGTTAATAAAAAGACTCAAGCTCTTTTATATAACGGATTAGTTAATCCAGCTTATCCATCTATTAATGGCTCACAAACCAATTTATTAGGACACTTACTAGAAAAGTATCAATTTGTTGAACCAAACTATAATTTGGTTACAGAAGCATTATGGCTTTTAGCAGATCCAAAAGGATATAAAGATCAACTTATGTCTAAAGGAACTAATAAAGCAGTTGAACAAACAGTTAGAAAATTAAAAACTGCTCAGTCAACTAAAAAAGCAGCAAGTGGTGGTGTAACATCAAATGAAAAGCCAAGTTCAACAAAAAGAACACTTCCTAGAAGTCAAAACATATTTAAAAGATTTTAACAACAACAATAATTATTAATTTTAAAAAGTGAAAAAATGGCAACACCGGTTTTAAACAACGGTCTCTTTCTAAGAGACACTTCTTACCAGGCTAGTTCTCATATTGATTCATATCACTTAACACAAATGCTTGGTGATGCAGAGCCAATGGACATGGGTCCAGTGGAACTGTGGGCTATGACGCAAAAGGTAGAAATGCCTTTGTATCAAATGGCATCGTTTGGTGGTAAGAACACAATCATGGTGGACAATGCTAGAGGTGAGTACAAATGGCAGACTCCAGTTTCTCAATCTTTACCAATGTCTATGGGGGCTTTGGCAGAAACAAGAGCAGGAGACGGAGCGGATGGTGCACCTTTTAAAATCAGACTATCTAAAAGAGAGTTTGGTCATGGTGACATCATTACTTATGATAAGTACAATGGTCTTGAATTCTACATTACTGCAGATGACATCGTTCCTGTAGGTGATGGATGGGTTTATACATGTACTTTAGTTAACAATGCATCAGGTACTGGAATTGATCTTAAGTATCTAGCTGCAGGAACTAAGTTCTTCAGAAAAGGTTCTGCAAGAGGTGAATACGGAGAAAGATTCTCTGATATTTCAACTGGAGCAGGATTCAGAGAGTTCTACAACTTTGTTGGAGGAGCTGAAGCACACGTACACTATTCAGTTTCATCACGTGCAGATCTTATGATCAAAGGTGGTATGAATGCTGATGGTACTGTACCTGTAACTGAAATTTGGAGAAACTTTGACAAAAACCTAGATCCTTCTTTAGATTCTATTGAGTCTATTGCTGGAGCAATGGGTAAAGACTACATTAAGAAAGCATTTGATAATGGTTCTCTTTCTAGAACGTTCTTAACGTCTCTTGAAGCAGCACACCTTACTAAAATTGCTAATGACATTGAGTGTTACTTAATGTGGGGTCATGGTGGTAGAGTTAGACAAGACGGTCCAGATGACATCAGACTTTCTGTAGGTCTTTGGAAACAATTAGATAACTCATTTAAACGTGTATACAACAAATCAGCATTTAGCTTAGATATGTTCAAAAATGAACTTTATAACTTCTATGCTGGTAAAGTTGAGTTTGATGGTCCAGATCCAAAGAGACAATTAATTGTACAAACTGGTATCGGTGGTATGCAATTAGTTAATGCTGCAATTGCTGCAGAAGCTAATGGTGCTAACGGTATGATTACTAATGCTGATAACATTGGTGCAATTACTGGTTCTGGTATGGATTTAGGATTTGGATTTGCTTACACTAGCTTTGTAATTCCTTTCTTAGCTAATGTTAAGTTTGTACTAAATCCTGCGTTTGACAACTTACACACTAATGACATTGAAAATCCATTAGTAGATGGTCGTCCATTATCTTCTTACAGCTTCATTATCTTTGATGTAACTGATGAAGGAAATGACAACATTTACTTATTGAAACTTTCTTGGGATAATGCTCTTAAGTGGTTCTACCAAAATGGTACTATGGACTACATGGGAAGAACTCAAGGATTTGCTTCTTCAGGACACTTCAATGGTTATCGTGTAATGATGACACAAACCATGCCTGCTGTATGGGTTAAAGACCCAACTAAGGTTCTTAAGATTGTTATGAGAAACCCAGTTACTGGAGGATCATTCTAATCTATATATACATGAGATACGGGGGAGCTTTATGCTCCTCCATATTTCTTTAAACCAAATTAAAAACTAATTAAAAATTAAAAAAAATGAGTGACGTAACTATTTTTGAAAAATCAAATGCTGTAAAAGATGGTGCTATTGCTATCCGTGCATATTTTAATCCTGATCAAGATAATATGGGATTAGAAAAATATAACATGTCTTTACATGAAGGTGCTTTTCATAGTGAAAGCATTGCTGCTTTAGAAAGAAACGGTATAGTAAGATATGTAACAGGTTTAAATGAATTTGCTCCTGAAGTAAAAACATTACCTGAAAATGAAAAAAAAGCTAAAATAAAAGAAATTAGAAAGCATGTTGCAGAATTAGAAAAAGAATTAGCAACTAATGTTATAGATGTAGATGATCCTGAATTTTGGAGTAAGGTAGAAGTCTGCAAACCAAATAATGGTGAGTTTTGGAATAAGATTACTATTAAAGCAGGAAATGAGCCTGTATTTATTGATCCAAAAGTTGATCCATATGATAGAATAAAACTATTAGCAATTAAAGCTGGAGGATTTTCAATGATTGCTCCAAATTTAGAAACTGCTAAAAAAAGTGGAAAATATAAATTTTATTTAGATGAAGTTCTTGAAACAGCAAGTACAAGAACTAAAGATACTAAAATAAGAAATAAAGCTTTTGGTATTCTTAGTAATCTATATGATGAAGATAAAGTTAGACTAATGCATGTTGTTAAAGTATTAACATATAACAGTGCTCAGTATACTCAATCTACTCCATTAGATGTATTATATGAAGATGCAGATGGATATATAAATGGAAATGGTAGAGAGTCTAATTCTATTCAAGCAGCAAAAAACTTTGTAAATGCTGCTAAAATGGATACTGAATCATTAATGATGCATTCTATGGTAAAAGATGCTTTAGCATTTAATATATTAACTACTAAGTCAGATGGTTATATATATGAAAAGAAATCAGGAACTAAAATTGAAACAACAAGAGAAGGTGTTGTTGAATTTTTAAAGAACCCTGTTAATGATGAAATGTTAATGGATATAAAACAAAGTGTTGATAATCTATTAGTTAATTAAAAATGAATATTACTACACTACAAATAAAGTTTAGACAAAGGCTTAACAAGCTTGCTAGTAATGACTATGATAACATAGAATGTTGGCAAATTGTTGAATCTTTTAATAAAGCACAAATTGAATGGTGTAGAAAACAACTTCATGGTACAAATGCATATAGAGAAGGTGATGAAGCATCTAAAAGACGTATAGATGATCTTCAAATCCTTCTTTCTACGCAACCAATATTAGGTTCTGTTCAAACAGATTATTTTTTAGGAACTAGTTTTCCAGATAATTATTTAGAATTTAAAAGGGTTGACACAGATGCAACAACAGAATGTTGTAAAAAAGATCCTAGATCAATGACAGTATATTTAGCAGAAGAAGCTAATATTGATGTTATTTTAAGAGATCCTTTAAAAAGACCTGATTTTGAATGGGGTGAAACATTTTGTACACTAGCTAATAATACTATTAGGATTTATAAAAGAGAATTTGATATTGTAAATCCAAGAATTACATTTTATAGAAAACCTAGAAATATTCAAATAGCAGGTTGTTCTGATCCATATTTAAATGTTATTTCTGCAGCAGATGTAGAACCAGAATTTAAAGATGATATAGTTGAATTAATTATTGATGAAGCTTGTGCTATTATAGCAGGAGATATTAATGATGCAAATAATTATATTAGAGGAGCACAACAAGCAGATAAAAATAATTAATTATGAATGCAAAGAAACCTAAAGCAGCAAAAGTAATGGCTAAGTCAGTATATAAAAAAGGCGGTAGCACAAAAAAGAAGAAAAAGAGAGTTAAAAAGAAAAAATATTAGTATATTAATATAGAAGGGATAAGAGTTTAGGTTTGGGTACTTTTATCTTGGATTTAATAAACCCATTCTTTTTGTAATTAAAAAAGTCCTCTGATAGAAAAGGGGCAATATAAAAATGGCTTATTTTAATCATGCTTATGTAAAGTCAGCTGTAGTTACTAGTGAAGAGGCAGATACTGGCCAAGCTACTGGTACTTTAACTGCAGGGCAATTAGGTTTAGTAGACGCAAATACTTATCAAACAGTTGTATTTCCTACTACTAATACTGGTGCTCTTCCAGCTGAATTTATGTTAGTGTTTGGTAACTACAACCAAACTGACACATTAGGTAATAACCCTGTAAGAGGTGGTTATGCTGAATCAATCAAAACAAAAGTAATTAAAAAGAATTACGTAACAGGTCTTTGGAAAGCTGACTGTGTTGTTGGAGCTTCTCAATACATTGAAATTGAAGTTCCTGATGGATGTTTAAAATGTAATGGTTCTACTACTGATCAAAATCAATTAAGAATTGATATTAAAGGAGATGAAGCATTACGTTTCTTAAACAGATTTTCTTATGTTACTTTAGATTACAGAGAGTGCTGTACTAGTGGTGATGATGTTCCTGGTGCAACTGTTGTAGCTGCATGGGTAGCTAGAATTAACGAAGATCCTTTATTGAATCCATTTATTACTGCTTCAGCTGTAACTGGTGGTTCTGGTGCTAACAAGTTGAAGTTAGTTATTGACTACACTGCAACTTATTTTGATAACTGTTCGTATGATACAAGAGATCACTATGGAGTTGCTCCATTAAAAGTTTCAGTATCTCCAGTAGATGACGATGGTAA
>Ga0208767_1003073_pt1 | contig 12274 bp, 18 predicted proteins | sample VirMetDEL_Mar_21_FD_184514 | JGI IMG/M metagenome (GOLD analysis project Ga0208767, IMG submission 184514) | Aqueous microbial communities from the Delaware River and Bay under freshwater to marine salinity gradient to study organic matter... | ecosystem: Environmental > Aquatic > Marine >... | reverse complement strand
TATATGCAAATAAAACTATACCAAAATCATGGCTTTCACCAACACACACCAACCCTGCCCTAAGTGCGGATCAAGTGATGCAAGAGCCACTAACGACGACGGAAGCTGGCATTGTTTCAGCTGTAACCGTCACGATGGAGGAGGAGGACGAGTGAGCGAACCAACACCGAGAGAGTTTGTAAGCGGTCAGCCTCAAGCAATAGCACGAAGAAACCTAACTGAAGATACCTGCCGAAAGTGGGGCTATTGGATGGGTGTGGTGGATGGTCAGCCCGTACAAATAGCTAACTATAAGACAAGAGACGGTAAGACATGTGCTCAGAAGCTTAGGTTCGCTGACAAAAGTTTCAGGGTTAGGGGTGAGCTGATTGGATTGTACGGTCAGCACCTTTGGCGAGACGGAGGCAGACGAGTGGTTGTATGTGAGGGAGAGGTGGATGCGTTAAGTATCAGCCAAGCTTTCGATAACAAGTGGCCAGTCGTCAGTGTACCTAACGGAGCAGGAGCAGCTAAGAAGTTTATAGCACAAGCTATTGATTGGTTAGATCGTTATGAACAAGTTGTCTTCTGCTTTGACATGGATGATGTCGGACGAAAGGGAGCAGCAGAATGTGCAGCACTCTTAACACCCGGCAAAGCACACATCGCAGAGCTACCACTAAAGGATGCGAACGACATGCTTGTTGCTAACAGAAGTAAAGAGTTAGTACAGTGCTTGTTCGACGCTCGTGAGTACAGACCAGACGGTATCGTAAACGGTAAGGAGTTGTGGGATGTTATCTCTCATAAGGAGGAACACAAAAGCAAACCGTATCCGTTTATCGGACTGAATAGTATCACTCACGGTATGAGGTTGGGTGAACTTGTAACTGTTACTGCTGGTAGTGGTATCGGTAAGAGTCTGTTCTGTCGTGAGATAGCACACCATCTATTAGGATTGGGTGAGACTGTTGGTTACATAGCTCTTGAAGAATCTGTACGACGCACAGCACTTGGTATCCTTGGTATCCACATGAACAAACCACTACACCTCGACGATGATATGTTAGATGAAAAGGAACTGAGACCTGCGTTTGATAAGACAGTTGGTAACGGTAAGTTCTACACTTACGATCACTTCGGTAGTATGGAGTCCGACAATCTGTTATCTAAGATTAGGTATCTGATCAAAGGCTTCGATTGTAAATGGATATTCTTAGATCACCTATCGATTGTGGTTAGTGGGATACAGGGAGACGATGAACGCAGACTGATAGATAATACAATGACCAAGCTACGATCTCTAGTTGAGGAGACAGGGTGTGGTATGGTATTGGTCAGTCACTTGAAGCGTGTGGATACAGGACATGAAGAGGGTGGACGAGTAAGTCTACACCATCTGAGAGGTAGTCAAGCAATCGCACAGTTAAGTGACATGGTCATCGGATTGGAACGCAACCAGCAAAGCGACAGACTATCCAACGAAACAAAAGTAAGAGTACTGAAGAATCGATTCAGTGGTGAGACCGGACATTGTAGTACATTGTATTACAACATAGACACCGGACGATGCACCGAGGAAGAGAGAGCAAGTACCTTTAACGATGAAGAAACAAATAATGAACCATTCTAAATAATGAAAAGAAAATATGGAGTATATGTATCAATAGATTCAAGAGGGTCTATACTAGTTGAAGCAGAATCTGAAAAGGAAGCTGAAGAGAAAGCTTATGAAGCTATAGCTAAGTGGTCACCTACAGTACGCACGGGTACAAAGGGACTAGACTTCGATCTTTCTACTACTTTCTATGATGTGATTGAAGTAGATAATAGGAAAGCTGTAGTCGATAGACTTCAAGAATGTTTTAAATTCTAAAAATAAATATGAGAACACTATTCTTTGATATAGAAACAAATGCTCTTGAAGACTTCACTAATCTGACGGACTTGGAAACTGTACACTGCTTGTCTGTGTACGATCCAATGACTCCGAAGATGGTGACCTTTGCAGGAGATAGTATACACCGTGGACTGACAGCACTAGCAGAAGCAGACCGTATCGTCGGACACAATGTTATTAAGTTTGATATACCTGCTTTGAAGAAGCTGTACGGATTCTCTCCACCTCTTGTTAAAGTAGTTGATACCTTAGTATTATCTAGGTGTATCTTTTCTGACTTGAGGAACGAGGACTTCGGTCGTAACAACTTCGATCCTAAACTTGTAGGTAGTCACTCACTGAAAGCTTGGGGACACCGGATGGGTAAAGCAACGAAGCTTACATACGGAGAAGAGGACGGTGCGTTCGATCACTACAACGAAGAGATGAAAAAGTACTGTGAGCGAGACTGTATAGTTACACAGTTGCTGTACGATTATCTACTCAGTCAAGAGCCAAGCAATCAGATGATAGCTATCGAACATTGGTTTGCATTTATCATATCTCAACAGGAGCGACACGGCTTTGCGTTTGATCTAGATAAAGCAGACAAGTTAACCGCTAAGTTAACATCGATACGAGCAGAGCTAAAGGACGAACTGCAACAGATGGTAGCACCGAAGGTGGAAGAGATGAAGAGTCCAGCTGGTTGGACGGTTGAAGGACACACAGCACCGACTAAAGCAAAGCTAAAGTTAGTGTTGAAAGATGCCGGACTTAAACAATCTCTTGTCAACGATGCAGTCAAGACGGGTAATAAACAAAAGACTACACTGTTCAACCCTGGTTCCCGACAACAGATAGCAGCAGCACTGTTAGACTTAGGATACGATCTACCAAAAGAACCAGACGCTACCACACCTAAAGTAGATGAAGGAGTACTGAAGAAGATTGATCATCCGATAGCACAGAAGTTGTTAGACTATCTCTTAGTACAGAAAAGACTTGGTCAGTTAGCAGAGGGAGAACAAGCGTGGTTGAAGCTGGCTAAGAAGGGAAGAATACACGGTAGTGTAAATACAAATGGAGCGGTGACAGGAAGATGTACACACAGCAATCCTAATGTAGCACAGGTTCCTGCTTGTCGTGTACCGTATGGTGAAGAGTGTCGGGATTTATTCGGTGCGGGTAGTGGTATGAAGTTGGTTGGATGTGATGCTAGTGGGTTGGAGCTACGGATGTTAGCACATTACTTAGCATTCTACGATGGAGGGGAGTACGGAAAGATAGTAACAGAAGGAGACATACACACATTCAACATGGAACGAGCAGGTCTTAATAACAGAGACCAAGCTAAGACTATGATCTATGCTTTGTTATATGGAGCGGGACCCGCTAAGATGGGAGAGATCATTGGAGGTGGTGCTAAAGAAGGAGTACAACTGAAGCGTAAGTTCCTATCCAATCTACCAGCGTTGAAGCGTCTGCAACAAGATATCCAAAAGAAAGTAGAGAACGGTGGTGTACTGATGGGACTGGACGGCAGGTTGTTACGCATACGCAGTAGCCACGCAGCACTGAACATGTTACTTCAATCAGCCGGAGCAGTGTGTATGAAGGTAGCTTTGATACAGCTATTCCATGCACTCGGTAAGAGCAGATGGCAGCACGGTAGAGAGTACGCATTTGTTGCTAACATCCACGACGAGTTCCAAGCAGAAGTAATACCACAACACGCAGAAGACTTCGGTAAGTTAGCAGTGAAAGCTATTCGTGTAGCTGGTAAAGAACTGAAGCTGAATGTACAGTTGGACGGTGAGTACAAAGTAGGAGACAGCTGGGCTGAGACACATTGATGATGGACGAAGTACAATACGATATGTACACTACCCTTGCTACTCTCTATGATACCCAAGACCTTACCATGCCATCATCAAACGCACAACGGATAGGTGCAATAGCAGAGACTCGTTTCATAGCTGAATGTTTAGAGCGGGACTTTGAACCACATACACCCACAACACCTATGCCTTGGGACTTCATTGTTACTTGCCCCGCAGGAGACTTAAAGGTACAGATAAAAAGCACGAGCGTCAGGGACAAGTCAGCTTACACAGTTAACTCGTCATGTGGTGCAGCGGTAAAGGGACACATGTCTGATGACATCGATGTTGTAGGTATTTATATATCTCCTTTGAAGGAGTGGTGGATGATACCTAGATACTTGATAAAGAGTAAGACGATCAAGCTGTACCCTGACAACCCAAGTAAATCAAAATACAAACAATACCAAAACAATTGGAGTGCTTATTATGAGTAAAACAACATTACTGATCGACGCAGATGTTCTCGCTTTCGAGGCAGCTGTGGTCGCAGAAGAACCGATAGAATGGAAGGAAGAACTGTGGACGGTACACGCAGACATGGCATTAGCTAAAGCTCGTGTGATAAATAAAATACAGGAGTTCAGAGAAAACTTAAAGTGTGAGAATGTCGTGCTGTGTCTGAGTGACCGTGCTAACTTCCGACGCAAACTGTACCCTGAGTACAAAGCAAACCGTGCTAAGTCTCGACTACCTATCATCTTACGACAAGTAAAGCAGTGGATCATCGATGAACTAGGTGGCGTGCTGTGGGCGAACCTAGAAGCTGATGATGTTATATCTATATTAGCTACTGACAAAGCAATGGATGAAGAGACTATCATTGTTAGTATAGACAAAGACTTCAAGAGTGTACCAGGTATCTTCTACGATTATAACAAAGGAGAGTATCACCAACCATCCGTTGAAGAAGCAGATAACTTCCACTTGATACAAACACTGACTGGAGATTCAACAGATGGATTCAGTGGTGTACCAAGAGTAGGACCAGTAGCTGCTAAGAAAGCATTGGATAAATACGGATACACTTGGGAAACTGTTGTAACATGTTACGAGAAGGCAGGACTGACTGAACAAGATGCTTTGATGAATGCATGGATGGCACGATTACTACGAGCAGAGAACTACTGCTTCAGGACTAACACAATAAAGAAACTATGGACACCGAAGAATTACCAAACCAAGGATATACTAGAAACTTCAGCACTGGGGCAAGGCGTGATGGGGACGATGGACGGGGACGACCCAGCCTTATACCTCCGGTCGCCTTACGAAGTCTCGCCAAACGATTTGAAGCTGGCGGAAAGCTTTACGGAGACGACAACTGGAAGCAAGGATTCCCACTAAGTAGATTATATGACTCGATGTTTAGACATTTGTTGGGGCTGGCTGAGGGGGACAACTCTGAAGACCATGCGGGTGCTATACTGTGGAATGCTTCAGCTTGGATATGGACGGAGCAAAAGATCAAAGAGGGAAAGCTGCCACAAGAACTATCAGATATAAGTTATAGAGATGAGTGAGGATGAACCACTTAAAGCGGATGGGTTTGATGATGCAGTAATAGGTACTTGTTATAACACAGGTAGGATAGTGTATTCAATCGAGCGTATGTTAGTTATACTTATGGAACAATCTGAGATGAGTATGGAAGATGCTATGGAGTATTTTAGTTTTAATATAGGTGGTGCTTATGTAGGTGAGATGACTCCTATGTATGTATGGACCGAAGATAAAGTAGAGTTATGAACGAAGAAATAATATTACCAGCGTTGAGTAAGTCTTTGATGGAAAAGCTTGACAAACTATTCCCAGATAAATGTCCGCTGTTGACAGACACAGAACGTGAGGTATGGTATAAGGTAGGACAAAGAAGTGTAATTAATTATTTACAACAGACTTACGACGAACAGTTACAAGACAACATCATCACCAAAGATTTAGAATAGCTATGTGTTTCGGATCATCCACACCACCTCCACCACCACCTCCCCCTCCTCCACCTCCTCCTCCTACAGCAACAGCTGAAAGGGTAGAACCTACAAGAGCTAGAGCAGCTAGTACTACGATGGCTAAGAAAAGAGGAACCCGTCAATTAACAGTGCGTCGTCCTACATTAGGTATGGGTGGTCAGACCGGAACAGGAGTACAGCTTTCACAGTAACATATTATGAGAAGTTTAGATAAGAAGACATTATTAGAAGATGCAACATCTAGTGGAGCAGGTACTGCTTTTCAAGTAGAGCGTGTAAAGAGTTGGACATTTATCGTAGCAACATCAGCAGCTGGTACTGCAACAGTAGATATTGAAGCTTGGATCGGTGGAGCTTGGCATGTCATTCACAGTCAGAGTGTTACAACAGATGGATCGTTTATGATTCGTGATGACCACGGACACTACGAGAAGATCAGAGCTAACATCAGTGCTTACACCAGCGGAACCCATAGCGTCTTTGCTACCGGAACTGTTGAGTCTCTGTAATGTCGATTACTTTCACATCAGGTTTCTCTAAACCATCAGCTATCTTGGATAAGCCTAGCAATTTAGAACGACCTGAGTTTGGAACACTGTATGGATTTGATGCACCACAAGAGGAAGTCATAGACGGAGCGATCTTTACAGAAGCTAGTGAACCGTTGACAACCGAACTAAACGAAATATTATTATTTGAACCCGCTTAATACTCATGGCTAATAAAAAGATTACCGAACTTACGGAGCTTACAGCACCAGTCGGTGCGGACATTCTCGCAATCGTTGACGATGTAGCGGGAACCGCAACCACTAAGAAAGTATCCGTTACCAATTTAATGGGGCAAGCATCTGCCTCTAACCTATCGAGTTACGACTTCAACGGAAACGCTATCAGTAACTTTGACGCATCGATCAACGATCAAACAGGAACCACCTATACATTAGTAGCGGGAGACAACGGTAAAGTAGTAGTACTTGATAACGCATCTGCTGTAACTGTCACAGTACCAAGTGGTTTAGGAGTTGGGTTTAATTGTAGCTTCGTACAAAAGGGAGCGGGTCAAGTATCGTTTAGTGCTTCAGGAACTACGATCAACAACAGGCAGTCTCACACAAAGATCAACGGTCAGTACGGAGTAGCTAGCATTATTGCTTACGCTACCGACACTTACATCTTAGCTGGAGACACCGCTTCTTAATAAATATGTTCGTACTTCCTACATTTGGATTAGGTGTTATCGCTAGTCCTACTGAAGTTTCTTTTGTCAGCCTTGCAGAATCTTTAGTAATCGATGTATACAACACAGAATCACAAGTATTCGCACTTACATCAGTAACAGACTACACCATTGTATACGCTAAAGATACAGATAAATTATATGTATGGGACGGTAGTAATTGGGTGTTCTTTAGTAACAATTAATAAATTAAAAATATGAGTTCATTAACAGCTTACGCATCCGCAACCGCAAGAGATTCAGCAGCACCAGCATCGAGTAATCCGGGACTTTGCATATTTAGAACAGACACTAAAGCTATCGAGGTATCTGACGGCACGGATTACTTCGCTTATAATAATGACGGTCAATCGTTGCAGTTTTCTAGTAATAGTTATAGCGGGGTCTTTGATGGGGCTGGTGACTATGTAAGTGTAGGAACAATAGCATCATTAAATTCTTCAACTGATTTCACGGTCACAGGGTGGTTTAATTACGACACACTTCAAACAGTAATTATTGGATCAGGTGCATCTAGCTCAGCTAGGTTTGCTATACGTCCGGAATCCACATCATCAATGAAAGCAACTGTTGGTGGTAGTATTTATACGATAACATTAGGTATTAGCGGTGGTATCTCTAGCGGTACATGGTATCATTTTGCGTGTGTTATTAACGGAACATCTTTAACTGTCTATATTAACGGGAGTGCTAGTGACGGAGGAAGTGCAACCGTATCCTCACTTTCTAGCGGTTGGGCGGATGATTTTGATATTGGAAGAAACTCTCCTAATTGGACATCTAACCTCAGATATTTTGATGGTAAGTTAGACGAGATCGCCGTGTACGACAGTGCGTTAACATCTTCAGATATATCTAATATCTATAATAGTAAAATTTATATAGGACCTCTTGCTGTTTGGCGATTTGAAAATGACACTACAGACGAACTCGGAGTATTTGACGGCACTAATAACAACGTAACATTCAGCACTTCTGACAAACCATACTAATAGATATGAACAATAGAACATATGTTATAGCAGATACTTCCGAGGTTAGTGGTTTCGACTTTGATCAGCTTATCGACATCGATGAATCGTACAGCCGTAAGAGCTTAGACGGATCAAAGATACTCGCTAGGTACGAAGGTACACAACCATTCTTTCTGCTCGGTAAGACGGAGTACACACAAGAAGAGATACTAAGCATCTTGAGTGGTCCTGAGTGGACGAGCGAAGGCGAAATCTAAACGGTATGCACGAAACAGCCCAAGGGCTATATCATTCGTTGGAGAACCAGCGGTGGTCATTCTTAGACAGAGGTCGTACATCTTCTGAGCTTACACTTCCTTATGTTTTACCGCCTGACGGTCACAACTACGCTACTAAGTACTACACACCGTACCAAGGTATCGGAGCTAGAGGTGTACTGAATCTTAGCAGTAAGTTATTGTTAGCACTGTTACCACCTAACGCTCCATTCTTCCGTCTTGTTATAGATCGGTATGAATTAGATAAAGCAAAGGAAGATTTAGGGCCCGAAGGAGCAGAACAATTACGCACAGATTTAGAGAAAGCATTAGCTGATGTAGAGCGTAGTGTATCACAGGAAGTAGAAGTACAGAACTTCAGGAACGGTATATTCCAAGCACTAAAGAACTTACTTATAACAGGTAACAGTTTGTTGTACTTACCAGACGAAGGTGGTATGCGTGTGTTCAAGCTTGATCGTTATGTAGTCAAGAGAGACCCAATGGGTAATGTTACACACATAGCCGTGAAAGAAACTGTAGCTCCTATGATGCTTCCTGAATCTGTAAGAGATGAAGTATACCGTCAAGAAAAGGAGAACAGCTGTGACCTCTACACCGCAATCATCAGAGAAGGAGATAAGTACAAAGTCTACCAGGATGTTAAAGGAATGCTCATCGAAGAAAGTATGGGTGAGTATCCGATTGATAAGTCCCCGTGGCTCCCGTTACGCTACACCCAGATTGATGGAGAGGACTACGGCAGAGGCTTTGTTGAAGAGTACCTCGGAGACTTAAAGAGTTTAGAAGCACTGACCAAAGCAATCGTAGAAGGTAGTGCAGCAGCAGCTAAAGTATTGTTCATGGTTAATCCTAATGGTACAACAAGAGCACGAACATTAGCTGAAGCTCCTAACGGTGCGATTGTACAAGGTAGTGAAGGAGATGTATCTGTATTACAGTTGAATAAGTTTAATGACTTTAGAACTGCACAAGCCACAATGAACGGTATAACAGATCGTCTAAGCCAAGCATTTCTTTTGACATCGGGAGTTGTTAGAGATGCAGAGAGAGTGACCGCTGAAGAGATACGGATGTTAAGTCAAGAACTTGAAGCTGCTCTAGGTGGTCTCTACTCTCTGTTATCTCAGGAGCTACAGCTTCCTATTGTCAGTCGATTGATGGACAAGATGTCTAGGAACAAGCGTCTGCCTAAGATACCTAAAGATATTGTTAAACCTACTATTGTTACTGGTGTTGAAGCACTTGGTCGTGGTAATGATCTTAACAGATTGGATATGTTCTTGGCAGGTGCTAATCAGATAGTAGGACCGCAAGCAGTTACTCAATACTTAAATGTATCTGACTACTTCAAGCGTCGTGCTACTGCTTTGGGTATTGAGACTGAAGGACTGATCAAGACAGAAGAAGAAATTCAACAAGCTATGCAACAGCAACAGATGATGGAGATGGCACAGAAACTCGGAGCACCCGCAGTCGCACCCGCTATCAACGCAGCACAGGAGCAGTACATGGCACAACAAGAACAACCGCAAGAGGAATAACAAACTATGGCTGAATTACACCGAGTAGAGATAAATGAGAAAGCACCAAGCGAAATCGAACCCGAAGAGAAAGCAACCACCGAAGAACCACAAGCCGAGACGGAACTACCGCAAGAACAAAGCGACCGCCCGGACTGGCTCCCCGAAAAGTTTAAAACACCGGAGGATATGTCGAAAGCGTACTCCGAGTTGGAAAAGAAAATGGGAGCAGGGGCTAAAGAAGATCAAGCAGAAGCTGAACAAGTTGAAGAGAAAGCTGAGGACCAAGAAGAACAGACTGAAGAGAACACTAGTGAAGCATACCAAACGATTGCGGAAGCTAGTAAAGAGTTCTTTGAAAATGACGGTCAACTTAGTGAGGAAACTTATAACGCTTTAGAGAAAGCAGGATTACCTAGAGATTTAGTTGACAGCTACGCAGCTGGTCAGCAAGCATTGTTACAATCTGAAGAAGCTCAAATACAAAGCGTGGCGAACGGTCAATACGATGCGATGTCAGAGTGGGCGAATGAGAATTTACCACAAGAAGAGATCGATGCTTTTGATGAGGCGGTCACGGGTGGTACAGTTCAACAAGCTAAATTAGCAGTGCAAGGATTGTACGCCAGGTATCAGAATGCTACAGGTAGTACACCTAAGTTAACACAAGGAGCAGTATCTGGTACATCGACTATGCCTTTTAAAAGTATGCAGGAGTTAGCACGAGCACAGTCCGATCCACGCTATCGTTCAGGCGATAAAGCATATCATCAAGAGATTGACAGAAGACTTTCTGTAAGCAATATATAGGTTGTTTATTCATTCATAAGGTATAGTGGCCCCTAGTGTTGGTTTATTGGTTTGCTGACACTAGGGGTTTTTCATTATGATTAAGAACATGGCAACAGAAATAGGTGAGAATGTACAGGTAAAAGCCAACCTAGCATTCATGGCGAAAGTCATAGCTATTGTTGGTACTTGTGTTTGGGGGTACTCTGTAGTGTGGAATAAACTAATGGTACTGGATAGTAGCTTAGACCGTGTGCAGCATGAGGGTACGTTATTAGGAGACTTGTCAGCACGGATGATGCACATCGAGAAGTTTGCAGAACAATCAAAAGCGGACCTTAACCATCTACTAGAAATGCAGGACGCACCAATAACATCTGACCATCAACAATTTGAGAGGCTTCGGTACTTAGAGAAAGAGTTGGATATATTACGAGCTAAAGTAGATCAAATGAGATTGGGGGCGTGGTGAAAAGATGGGCGAGTTACTTATGTTATTTATTACGGGCGGTGGTAGCACTGCTATGGGGGCGATTCTTAAAGGTGTGTTCGGATATATCTTTGAAGCCAAGCAGAACAAGCATGATCTTGAAATGGCGAGAGAAGCTCGTGCGTCTGATAATTTCCTTAGACTACAAGCTGAAATCGCTAAAGGAGGTACTGGTGAGTTTGTTTCTTTTACTCGTCGTATTCTTGCTGTTATCGGGGTGTCTACGCTCTGTGCGTGTATCATCCTCTGTACCCTCTTCCCAACCGCAGAGATCGTCACCCTTACCAACGCAGACGGAGAGGGAGTCAACGAGTTCTTCTTCGGACTCATCAGCTTTCAAGCCAATCAAGAACCAATATCTATTTCTTCTGGACACATCAGCCTTATGGGATGCACGGTAATACTGCCTTGTATCCTTGGGTTTTACTTTGGTCCAAGCGGTCGAAGAGGTTGACAGTCAAGGCTTTTTTCCTTTTACTTATAATTAAATTTAATCGACAACTAGCAACAACTAGTCCCTCGACCCTCTGCGGAGGACAATCCTGTGAAGACGAAAGATGTGAAAGTCACTGGTAATCATCACACATTCAATAACTTATAACATAGGAAATATATATTATGGCTAACGGAAATACATCCCCCAGTCGTGTAGGTCTTATTGAAGGCGGTTCTGATAACGATGCTTTGTTTCTCAAGAAGTTTTCTGGAGAGATTTTGCAAACCTTTGAAGAGTCCAACATCTTTAAACCACTGCACACAATCAGAACCATCGAGTCTGGTAAATCAGCACAGTTCCCTGTAACAGGTATCGCTTCTGCTTCTTACCACACTCCTGGTGAAAACATCGCAGACGGTGGTAACAGCTACCTCAGCGACATCAAGAAAACTGAGAAGATCATCACCATCGATAAGATGCTTGTTGCTTCCACTTTCTTGGCTAACATCGACGATGTAAAGAATCACTACGACATTCGTTCAGTATACGCTAACGAGTTGGGTAAAGCACTTGCTGTTCGTTTCGACACCGCTCTTGCTAAAGTGTTCATTGCTGCTGCTCGTACCGGAGCTAACTTAACTCAAGTTGGTAAAGGCGGAAGCATCCTCGATATCAGTGCTAACACCTTCGTTAACTTCGGAGATGCTAATTCTGACGCTGGTGATCCTACTGGTGCTGAGTTGGTAGCTGCTTTGTTTAGTGCTGCTCAACGCATGGACGAACACGATGTTCCTAGTGACGGTCGTTTCTGTGTATTGCGTCCTCAAGAGT
>Ga0208767_1003072_pt1 | contig 12275 bp, 9 predicted proteins | sample VirMetDEL_Mar_21_FD_184514 | JGI IMG/M metagenome (GOLD analysis project Ga0208767, IMG submission 184514) | Aqueous microbial communities from the Delaware River and Bay under freshwater to marine salinity gradient to study organic matter... | ecosystem: Environmental > Aquatic > Marine >... | reverse complement strand
GCGCGTTTTCGAGCAGCACGTGCGCGATACTGATCACGCGGGGTTTGTGAATACGGGGTTTCTTGATTGGATCGAGCGCGACGTTATTAAGCTGCACTATGACGATTGCCTACTGGCAGCCGTGCCGGACATGTTCATAGGGATAGAGCGCGACGGCTACTCCCACACTTAACCGATCGCAACGATCACAATACAAGCCCGCCAAGTGCGGGCTTTTTTTATGCGCGAAATCCTATACAATCCGCGTAACGCTACAAACCGTAGCGCACTAATAGGAAAACGAAACTATGTTAGTACATAAAACCGAGAGCCCGATTCATGAGCTCGCCCTTGCCCAATTAGAAACTCTAGGCGATTCCGACAATAGCGTGTGGGCATGCATTCGCCGGATTGTTGAAGTAACAGACCAACACTGGAAATTGGAAGAAGCTACATACAAGGGCGCGTTTCGAGATTCGGATTTAGACGAGTTTAATAATTGGAACTGGAACGAGCACCATTACGGCGTGGAGTACCGTTCGTGCTGGGCTACTGATCCGGACGATTGGCACGCATCCGATGGTGGCGTTGAGGCGCGCATCACATTAGCGGGCGGCGGTCCAGCGGTGCGGATCGTCGCCGAGCTTGACGGTTACGGATCGACCGACAATTTCATTGTCGAGCACGCGAATTGGTCGAACTGGGAACAAATTAACGTGGCGCGTGATGATCGGTTGCCCGATTACGTGCGCGGTTATGTTTTCGATATGGTCGAGCGTTACGTTTCCAACGTCGCCGGTTGGCGGCAAGCGTTTTAACCGATCGCCCAAGTGGATCTAGCCCGCCCTGAGCGGGCTTTTTTTTGGTTCTTATTTTTGCGTTAAACCGGCCCCGGGCCGCCGCCCGGGTGCCATGGCAAAACGTACGGGCCCCGCGATCCCCGGCCCGCGATCCCTAAGCAACCGCGCAACCTTCCCGGCGTTGGAAGTTAAAAAAAGACTTCCCGTTTGTGATCCAGCGCCCCCGGTTCCCGGCTCAGGGGCCCCCGGCCAATCGAGGCTAAACGGCTGCAGCGATCCGAGCGCCGCGGCGCGCGATCCGTCGCGACCGGCGCGCGCGTGGCGAGCGTGTACATGTGCAGGTTTCACGCAAACAATTCACAATAAAAACCAACGAAGTACCAAGGGCCTTTAACTGCGATAAAAAAGTGCTATATTTGCGTCCCAAGTCCACTCTGATATGGGATTTGATGCATGGCCAAAGAGGCAGGAAAAGTTGAAACGCGGGGTCGTCCGCGAGTAACGGAAGATAGTCGGCTAACCGGGAAGCAAGTGAAGTTTGTCGAGTTGGTTGCAACGCGAGAGGGGCAGGATACGCTCCGTAATCTGGCTGCTGAAGCTGGGTTTAGTGTTAAGGGTGCGCACACTCGTGCGTATGAGATGTTAAATCCGAACAAATCGCCGCATATTGTGAAGGCGTTGCGTGAGCGACGGCGCGAGTTAGCTGAGAAGTATGAAGTGACGTACTCGAGGCACATTCGTGATTTGCAGCGGATACGTGACGAGGCTTTGGAGAACGGTGCGTACAGTGCTGCGGTGCAGGCTGAGAAAGCGCGGGGCTTGGCCCAAGGAGACATCTACGTCAACAAGAGCGAGATTCGTCATGGGTCGATTGACCAGATGTCGAAAGAAGAGGTTGTGAAGGCGTTGAACGAGTTGAAGGCCCAGTTGGGTGAGAAGGTGATTGATGTCGAAGCGGACGGAGTCAAACTTCTGGAAGACGTTAAAGTCCAACATTGAGAAGCTGGACTCGGACGTTGTACTGACGCGCATTGAGAACAGTCAGACGCCGGGAATACCAGATTTATTGTTGATGGACCGTAACAAGCGGTTGCATATGATCGAGTTGAAGGTTGCGAAGGGCAATCAGGTGAACTTGTCTCCGTTTCAGGTGAGCTTCGCGGTTCGTCATCAGGGCAGTAATTGTTGGGTATTGGTTCAGCGTTGGCGGCCAGCGGACACGCAGCCGGAGTGTTTGTTGTATTCAGCGGATCAAGTGATGGATGTATCGGTAAATGGGATGCACAAATCGCCGCCGCGTCTTACGTTTCCATGTTCTGGGGGCTATAGTCCTCTTGTTAAGTATTTAAGTCAGGGACCCCTTTGAGCCTCAGTTTAGATTCCACAAGTGACGTTCAGAAATTACGTTTAGAGTTGCGTCTGAAGCAACTTGAGCGTGTGGAATCCTGCCAAAATAATTTTTTACCATTTGTAAATTCTATGTGGCCGCAGTTCATTGCGGGTCGGCACCATCATTTGATTGCTGAGAAGCTTGAGCAGATCGCGAATGGGACGTTGAAGCGGTTGATTATCAACATGCCGCCGCGTCATACGAAGAGTGAGTTTGCGTCGTTTTTGTTTCCGGCGTGGATGATAGGTCGTAATCCGGCGATGAAGATCATACAGGCGACGCACACGACTGAGTTGGCGGTGAACTTTGGCAGGAAGGTTAAAAATCTGCTGGAGCAGGACGATTATCAGGAGATTTTTGATAATACGATCTTGTCAGCGGACAGTAAGGCGTCGGGTCGGTGGGACACGAAGTCTGGGGGTATGTATTACGCGGTTGGTGTTGGGTCGAACTTGGCTGGCCGTGGTGGTGATTTGATAATTATTGACGATCCGCACTCGGAGCAGACGGCGATGTCGGCGAGCGGGTTTGAGAACGCGTGGGAGTGGTACACGGCGGGTCCCCGGCAGCGTTTACAGCCGGGTGGAGCGATCGTTCTGGTACAGACGCGGTGGTCTGAGAAAGACATGACGGGAAATTTGATCCGTCAAATGACTAAAGACCCCAATGCGGACCAGTGGGAAGTGGTGGAATTACCGGCCATTTTACCGTCTGGCGAGCCTACGTGGCCTGAATTCTGGAAAAAAGAGGAGTTGGAGTCTGTAAAGGCGTCGATTCCACCGTACCAGTGGAATGCGCAGTATCAGCAGGCGCCGACGTCAGAAACGCTGGCGATCTTGAAGCGTGAGTGGTGGCGTTTTTGGGAAGGTGCGTCGATCCCGGATTTGCAGTATGTAATTCAGAGCTACGACACGGCGTTCTCGAAACGTGAGACTGCAGACTACAGTGCGATTACTACTTGGGGGGTGTTTTATCCGGAGGAGGCAGGGGGCCCCGCGAACCTTATATTGCTGGATGCGAAGAAGGGTCGGTGGGATTTTCCCGAGTTGAAAGAGATTGCGTTAGAGCAATACAAGTATTGGGAGCCAGAAACGGTAATAATCGAGGCAAAAGCCACGGGCACCCCTCTGACCCACGAACTGCGGCAGGTGGGCATACCTGTTGTAAATTTCACACCTAGCCGTGGTAATGATAAGTTATCAAGAGTACATTCTATCTCTCCGTTGTTTGAAGCGGGGATGATCTGGGCTCCGGATGAAAGTTGGGCGCACGAAGTGATTGAAGAGTGTGCTGCATTTCCGAACGGAACCCACGATGACTTGGTGGACAGCACGACGCAGGCGTTGATGCGGTATCGCCAAGGGAATTTTGTGAGCCTGCCCAGTGACGATTGGGAAGAAGGCTATGCGTCGAGTCAACTAATTTCAGCGGCAAACTATTATGGCTGAACGTACACAAGCGGAAATGCTGGCAGCACAAGATCAAGCTCAACGTGAGTTTGCGTATGGCATACCGGGTGTCGAAGAAGAGGGCACATTACCTTCTCAGTTACTGAGCTATCTAACTCCCTTCCGCACAGAAGTATTACAGCCCCCTGTTACCGAGTTTGGGGAACCGAGAACCCAACTTAACCCCGTTACCAACCAACTTGAAGAGATCGTTGACCGAACGGTTACACCCGGCGTGTACGGTGAAAGTGAGTTTGGTTTGGGCTACACCCCTATAGTTCGTGGTATTGGATCATTGATTGACTACGGACAAGAGCTAATAGACAGCCCTGAAGCCCGATCGCAGGCGGCGGACGCTGTCTCACGGGTCCCGGAACAGATGAAACGACAGTTGGTGGGCGGCGCGGACGCACTAGAACGTGGACGCTTTGAAACCGTAGATCCAAAAACAGGCGAAACATTTTCTGGTTTCGAACCTTTTCTTGCTGCCACAGGCCCTATGGCGGTAGGGAGAGCAGTGAGCGACGTCCCCCGAAACAGTTTCGGTATTTTTGGATCAGGTAAAGGCAAATCTGGCAAACAAGCAGAAGATACTGTTTCTATGCTGGAGGAAGCGGGGCTCGACCCGTCGGAGGGCTGGGAAAAGCAGTCTGGCGCGAACACTTACAAATCCTACCGTTCTAGTTTAGACAACAAGGTTCGCTACGAGATTCCCACGTCCAACGTCGCGTTCAAGCAAGCCTTCCGAGAGACAGAAGACCCCGACGTGGAACTCGGTAAACTGTTAGATCCCGAAACCAGAACAGAGGAGCGTCTTCTTGCTATGCAAGGGATGAGAATCCGAAAAATTAACGATAGAGAATACCTGACAATTCCGGGTTTTTTTGACTTAGACGAAAATCAATTAAACAAGTATGGGTTTACGCGATTTGAGTACAAAGCAGGCACGGGCGGGCTACAAAAATTTCCCGCTCCTGTTTTAGAGCAAATTGTTGATTTTCCACAACTTTTTGACGAATACCCCCAGCTTCGCAGTATAAGGATTGAGCCCACTCCGCCGATGGCCTTGTTTGTAAACGGCTCTTACAACCCAGAAACCAAGACTATTCAGTTGGCTCATGGAAAAAATACGCCCGAAGGCCGTAAAGAAATGATGAGCACCCTGATGCATGAAGTTCAGCATGCGGTACAAGATATTGAAGGTCTTTACGGTGGGGCAAACACCGGCATGTTTGAACCCACCGGTTTTGCGGGTCGCAAAAAGAAAAATAGAGATTCTTTGAAAGCCGTAGAAGCAAACATTGAAGACGCGCTGGATGATCTAGTCATTAATACTGACGATGCGTCAAAACCTACGATGTTTTCCGACTTTTTAGATTTCAGTAAACGAGCGGCGCGCAATCTTACCGGTGGTCCCAAATTAACGGACGCTCTGAAGAAAGCGCCAGAAAACAAAGTTAGACGAGTGAAATATATTACTCAAAGCTATTTAAAAGAGCGTGCGGAAGAGGCCGAAGTAGAAGCTAAAGGTGAATTTTCTAAACCACAGCTTGCGCGTCTTGAGCTAAATGACGCCATTGAAAAACGCAAAGCACAATTACGAAGCATGAACCGTCCTCAAGAAGAAATTGACGCGGTAGACGCTCAATATAGAGGCGAAGGCTTTCGATATGACGGTTCTGACCGTATTATGATTAGGCTGAACGACGCGTTAAAAGAAGCTGGTGTGAAAAACAACGAGTCGGTTGCAGAAAAAATTGCAGGGGCTTTCGACGAACAAATCGAAACACTCAGACCTATACTCAGAGAAAGAGAGGATATTGAAGAGGTTCAGTCACAAGCTTTTCAAATGTACTCAGGTAATCCCGGCGAGGTCGAGGCTCGAAACGTACAGCGCCGTTTTGAAGGCATAAAAAAAGATGATCCTGTACGAGCTCCGTCCGGCGAGTTGACAGGGTTTCCAGAAACCTTGTCAGCAGAAGAGTTACAGAGAGTTTTTCCTGAAGACACTCAACAAATGGTATTGCCCGAAAGCGGGCTCGTATACTCAATGCGCGAAGGGCGAAAAAACGAACCGTCGTTTTCAATAGACGACCCAAACGATCCGCAAATGGAATTACCCGGCATGGGGCCGCCCAAACCGCTGCCAAAAGATCCCGCTAAACGTCTGTTGCCAAGAAGAGATTACCTACGCGGGGCTTTGGATCAAGATAATTTCCCTGATTCCAAAGCGCGTGTTGGCGTTGCTAGAGAATTGGCCCAGAAAGAAAGAGAAATCGAACAGTTAAGAGCCGCTGCGGGGTATCCTACGGATAGAGACTACGCACAAGGAGGCGAGGTAAACCAAATGAGAAAGCCGGTTATTTCATCAGGGCTCTCGGGCCTATTGCGTGGTTACACACAGGGACCCCTTGCACGTGTTTCACGTGAAACACAAGAACCTGTCGGCATGTTTGCGGGCGGGATGATGGGTGGCTTTGAACCCAAGATCGATATGTCGAACTTCGATTTTTCAAAGCTTCCGGCCTATGCGATTCCGGCAGCAGCCGCCGCAGCAGTCGAGCAGGCGCAAGAGCGAGCCACTCCACCACCGCCACCGCCACCCCCACCTACCCAAACTACTTCTGGTCCCCCGACAGGCACTAGCCCTGCTGGTCCGTCAGAAGCGGAAAGGGCTGCGGCATATCAACAAGCAATGGAAGAAACTGCGGCGCTACAAGCGGAGGTAGACAGAGCAAACGCACTAGCCGCCCAGCAAGAGGCAGAAAGGTTGGCTTCTGAGCAACTGGCAGCGCAAGAAGCGGCGCAGCAAGCGGCTCAACAAACAGCAGCAGCGCCCACAACAATGGCAGCAGCGCCCACAACAATGGCAGCAGCGCCCACAACAATGGCAGCTACTCCGGCAGCCGCGCCAGCGATGCCTACGACACAAGCGTTGATAGCCCAACAAAGGGCGCTTGAACAAGCCGCTCTCATGGGGAACCTTGTAAGCGCACCGGGTCAAACACCGAACGAACCCGGAATGTTTTTGAGAGAGGGCACCGACGTTTTGTTGTCGCCTCTCGTGCCAACTGGCGGCGGCACAACTGGCGGCGGCACAACTGGCGGCGGCACAACTGGCGGCGGCACAACAGCAGAAACCCCTGTTGCAGACGCCACACCGGATGACACCCCTGTTTACACAGAACCACCACCGGATTCGGGACCCGGACCCGGACCGGGTGATACTGGAGGTGGCACAACTGGAGGTGGCACAACCACTGGCGGCACTACAACTGGAGGTGGCACAACTGGCGGCGGTACAACCACCACCACGGGCCCGGTTTATCTACCACCTGTTGAAACCCCGCCGGTTCAAGCGGGTCCTACCGCTGCTGAAGTTCTTGCAGCAGAACAAGCCGCCGCAGACGCACTTGCGGCACAAGAAGCAGAAGAACTACGAATTGCCCAAGCAGAGGCAGATCGTCTTGCCGCAGAGCGGGAGGCTCTCCGCATAGCCAACGAACAAGCCGCCGCAGACGCACTTGCGGCACAAGAAGCAGAACGCTTGGCAATAGAACAAGCCGCCGCCGTAGAAGCTCAAAGGCTTGCATCTGAGTTGCTTGCTGCCCAAGAAGCAGAAAAAGCCTTAATAGCAGAGCAGTTGGCGGCTGAACAATTAGCGGCAGAGCAGCTTGCCGCCCAACAAGCTGCACAGTTAGTCGCAGATCAAGAAGCAGCGGCCCAGCTTCAAGCAGCGGAGCAGTTGGCTGCCCAACAAGCAGCGGATCGTGTTGCAATGGAAGCACAGATAGCTGCCACGCCTGATCCCGATCCTATTTACGAGGCACCTACACAAGGTGAGCTTTTGCAGGCCGCAGAAACCGCACAAGCAGCCGAAGCGCCGTTATTTACTACACCGACAGAAACAGACACGGCAATCGATCGGGGAGCGTATGGTCGACCGACCGGTCTGGGTCTTGCCGGTATTCAAACATTACTCAATCAAGTGGATCTCGATGTGGCGGACACCATATCGCCATACACCACCGGATTCCCGACAACCCAAGGCATGGACATTCAGCGCACCTACATGCCTTTTGAGGGCACAGAAGAAGAGCGTGCAACAGGCTACACGATGCCTGTTTACAAACCCGTAGCTCAACAAGCGGTGCCGTCGTTGTTTAGCACGACTGATTTTACTGACATTGATCCCGACGCGTTTACCGCAGGGTCAGCAGCACCGGGGGAAAACTCCGGCATTATTAATACGGGCACCCAAAGCACGGCCCCCGGCACATTTGGACTAGAACCTACGCAAATGTATCGATGTGGTAACGGTTACACGTTGCAGTTTGTAAATGGCAAACCCGTTTGTGTACGAACCGGTGGCGGCGGTCCGGGTAAGCCACCTCGTAAAGATCCCGAAATTGTTGACATAGCGAATCCGGGTGGTATGCGATACGGTGGTGATGTAGGCTTGAATCGCGGCATTGGTAGCTTTGGAGCTTAAATATGGCAAATGGTGATACCCCACCTGTTTCTTTGATGGATCGTCAAGGCATGGACCTTGACCTAGAGGACGTGCAGGCGGTGGAAGTCGAGGCTTTGCCCGGCGACATAGCGACACGTGTAGAGATAGAAGGCGTTGAGATCGTTCAAGAAGACGATGGCGGCGCTACTTTAGACTTTGACCCGTTTCGTAATCGCGATCGTGAAGACGACTTTTACGACAATCTGGCAGAGTTTCTACCTGATTCGGTGCTTTCCCAAGTTTCAAACGAGCTCATGGATCAATACAGCGCGAACCGGGCATCTCGACAGGATTGGGAAGACGCGTACTCCAAGGGCCTTGAGCTTTTGGGTTTCAACTACGAAGAGCGTACAGAGCCCTTTCGGGGCGCTACGGGCGTAACACACCCACTTTTGGCAGAAGCAGCGGTTCAGTTCCAAGCACAGGCGTTCAATGAGCTATTGCCAGCGAGCGGCCCAGTAAGAACCACGGTCCTTGGCTCACAGAGCACGGACAAGATGGATCAGGCCAAGCGTGTTCAAGACTTTATGAATTACTACATCACTAATGTGATGGAGGAATACACGCCTGAGTTTGACCAAATGCTGTTTTATTTGCCCTTGGCAGGCTCAACATTCAAAAAAGTGTATTTCGACGACGCTTTGGGCCGTCCGGTTTGCAAATTTATACCGGCGGAACACCTTATTGTGCCGTACGAAAGCAACGATCTGGAGACTTGCCCGAACATAACGCACATTGTGCGTATGTCACTGAACGATTTGCGCAAACAGCAGGTCAGTGGTTTCTATCGAGACATCAAAGTACTGCCTTCACAGCCCGATTCGACTAGTGTAAGCGACGAAATCGACTACATTGACGGTACAAGGGCTTCTAGCGTCGACTATGACTGCACGTTATTGGAATGCCACGTCGATTTAGACCTCGAGGGGTACGAAGACACAGACGAAGACGGTGAAATGACCGGTATCAAGGTCCCTTACGTCGTTACGATCAGTGAAGACAACGGAAAAGTGTTGGCTATTCGACGAAATTATCGCGAAGACGACCCTTTGACGGCAAAAATCCAGTATTTCGTTCACTACAAGTTCCTTCCGGGCTTTGGTTTTTACGGAATGGGCTTGATTCACACGATTGGCGGTCTTTCTAGGACTGCAACGGCAGCTTTACGTCAATTAATCGACGCGGGCACCCTTTCGAACCTGCCTGCAGGCTTTAAAGCGCGTGGTTTACGGATCAGAGACGACGATGACCCCTTACAGCCCGGTGAATTCAGAGATGTAGATGCTCCGGGAGGCGTTATACGCGATAGTTTGATGCCTTTGCCTTTTAAAGGGCCGGATGGCACGTTATTCCAGCTTTTGGGCTTTGTAGTAAGCGCGGCTCAACGTTTTGCGACGATTACCGATATGAAAGTAGGTGATGGCAATCAATCGGCGGCAGTTGGCACGACGATTGCTATGATTGAGCAAGGCGGTCGTGTTATGAGCGCCATACATAAGCGCCTACATTATGCTATGAAAGTAGAGTTTCGCATTTTGGCGCGCGTAATGAACGAAAGCCTGCCAGATGTGTACCCGTACGCCGTTGCTGGGGCGGATCAGGCGGTAAAATCTAAGGATTTTGATGAACGTGTAGATGTATTGCCGGTTTCTGACCCGAATATCTTTTCGCAAAGTCAGCGCATTGCTTTGGCTCAAACGGAGCTACAAATGGCTATGCAGGCGCCGCAGATCCACAATATGCCGCAGGTATATCGTCGAGTTTACGACGCTATGGGTGTCAGAAATGTAGATCAGATCTTAAACGCCGAAGTCTCTGACGAGGTTCGCCCGAAAGACCCTGCGCAGGAAAACATGGACGCCCTCGAGAACGTGCCTTTAGAGGCTTTTAAGGGTCAAGATCACATGGCGCACATACAGGCCCACTTGTTGTTTGTAACGGGTGGTGTGGCCGCTACGTTGCCGCAGGTGGTGCTTACCATCCAGAAGCACATCTTGAACCACATCCAGTTGATGGCGGAAGAGCAAGCGGAGGCTGCTTTTGCGCAGCAAAACCCGAACGTGGCGATTGCAGATCCTGCCAACAACGCGCCGTTCCAAGCGATGGTGGCGCAGTTTGTAGCACAAGGCATGCAACAAGTAGTCGCTCTGGGCCAGCAGATTCAACAGGCTGGACAGCCGCAAGAACAGCAGGGACCAGATCCGCTGATTGCTTTGAAGGAACAAGAACTGCAACTCAAGGCGCAGCAAGAGCAAAACGACGTTGTAGAAGAGCAAGCCAAGCTCCAGTTGGAGCGAGAAAAACTTGCGCAACGCGAAGCAAACTTCCAGCAAAGGCTGGCAAGTCAGGAATCTCAGACTCAAGCACGTATTCAAGCCGGTATTGAGCGAGAACTTTTGAAACAAAGAGGTGACGCATGAGAACAGTCAAAGTAAATGGCGTAACGCCAAAAGAACCGCCTACGCCCGTGGCGAAAGCAGAAATTCAAGGTCAGGGCAGCATTCCTTATGCAGTTGCAAAGGAGGAAGCCACTCCAAACACCATGACAGCAAAAATTACACGCGGTAAAAAACGTGGAATGGGCGCTGCTTTGCGTGGCGGGGACTTTACAATCGCATAAAACGCGATAGTATCGGAGTTGCTCGGATAATAAACGACGAGGAAACTCATTGAACGATCTAGATGTCGTACAGTTTGTGCAAAAAACATTAAAAGGTCGCAAAGCCCAAATTCAGGAACTCATGTCTGAAGGCGGGATCAAAGATATGGAACATTACAGAGAATGCATGGGTGAAATTAGAGCGTGCGATTACGTTTTGGTTGAACTCTCTGAAATGCTTAAAAAACAGGAACAAAGAGATGCCTGATACGAATGAAGCACTGGACGTGTCCGGTTGCTACGTCGCAGATGAAAACCGGGTTTTAGACCCGTCCTTAGTAGACAAAGAGCTTATCGAACGATTGCCGCAGCCAACCGGCTGGCGCATTTTGATTATGCCTTTCCGCCCACCTGAAAAAAGCGACGGCGGTATTTTACTTGCCCCCAAAACTCTAGAAGAGGACGTAATACAGACGCAGGTCGGTTACGTGCTCAAAGCTGGCCCTCTTGCTTACAAAGATAAAGAACGTTATCCGACAGGCGAGTGGTGCAAAGAAGGCGATTGGGTAATTTTTGCCCGATACGCTGGTTCTAGGTTTCGTTTGAACGGCGATAAGAAAGCTGCCTTTGGTAGCGAAGTTCGCATGCTAAATGACGACGAAATTTTAGGAACAATTCTAGATCCGAAAGATATTTATCACGGTTAGGGGATAACACATGGCAGAGTCAAGACCCGCCCATGAAGCGGATGATGGTCAAATCGACCTAGAATTTACAGAAGACGCTCAAGAGATTGTTCTAGATGCGCCGGAAACGGTTGCAGAAAGCACGCCTGAAGCTGATGTAACTGAAGAGTCTTCGGAAGACGAACACGAACAATACGGTAAGTCCGTACAAAAGCGCATCAATCAGCTTACCAAAAGAGCACGTGAGGCCGAACGCGAACGCGAAGAAGCCGTCAAATACGCTCAAGCCGTTCAACAAGAAAACAGCAGTGTCAAACAACGCCTGCATAACTTAGATAAAAGTTATATCGATGAGTATGGCAACCGCGTTTCCTCTGAACAACAACGAGCCAAAGACGAGTACAAAACAGCGATCGAGACAGGCGACACAGATCGTCAATTAGCCGCGCAAGAAAAAATGCAGCAATTAGCTGTAGCGGCAGATCGACACGCCCAAGCTCGAGCTCAAAGAGAAGCGCAAGCTGCTCAGGTGCAAGCAGAGATTGAACAGCCTGTTTATCAGCCAGCCCCTGCGACGCAAAGACCAGATCCACGCGCTGAAGATTGGGCTGAGTCGAATCCTTGGTTCGGTGAAGATTCGGCTATGACGTTCGCTGCCTTTGGCATCCACAAAGAATTGATCCAAGAAAAAGGTATGGACGGCACTAGTGACGAATACTATAGTGCTTTGGACTCAAGAATTAGAGAGTCTTTTCCTCATAAGTTTGCAGATGAAGAAGAGACTACGAATACACGCCGGACTACACAAACTGTAGCCGGGGTATCTCGTCCGTCGAAAGGCGGGCGCGGCAAAAAGGTTA
>Ga0208767_1003068_pt1 | contig 12281 bp, 9 predicted proteins | sample VirMetDEL_Mar_21_FD_184514 | JGI IMG/M metagenome (GOLD analysis project Ga0208767, IMG submission 184514) | Aqueous microbial communities from the Delaware River and Bay under freshwater to marine salinity gradient to study organic matter... | ecosystem: Environmental > Aquatic > Marine >... | reverse complement strand
ATCCTGCCAATCGGCCTTGAAAGCGGCCACTGCCCGGCGCGTCTCGCGGCCATAGATGCCGTCGACTGCGCCTGGCGCATACTTCAGCTCCCGCAGCCGCCGCTGCAGGTCGGCCACCTCCGGGCCACTGGCGCCGATGCCAAGGCCGTCCATGATCGGGACGGCGCCGTCGCCCCATGTGTTCCAGGCACGCTTGAACCAGCGCTGGCGGTCGGCCCAGCCGTTGGGATCATGCTTGGAGTACGGATTGCCGCGATTGATTTGGTTGTGGGTTGCGCGCAGATAGTTGCAGTCGGCAAACTCGGACAGGCGGTAGCGCTGCCAGTACCAGATGGCGATGCGCAGCGCGATCTCGGGATCTTCTACCGTCTCGGGGCTGCCCTCGAGATCCAGGCCCACAGCGTCGCCAGCCTCGGCAAACCAGTGGCGGCCCGTGCCCTGGAACCAGCTCGCCCCGCGGTAGCGCCAGCCATCGCCCTTTTCGACGTTGCCTAGCCGCTGGCCCAAGTCGTGCCAGCCGCCATAGGCCATCTCAGCTTTCAGGTCGGCACGGCCCCGGCAGGCGGTGTAGCGCGCCACTGTGGCCGGATCGGTCATTTTGAAGCGGTGCGGCCAGAGCTGGCACATGCGCTTGAGCGACCACGTCGTGTGCTCACGGATGATCGTGAAGCCACCGGTTTCGTGGCCTGGAATGCTCATGAAGTGGGCGACACGCAGCGGCGTGTTGATGCCGGCTTGATCCAGCAGCGGCCAGGATCGGGCCAGCACTTGCATGTAGCTGCGGTGGATGCCTGGTCGCGTGTCGGTGCTGCTGCGTGGTGCAGGTGGCGGCGAGAAGCGGTGCAGCTGGTCAATCGTCCACGGTGTCATCGATGGCCCCCAGGCTGTTGATTGTCTCAATGCCGCGCGCCAGGATGGCCGCACGCTCGTCCGCCGTCACCGCGCGCACCATCTGCGCTAACGTGGACTGCTCAATGCCATAGGCAGCCACCAGAAGCGCTGCCGCAGCATCGCCGCTGCGGATCACCTTCGCGGCTGCCGTGTTGTAGTCGCCGCAGGCAATGTGCGGGGCGAGGTCGGTCATGAGGTCGGCTGCATGATCCTGGCCGTCCCTGGCATAGATGCCGACCGTCCACACGCGCGGATCTGGGGCGTCTGCAACCAGCCGCAGCGACGCCTCGCGTAGGGCCACAGCGGGCGGCTTGTCGGTTTCCCCGGCCTCCGCCGGCTCTGCCGGCTCAGCTGCTTCCGGCGGAATCATGGCCATCAGCCGCTCTTCCGCCTCGGCCAGCATCTGCTCAAGGGCTGCCGCGCGCCTGTCCATGGCGTGCTCGACGGCAACAACGATCCGGTCGGTGTCGAGTGCAGGAGATGGCTGCGGCGGCAAGGGCGGAGGCACCTGCCGCGCGTTGTTAGCGTCGGCGCCGCGCAGGAAGGCGGGCAGCGGATCGGCATCGTCATCGCCCACTTTCTGCTCGTCCGAGATCTTGATCAGCCGCGCCTCGAGGGCGCGCAACCGCTGCTGCACCTCGTCGTTGCCGATTGCGCCCAAGCGCTCCCAGACCTGACCTAGTGCAGCCTCAAACTTCTTTGCCCAATCCCTCGCTTGCTCGGCCTCGTGCGCCAGCCTTTCGACATTTGCAAAAAGCGCATCGATATCAGATGTGTGATCAATGACAGGCATAGGCGATGGTTCCGCCGATTCGGCTGCCGCAGCCTGCGCCATTGGCAGCGACACGACGTTGTCTGGCCACTGCAGGTGCTCCGCCACCATCGCGGCAAAGGCGGGCAGATCTACCGGGACACGCTTGCCAGGATTCTGCGCCGTGCACTCCACAATCAGATCTGCGATCACGTTGTCATTGGCCATGTTGTTTCACTCGATGCGATGGTGTAGCGGCATCCGCGATGCCGGTTGCTCACGATTCCGTGTACGGCATGGTCCAATCAACCGCGGCAGCTGCAATCGCTGCCTTGCCACCTTCATTATGCTGAATATCTTACGATGACAATACCGGAGCCGCCGTTGCCGCCGACCCTCCCGCTGTTGCCGTCGGAGGCGCCGCCACCGCCGCCCGTGTTGGCCACGCCCGCCGAGGCTTGGACGCCGTTTTTGCCGCCGTCGCCGCCGCCGCCAGAGCCGCCCGTGCCTGGCGTGCCGTTGTACTCGGCGCCGCCGCCGCCGCCGGCATAGTATCCGCTGGCCCCGGTGCTGGTCGCCGTGGCCCAGGTCGAGTAAATATTGGTGCCGGCGCCGCCATTACCGCCGACATCCCCCGCGCCGTCGCCGCCGACCGCGCCGGCACCGCCGCCACCGCCGCCGCTACCTTCCGTCGATCCTGATCCGTTGCCGCCGTTGTTGCCCTGCCCGGATGTCCCGGCGCCGCCGCCTGAGCCACCGGCATAGGCGGACGAGCCGCCACCTGATCCGCCAGGCCGCCCGCTCGCTGCCGGATAGCCACCGCCGCCGCCGCCGCCGATCGCCGTCTCGGTGCCGAACACGGAGTTGTCGCCGTCGCCGCCGACGGTCGTGCCCCCCGTCCCGCCATTGCCGACGGTCACGGTCACGCCGACGCTAGCTGTGACGGCATAGGACGCATTGTATTTGAGACCTCCGGCGCCACCGCCGCCGCCGTAGTATGTTGCGCCGCCGCCACCGCCGCCGCCGATTACCAGCACCTCGACGTTGCCGTCACCGGCCGGCGTGAACGTCCCCGACGACGTAAACGTGTGATAGGTGTAGCCGCCAGAGGTCACAATGGTGCCGCCGGTAGAGCCGGCCAAGCCGCCGGCCAAGCCGCCGGCCGATCTCGCACTGAATCCAATCAGGCTCGTCACGCGCAGCATCAGGGCCACCTGGCGTCATCGGCATAGTCCGCCGGGATTGGATCCAGTGCCTGAATTGCGAACGAGGCAGCCCAGAACGGTTGGCGAAATTGCGCCGCCGCAATTAGGACGTTTGCCCATTCCGTGGCCGTGACCCCGACGGCTCCGGTGTCGGTCAGCACGTTGATTGTGGTCGATCCGTTGTTTGTCGCGATCAGCGCGTTAGCGAGGTCCGTCACCTCCCGCCAGCCGACCATGTCGGCATTTGTCGTGCCGATGCGATGCACGCCGCGCGCGTCGCCGAAATCGTAGTCAAAGCCGGCCTGCAGGCGCCGTTCTCGCTCCGATGCAACGCGATTCGCCATATCCGCGTGCGGTATTGCCTCGACTGTCCACTGCCTCACGACCCGGTCCTGTTCGATGACGTCGATAGGTCCCGTAAGCTGCTGGTTGCGCGCGTCGAAGGCGGGCTTATCTTCAACGATGGGACGCCACACCGGGCCACCGTCAGACGACGTGATCGAGTCGGGATTGTCCTTCATCTCGCGCGCGACAATCACGCCATCAACCACCTTTGCGTAGAGCGGCATCATCAATCGTCCTTGTTGACACTGGTCGTGTAGTGGATCTTGACGCCCAGCAGCTCTGCATCGCCGGTCATCGTGTCGGAGCCGTCCGCTGCGTCACGGTAAACTTTAAATACGACGTATTCCTCCGCGCCGGGTGATCCGGCCACTGTCAGCGCGCCGGACTCTGCCGAGATAATGCAGTCATCAGCTGCCGAGCCGGCCGCATCCGTCACCTCGACAGCTGTTCCGAACGCGGTGTCTAGCGGATCGTCGTCCGCAAACGCCACCGCTTCCAGCCCCCAGATGCAATCCCCGCTCGTCGCCCCGGTCTTCCACACGAACTGCGCAACAAGTGTCCCCGCGTCCCACGACTTTGGCATCTGCACTGCAAAGCAGGCATTTTCGCGCGTCGAGTCGTCAAACGCGAGATAGCTCAGCATCACATCATTGGTCGCAAGTTCCTCGGTTGCCGCTTCGGCGCCGTTGGTGTCTGTTGGCGTCATGGCGGCAGCCGGCACCCAGATCGTCTGCTGGCCAGGGCTGATGACATCCGCCAGTGGAGCGACGTAAACGAGCTTGGTCCCGGCGGAAAAGTTGACTGCTGATCCTGCATTGCTGGACGCCCGCACCGTCGTGCGTGCCAGCGTTGTGCTGGACGCGGTATATGTGCCGGTGCCGACCTCCCACTCGCCGGAACCAATAAGCTCGATCACGTAGTCGCACGTATTGCTATCACCGATGGCCGAAAAGGCCTGGTAGCCCGTCACGGCGCCAGCGAGCGTCAGCGTGCCGGTCCCCGTCGTGGTCGATGTTTCCTTCACGCGGTCTGCGTAGACGTGTGCCATCAGTCCCTCTCAGGCCAATACATAGGCGCGGGTGCGCGCAATTCTCTGCGCCGCGATGCCGGCTACCGTGGCCGCTCCCGCCGCCGCTGCAATCGCCGCAACATCTGCGGCGCCAACGCCTGTCGCCGCACCGACGCCAGCTGCTGCGCCAGTCGGATACAACGAGCCGTCCACCGCCGCTGCGGTCGCAATGCCTGCGGCGGCACCGACAGCGCCGAAAACACTCGTGCCAACGCCAGGGGCCGCCCCGATACCAGCCGACGCACCCACACCGCGCACATCAGCCGCGCCAACGCCGGATGCTGCGCCGATGCCGGCGGCCGACCCAATGGTGCCGCCCGTGCCTTCAGCAGATGCAGCGCCAGCGCCGGCCGATAAACCGACAGATTCGGCGGTTGACGCGCCAACACCGGATGCCGCGCCCGTGCCGGTAGACGCGCCAGCCGCGCCGGACGCGGATGCGCCAACGCCGGATGCCGCGCCCGCGCCGGTAGACGCACCAACACCGGCAACGTCAGCTGCGCCAACGGCGGTTGCTGCTCCAACACCCGCCGATGATCCGGCGGCATACTGTGCTGCAAGCTGGTCATCGCCAAATGGCGCGGCGCCATAGGGCGCTCCCCCGAACATCGGCTAGGATCAATCCTCAGTAATAGCTGTGGCGGTCGTCAGCTTCGGCGTCACGCCAGACGAGATCGAGATGTTCGGCGTGACTGTGCCCTTGTAAAGCACTTTGCCCGCCGCGCTGGCGGCTGTGCCAACAGCAAAGTGCGTGGCCGTCTCGGACCCGCCAGTCGCTGCCGGAAAGCTGATCTCGGCCGCAGGCGACACGCTATTTCCAGACACCGTCCAACCCGACCCAGACCGCGCCACAGCCACGCGCGCATATGATGTGTAGGCGCACTCGTTTGTGGTCTGGTCGCCAGCCTCACCGGGGTCTCCCGTGTGCAGGCTGACATATAGATTTGTCAGCGGAGACGACGACGCATTGTCGGCAATGTTCGCGATGCCGGTTGCGTTAAAGACCAGCAGAAGCCAGTCATTTTCGAATGTGTTGCTTTTGCTCATGAACTTAGCTCCGTTGCACTTTGAGGATGAGCTGCGCGTAGGTCAGCCCGGATGCACTATCGACATTTGCAACGAGTATGTCGCCGGCCAAGATCGCCGTCGTCCATCCCGTCAACGTGCCGTCGCTATACTTCTGCGCGCTGCTCAATGTCGGCTGCGCAGAGGCCGTGATACTATCCGCATCGGTCGGCGGATAGTTTGCAAACGTGTCTTTCCACACGTCTACCACGATTGAGCCTGTAGCCTTAGCCAGCAGCGTCGCCTCGACGATGGTACAGTCGAACGGCACGGGCACCATGGCCTGCTCACCAGCCTCGATAGCTGTTTCGCCACCCTCGAAGATGAACCCGACAGAAGCGAAGCCCGCATCGCCCTTTTGGGCCAGCAGCTGCCAATAGCTATTGCTTGTCGTCGGCAGAGTCGGAGGGGCGTTGCCGGTGCCGGCGGTCTCATTGACGTAGATCCAGCTCGAGCCTGATTGCGTGACCACGTCTTGCTTGCTGTATTCCACCACGGCAGAATAGGCGCCACGGTTGGTCGGCGGTTTGAGTAGGCGCGGAACACCCAGGTCCACACGCTGCAGGATCGGGATGTTGGCCATAACGCCTGGGGCGTGGCGCATACCGGCCTGACCCTGGTCGTTGCGGCCGCAGTAGCGCATCTCGCCGTCGCTATTGAGCGTCCACAGGCCATATTCTTGGTTGTTTCCAAAAACGCCCCAGGAGGCCAGAGTTCCCCATGCGCCCTGTACGGACCCCCAGGTCTGGTTGGCGGCGGCCGTTCCGGCGACGTTCTTGCCGGTCGCATAGAAAACATCATAACCGATTGAGGCCAGCCTCCTCACGCCGCTGATCGTCGCCTCGAGGTAAATCGCCGTATAGCTATTGCCGCCGGCAATGGCCACGCTTGTCAGATTGCCGGCGAAGCTGGCAGGCAAGCCAGAGAAGATCGTAAATGTGTTAAGGTTGGTCGTGCCCCCGTCACCGAGTAGGCCATACGAGGCAACATACCCGACCAAATAACCCTGGCCCGTCGATGTGATGGCGACACAATTATAGTATTCGCCACCGCCCGCATACAGCGCGCTAACGGTGAGCGCATCAATGGCGCCAGCGGCTTGCTGGAACGTGGTCGCGTCGGTGTTGGCCAGCGTTGCGGCATCACCGATGCCATAAAGCTGGTTGCCGGCGCACTCGATCTTTCCGGCCGTCGTCCGCATCCAACTTGCCGCGCGTGTGCCAGTCACGCTACTGCCAGTCGTCACCACTTGTGCGATATCCGTACGCGCCGTGCCGCTGCCGGGCGACGTCTCCAGCAGCGTCGGCCATGTGATCGCTGTCGTGGAGTTGTCACCGTGGGCACCACTAGTGCCAGCACCCCACCGCCAAGCCCTGTTGGAGCTGTCGCGCGCCCACACAGGCGCATATGCCGTGTCGCAGCTGATCTCGACGATGTCGGCAAGCGGCGTCGTGCCGTCGCTCTGCGTCATCAAACGCGGCGTCGTCAGGTCCGCGGTGTTGTTGTAGCCCTGGGCATGCTGCGCGCCGGAGTAGCCGCACGAGTAGACCGCGCCCGTGCTCGTGATCGCAAACCAAAACTTCTCGCTGTTGCCGCGGCCGGCCTCCATCACGACGCTGTCGATGTGCACGCCGGTGAGGCCCGTGACCTTGACGAGGACCGTCTGTGTCGTGGTATTGCCCTGGCCGCACTGGCCGTCGTCATTGCTGCCGATGGCGTACAGGTTCTCGGTGGCCTCGTCTGTCAGCACCAGTGCATAGTTTAGGCCAACATAGATCGCCTCAACGCTGACGGTGGCCGGGTCCCAGGGCAGTGCCAGCTCATACGCACCATACGCGTCACCAACGGGATTGAACGCGAAGGCGGCCACATCACCCCACGCCAGCACGCGGCCATCAGCCGTCGCTGCCATGCCAAACTTCGCGCCACCAGACTGGTTCGAGGTTGGGCCGACGATGACGCGGCCGTCCGCATCGACGGCTGGCAGGATCTGCGTCGTGGCGACGTCCTGCCAGTCCTCGCTGCCAAGGTGCACATTCAGAGCAGCTTCGATCTCGGCGCCAGTCATCGTGCCGCCGCTGCCGCTGCCCTCGACAACGCGGCGGTTGATCAGCTGGAAACTCGTGCCGTCGTATTCGATCAGGGCCAGCGCGCCAAGGTAGAGGTCGCCCGCCTGCAGCGCCGTCCCATCCAGCCGCACCACAGCCTTGGCACCGAGGCCATTGACGTTGACCGTGGTCGCGCCGCTGTTGACCGTGCCAACGATGAACGAAAACTGTTGCCCGGCGGAGTAGGCCGTCATGGCCCAACCAGTTGTCAGCGTAATCGCGTCCCCGGTGCCGCCGACAATGCTGACATAACGGTGCGTGCCGTTGATCGCGCCGTTGACGGTCAAATACTGATTGATCGCCGTGGCGTCGCCCACGTTGACGTGGCGGAACGCACCCATGGGCAGATTGGCCGATGGCTGATTGCCGCCGTCCTTCTTCAGCGTCGCATTGATCGCAGAGCCGAGATCCTGGTCGTGCGTGTCGTGGTCGGTAGACACAATGTCCACGCCATCGGCCTCGGCCTCCTGCCACACCTGCGTGCCGTTGCGCGTGCCATCCGACCGCTGAAAGGTTTGATTAGGTGCGCTACCAGTCCAAGGCATGCGTCTTGATCCCCCTAAGAGGTTGTGCTTAAAATGGGAACGGCGCGCAGCGCACAGCCGTTGCTACCGTCTAGCCTCGGATGCTGCCGAAGACGGCTGCGCCCCCTCCAGATCTAGCATAACGTGCGCATAAACCGGCCAGAGCGCAGGGTTATGCATCGACATGCGTTCCAGCCCGGCCACGTGTCGAAGCAGCGCCCCTGCCCTTGCCGACGTCCCCTCTCGCACAGCCGCCCGCAGCTGCATGTAGCCGATGAGCCATTGCGTATAGGCTGGCCGCGACATGAGAACAGATGCGCCAAGCATCGAGCCGCCAATCGCCAATGGCGTGGCCACATCGCCAGCAGCAAGCGTCGCTCCTGCACCGCCGAGGGCGGACAGGTTCATGGCATTGGTTGCCGAGCGGCTGGTGTTGGCGAGTGCCTCGACGCCTGCCAGCCTGTCGGCCACCTGGAACAGCTGAGCAAGTCGCCGCTGGTGCTCCTGCGAGAATATCAAGTTGCGCGCCTCCGGTGCCATCTTCCGGTATGCCGTGGCAAAGCGCGTTGGCGAGAAGCCTGCCTCCTGAATAATGCCTTGAGCACCATCTGTCGGCTCGCCCATCGAGCGGACAATCAGTGCCGCAAAGGCAGATCGCTCCTCCGGCTGCAGGACCGACATAGCGCCCCGGAACATGCGCATGTTCCCGGTGCCGCCTTCTGTTGCTGCACGCACTAGTTTCCTTGCTGCCGCTTGCGGATTTGGTTGCTTGACGACAGCCAGGAAACGATCCATGCGCTCGAACCCAGCGCGCGCATAGCGGTTGGCAACCTGCAAATCACGCAGCGCCTGCGCAGCGCGCCGCGCCACGGGGACCGTTATCCGGCGGTTGTCCGTCAACCTTGTGGCTTGGGCCGCCCGGACAGCGATATCCTGCATGCCCACTTCAATGTCGGAGCTGAGCGCCCTGTATAGGCTGTTGAGCTGCGTCCGATCGAGGGAGGTTTTGTAAAGTCCGAAGTTGGATAGATCCCGGCCTATTGCCGTGCGCATGGCACGCAGCGTAGCAAGCGGCACATTGACCTGCGGGTTCGCAAGCATGGCAAACATATCGCCGTATCGGCCCTGCAGGCCAGCACGCACACCTGTTCTTGCCTCGTCCCCGATAATCCTACGCACAACATCTCCCGAGTTTGCGGTCGGCAGCAGCATTGGGTCGACGCTGCCATCCTGCCTTAGCAATGGCGGCATGCCCCGAAAAGCCTTTTCATAGAGCGCATCTAGGCGTGTACTGAAAGACGTGTCTTCAGCTGATGTTCTAACAACGCGATCAAGCTCGGCGTCGCTCAGATCCTCGAGGGTCGTGCGCGAGGTCATCCGCTGGAGCTGCGTGCGCGGCAAGCCGACCCCTCTGCCGCGCGAGGTCGACACTCTGCCGCCCGTTACCTGGTTCAGCACCGGCTGCCCGGCCGCTATGCGGCGCATCTGCTCTGCGCCACCGCCCTGCTGCCTTTGCACAGGGGCATTGGGGTTTATGCCAAGCTGGCGCACTGTGCCCGGCGCAAGATCCGTAAAGCTGCGATCCCTGAAGCGATCCAGACCGCCCTGCACTGCCACGCCTGCGGTTTCATGCGTTGCTGCCGGTGAGATGTCGTCCGCCAGCCGGCCGACCGCCGCTGCTGCATCGTGCATCGTCTCGTCGAGGTTATTGCGCAGCGGTGCACCGACAACAGGTGTTTCCGTCAGCTGCTTGCCAACAGCAGCAATTGGCCCCTGATTGTAGGCAGGCCCAAACGGCCTCACCTCTTGCTCGCGAAATGCTAAATCGTCGGCCACGGCCGCATCTGCGCGCTGTCGCGCAATCGTGCGCCCTGTCTGTGTGCCGATTGGCTGAGGCTGTGGCCGAAGGAGGCTCATGCCGAGGGCAGGAATGATGCCAGTCCCAAGGCCTGCCATAGCCTGCACCCACGCTGGAGCCCCAGCATCCTTGGCAGCCTCTGCACCAATGGCAGATGTGGCTGCAGAGGCCGTATCCGTCGCCGCCGTCGTGACAGGTGCCGCACGAAAGGCCTGCAGCGCGTCCTGCCCCACCCGGCCCAATGTTGTTCTCGCTGCCGGACCCGCCGCCTGCAGCGCCTTGCCTGCCATCCCAAGCATCGGAATAGCGGACACACCGACCGATTCGCCGGCTTTGTGTGCATAGCGGCCGGCCGTCGTGCGCGGCTCGACACGCTCCCCCCAAATCTGTTCCGAGGGCGGCTGCAAGTAGCCAGGCCACCGAAACCGATCCCCCTCGCCTGGCGCAACGGTGTTGACCGCTGCAGCCACGGCCTCGCCGGGCAACGAAAACATCCAATCGGCGCCGCGATAGAGCCCACGGAGGCCCTGGTCTGCTACGTCAAAGGCAGTTTCGGCTGCTGTGATCGGCCCCGACGCATCTAGCGGCTGTGGTTGCTGTTGCGGCATGCGAAACGCAGCCCAGGGATCAGGGCCAGGGTCCATACTTGCAACGTCATCTTGTACGCGGAATGCAGCCCAGGGATCGTGCGGCTCAGCCATTCGGCACCCTTCCCGTAGATCCATCCGGCAGTCTGATAAACGTCCCCGGCGGCAACCTTTTCGCCTCGTCTGGGGAGGTCACTGGCACGGCTGTTTCTGGCGACGCGCCGGAGGCTGTCGCTTCAGCAGGTGGAGGCTGAGCTGCCGGGGCCCCAGTGATGCCGTAGGCTTGGTAAACCGCCTCGGGGTCGTAGCCTGATGCTATCAGCGCTGCAGCCTTTTTCTTCATGGCGGATTCAATGGCCGCCCTTTGCTTGGCCAGGTTCTGCCTGACCATGACGGGGTCCATGTTGGGCTGAATATCAGCCTTCTCGAACTGTTCAGCCTCCTGGGCGGTCAAGGCGGCGCCGAACAGATCATTGCGCACGAGGTTTTTGTATCTGTCGTAGCCCTGCCACCAGCCCGCCGCCTCCGACGATGCCGGAGACCAGAGCCCCCGGCGCCGCGCATTCATGGCAAGGTCGCCCCCCACTGTGTAGCCGGCATATTCATCCTTGAACGTCCGCGCTTGGCCGTCCACTGTCTCGAGGCGCCCGCCCTCCTCGCTGAGCTTGGTCACGTCCGTCACCGAGAACGACCGTGGCTTTCTGGGCGCCGGCATATTTCCGGTCAGGACATAATGCCGATATTCCAGGCCGTTTGGATCGAGGCCGATTTGCTCGGCAAATTGCGCCCGTTCACGTAGCATCGCAACGCGCTGCTTTTGGGACAAAACCGACTTCAGCTCAGCCACCTGCTGTGCCTTATCCACCTCCACCGGCACGAGATCGCGCTGGCGCTGCAGGGCCGCCGCGTTGTTGAACTCAGCCAGCTCCTTCTGGCGCTGCAGGGCCGCCGCGTTGTTGAACTCAGCCAGCTCCTTCTGGCGCTGCAGGGCCGCCGCGTTGTTGAACTCAGCCAATTTCTTCTGGCGCGCGAAGGCAGCCTCATCACGGCTGGTCTGCCACTTGCGATTGCCCTGCGTCTGCCGGTCCTGCACGACAAGGCCCATGCCCTGCTCGTCCATACCCGGCACGCCCGAGCCCATCAGGATGCGCGCCATGCTGGGCGTGTCTGGGGCCTCGAGAGCCTGCGCCATCGTGGTCGAGCGGTAGTCCCGGTTGCGGTTCTCAGCAGAGTTGGCATCGCCGGCAAGGAGGCCATAGCCAAGGCCAGAGAGCACATACTCGAGGCCCGAGAACTTGCCACCACTGTTGGGTGCGTTCCAATAGTCGCGCGACAGCTGGCGGCTTTGGTTGATGTTGTTCTGCGGAATGAAACGCAATGCCACATCAGCCTCCGGGTGTGTACATGGTGTGAGGCGCCCACGACGAGCCGTAGCCAGCAGGCGGCTGATTGAACATATTGGCCGCCACGTTCATGCCGGTCCCGAGCAGGGTCGGTGCCGCAAGGGCTGTAGACGCGCCAAGGCCACCGAGAAGGCCTGCACTGAGGCCGCCAGTAAGGGGCGCAGCAAGCAGGCCGACACCCATCTTGATCGCGTTTCCGATGCCGGCGTTGTGCTGCTGCGCTGCCTGCTGCTTAGCCTGGAACTCCCGGTCGTAGGCACCCATCGCATCGACCGGCGCCTGCAAGGCCGTGCCGCCGAACTGCGGCGCGAGCGACTGCATGCTGCCGAGCAACCCGAGGTTCTGGCCAATATCGGCCGCGCCCTGGTTGCGCTGCATCAGCTCGTTGCCGATCAGGCGCTGCTCCTCGCTAGGAGTTGCCAGCGTGGCGCGCGAGGACAAATCGACTAGCGCCCGGTTCTGGCTGTCTGCCAAA
>Ga0208767_1003065_pt1 | contig 12287 bp, 15 predicted proteins | sample VirMetDEL_Mar_21_FD_184514 | JGI IMG/M metagenome (GOLD analysis project Ga0208767, IMG submission 184514) | Aqueous microbial communities from the Delaware River and Bay under freshwater to marine salinity gradient to study organic matter... | ecosystem: Environmental > Aquatic > Marine >... | reverse complement strand
GTTCCTTGATAATCTTAACGGAATCACCCATTGCAGCAATCTCACCGAAGTAATCGGAGTTGGTGATTGCTTCACAAACAGCGGCCTTGCGGAAAGCAAGTTGCACCTGTTTGCTGTAAATAACGGGCGAAAAATTACCGTTAGGAAGATTACCATAACCACTAGCAGTAGTGAAAGCCATGATGATTTCTCCTAAATTGGCATTTTAACAGATGCAAACTCACCAGACTAATCAGAGGCTAATTCGCTATGGGTGCGTATTCTAGTTAGGTGGCCGCCCAACTATTCAACGGGCCATGCTCGTCAGGTAATCCATAAGACTGAGGTGTTTGCGGACTAGTGTAAGCAGGTAGCGAACCCACTTACACTATTGATGACTATAGTTATACGAAAAAATAACTAATTGTCAACACTTTTTTTATCTGGCTGAACCAGAAACATCATAGACAAACTTTCCAGAACGGATAGCTTCCATGATTTCGTCTGAACGCTTCTCGTATTCTTGAGGAGACATCTTCTGAACTTGCGACTCCTTGAGATACGTAGATGCTTCATTCTCTTGCGGCTTGCTGCGGCTGTTCTTTGTAGACACAGACTTTGCAGCATCCTTATCTGACTTAGGCTTTTGGGTACTCATGCCCATGTCAGCTTTATACAAATCAATTGCTCGTGCAGCAGAACGTGCATCATTGTCATTGTCATACAGCGCATCCTGTACCCACTTAGGCTGGGTCTCAGCCCACTCATGAAACTCGTCGCTGTCACGAATCTCATCAAAGTCAGGATGTATGCGCATAAGTTCTGCTTCTGCTTTTTCTTTTGTAGCAGACAGTTGCATCTCATCAATTGCTTTGAGGCGTTCTTCCAGAGCAGTAGATTGCTCACGTGCCTTCTTCATTGCAATTGTTTCAACGATGGCTGCTACGTCGGGATAGTCTGCTGCCCACTGTTCAATGTCCTCGTCGGACTTGGGCAGTTTCATTTCCTTCTTTGTAGCTTCACTTAGTTGCCGCTTGAGTTCTGCAAGTTCTGTCTTGAACTCTTCGGCTTGCTTTTGTTGATGCCTACGAAGGTCAGAGTAGCGTTTCTTAAACGTTTTCTCTTCGGCTGTTGTAGGCTCCTCCGATTCTTCGGTTTGTTCCGGCGAGGCATCTTCTACTTCACCTCTTTGTTCTTTGAGCAGTTGCTCAAGTTCTTCTTCTTCCATTTTGCGTTTTTCTTCGTTAGTGTATTTACGATTTGCAAACGCAACTTTCTTCGGTGACTGCATTTCTTCAGCCATAATTTCAGCAGTTTCTGCCATTTTGGTTTTCTCCAAGTTGGGGCCAACCGTAGCCACGTCGGGGTGGGGGATTAGGTAGCCAACATATCTAGCTGTTTAACGTGAAGCTAGACCACGCTTACGTGAACCGCCGTCAGAGGTAATATCAATTACTGACATTAGTTCACTACCAAGAACACGACCTACTGCACGAATTTGTGGAGTACCAATCATGCCCTTAATAACTTCTTTGTCTTCTTCATTAAGATTATCAAATCTACGTTGGACCAAAGTTTGATAATCTGCTAAAGTCATATCATCATCCATTACTTTATCTTTCCTACGATGTAACAAATAGGCTCAAGGATAGCACGTTCTACTGCGCCAATAGGATGTCTTTTCCCTTTCTTTTGCAGCCAGATGTCTGCAGTACGACGCCGCGCAATGCCTTCTAGTGTAGAACGCAGTAGCTTATTATACCACTTTGTATTACCATATGCAACTTTAATCAGGGGTTTAAATATCCTGTGATATCCTTTTTGATAGGCAGGGTCCAGATTTTTACTCTGTTGCAGCCATACAGTCTGACGGAATGCACCAAAGCCATACGCATCATTCATGGCGGTACAGACAATTTTATCGCCTCTACTACTTGCCGTTTCTTCGCCCTTTGTAGAGGTAACCCTATTAGCATTGGTTTGTGTGGGCTTAGACCAGTCATGAGAAGAGTCATAAGAGATTTGACCAGTTTCAGTATTGACGCGACTAACAGTACCTTGGTCATCTCTTACGCGCTTGGCTACGTCATCACCATAGGTACCACGAATATCCGTGCCAACTTTATTGCTACCGGTATTGCGTTGAAGATTTCTTTCTTCTCTAGCCCTGTCCATCGCGGCAAATTCTGTGTCGTATTTACCGGCACGTACATCACGAGCATACTGAGAAGGGTCTTGTGATTTAGCGGAAGCTACCAAATCCTGTGCTGCGTCACCCCTAAAAATAGCTTCATTGCCGGGCATACCTTCACCAGTACGCTCCATACGCTCTTTAGCAGTTTCTGTAGTCCTAAAGCCCGTAGGTCTTGCGGGTTTAGTTTTAGCAAGCGTGTCTATAACTTGTTGTGCCGCCGCTTCTTTACGAAGAGATTCCTCATCTAACGGTTCAGTAAATGCCTTCCTAATATTTTCTTGTAGTGTTCCCGCTTTAGCTTGCGCAGCAACATTTAAATCAAATTGCACATCCTCAATAGCGGCTTGCCTAATTTTTTCTGGTGAAACATTGGGTCGTTCTGCAGATAATTTAGCAATCTTTTCTTTAACTAGAGTATCAAATGATTTAGTTTCTGGCTGTGTTACAGGAGAAACAGCAGCGGCTTCCGTAACCGTTGAGGGCTGTTTTGCTTTTGCTTCCTCCGTTACTGCTGCCTGACCTAGCGTTGTTTCAACTTTAGCTGTCTCAACTTTAGATGGGGGCATACCACCTGCTAATACAGGCTTACCAATTGCCTCATTAATAGACTGATTACCTGCAATAGTCATTAGACCTGCCATACTTGCAGGAGACAATCCCATAGCTTTAGCTTCAGGTGATATTTTAGCATCTTCAGCTTTTGTGCCGCCACCAAATGCACCTGCAATGTCATTTGCTATATTACCAAGTAGTCCACCCGACACACTCTTTCTCTCTCCCGTAATAGGGTCAAAAGTATTTCCATATCCATCTGCAATAGTACCATCAGGCATTACATCACCCGCATCATACTTATTCATTAGAGATACACCGGGAATCAAAGCACCAGCAAGGTATTCAAATGCACCTATCTGGTTAGTGTACCCTAATTTTGCGGCTGCATCTTTTCGTTTACTAATATCTGCAAAAGTCTGTCGTTCTTTTTCACGTTCTTCTGGCGACATACTATCATCGCCCGTGGGTTGTGTGATAGGCTGTGTAGTAGTAGTAGGAGGAGTCACAGCTTCTGGTGTAGTAGGGGTTTCTGTTTGCTTTCTGAATCCGGCAGGTACAGGAATAAGCGGCTGACCATCTGGTGCTACCGGAATCTGAATAATGTTACCAGCATCATTAACATACGTAACATATGTAGGCGTCACAAACTGTCCGAACTGAGGTACAGCAGTGGGTGCCATTGGAGTTACAGCTTGCTGTGCCGGTTGATATCCAGCAACAGGAGTTTGAGGATATGTAGGCATTTGATACGGAGTATACTGAGGTTGATATCCAGCAAACTGCGATTGTTGCAATGAGCCTTGAGTAAATTGAGGCTGCACAAAACCACCTACTTGCATTTCCATAGGTTCTTCATCTTCAAGGTCAAGGTCTTCCATGCCGAACGGAATATCATCTGGAATGATTGCTTCTTCTGCATTGCCCATTTGGCCCATATCATCCATGCGTTGCAATCCCGCCTTAGCTTCATCTCGTAGTGCCATCATCTTGTCAAGACCATGATAGCGCACTACATCTGCTGGCATAACAAATTCGCCCTCACTGAGTTGGGCAGGAATGTCATCTCGTACTTCTTCTTTTAAAGAACCTACTGGTACTTCATTACCAGAGGCTTCATCGACAGTGCCGCCTTCTTGCAGAAGACCGCCGTCCTCAAACAATTCCATTTGTTTTTCAAGAGCCATTAACTTCATCCCTTAATGTTTTAAGTCTGCGCAATGCTGCAATGGCACCTTGCGACCTATGCAACACTATCGTATCATCAGCTTGCTCTAGTGACTTGTGCTGCAATTCAATCACAGCATCAATGTAATCACTGAACGCTTCCCATTGGCGGTTGTTGTTGACCCACGGCTTGAGTTTGCTGAGTATTTGCTGGTTGTTCATTTCCACTAAATCCTTGTTCGCCCGGTTGCGGCACCATGCCTACACCAATATTGCCTCCACCTGCACCTGTCGGGTCCATTGCATCAGCACCTGCCGGTGCTTCTGGACCCTCTGCCGGTGCTTGGAACTGTTTCATCAATTCCGCTTGTAAGGCAGCTTCATTCATATTGTTGGTTACTTTGTCGGGGTCAAGGTCCATAGACTTTGCAATCTCGCGGATTACATATTGGAACTTTGCAAATGGAGCAAGTACCGGATTGCTTGCGATTTGCAAGAATTGCATCAGTCTTTGGCTGCGCACTTCATTAGCCATCAGGCTTTCTGTGCCACGTGCTTTGACTTCAAGGTCTCCCTTAATCTCAGGGTCAAAGTCAAACTGCATATTGAAACGGAAGAAGCCCTCTCCCAGAGGCCGCAGAAGATAATCGTCTACGTTTTTGATTACTGTTTTGATAGAGCCTTGTGCAGCACCCATGAGCATTGAAATGCCACTAGCTGTACGGCCTACACCACTAACACCAGTTTGTCCGTGTGCGAATGACGGAAAGCCAGTGCTTTCGTCTGCAAGGACACGTGCCTTATCAAAGAGCATCATGTTCTCAGAAGACACATTCGGGAACTTAGTGCCAAAGATAGCCTGACCCGGTGCGCCGCCCTGACGACGGAACACTTTGCCCGGATACAGCGACAGGTCTTGTCCCGGCACCAAGTTAGTCTCATCTACTTCTACAATCAAGTTGCCAGACAGCACAGCATTGTCTACTGCCATACGCATGAAGCCGTTCATCAACGTCTGCGTATCGTCCATGTTTTCTGCAATGCCTACACCAAAGAAGCTGTACGGGTTCAATTCATACGGCGCGGCTACATAAGGAATACGTGCTGGCTTGAATGGGTTAAGAACCATGCGCAGAAGTTTGCCATTACAAATCCAGACGTTTGCTTGCAGTTCATCAAAGTCTTTCAGTTCGTTTGGAACGTCTACGTTGTTTTCTTCCAGCAGTTCTGTATCAACAGTACCCCAATACTCTAGTACCTCAAATCGGTCAATGCCGTGTTCTGGCGCGTAGTCAGACAGGTCATCTTCCCAATACTTTTTGTTGTAGTTCTCACCAAGTGCAATTGCTTCATCAATAACTTGACTACGGAAATATGGACGCTTTTTAAGATGGCGCATTTGAGAGCGTGACATCTTATGTCGTTCAATAATAAACTGTGCTTCATCCATGTTATTGGCATCGGGGTCTGGATAGAAGTTCCAGACAGATACATGGTTTACCTGCGGCACTGTCTTAAACAGAGGGTCATATTCGCCGTCGTCATTCCAGTTAGGATATTCTTTGTCCGTAGCAAACGGACCTTTCATGATGCCAGTGCCGAACAGTGCCATCTCAAATGCGCTGCTACGTAGGTTCTTGTTAGCACCGGACTCTTCAAGCTGGTCGTGAATTTTTTTCTGCATCTTCTTAGCCGCAATCATTGCTGGGCTAAATTCAATTGCAGTAGGCGTCTTGCCCGGACCTTCTTTCAGTTTGCTTTCTACAGGCTGCAGCTTCTCGCCAAGTGGACCAAGCTGCTCAATCAAAGATTTGGCCGTGGCACCCGGCGGCAAGTCTTTGCCGTCACCTGCATAACCATACGGGCTAGAAAGTGCTGTCTCTCCACGAAGTTGCTCTGGTTCTTTCGGGTCAAAGTGAACATCCGCAACTACGCCTTCTGGTAGTTCAGTAGGTTCAATAGAAAGAGGAAATCGTTGATTGGCAAACAGTACGTCTACAATCTGGCCATAAGCTGCCAGTGTTTTAGTCTTGGTTACTTTGATAAATACGCGAGACTTTTCCGCCTCAGTGAACTGGACATCCGGTCCGTACAAACCACGATAATTCCGATAAGCCCGAAGCCACCGTTCTTCATCCTGATACCGATAGTCTTCGGCACGTTTGTATTTTTCCATGATGACAGGAATGATGTTAGACACGTCTGCATCATACTCCACAGAATCGTCTGTATCCTCCAACGCAATAGCGTCGTCTTCAATCATGATTTCATCTTCATCCATGTTCTTTTCCTTTAGTAACCGAACGTAGCATCAGCCATTCTCATGCCGCCCGCTGGTCGTCCCGTTGGGTCGTAGTCGAAAATAGAGAACCGGGGTCTGGACATAATCCCATACCGGAGTGCGTCATACAAATGGTCCTCAGACTTTGTGTCAACGTCCTCTGGATTCTTTTTGTCAAGCGGGATGGACGGTAACTGTGATATGACATTTGTGCAGCTATCAAAGAATACAAGTCTAGGTTCCTCAGTAAATTCGTCAACTTGCAGCCTTCTGTGTATTTCGTTCTTACCTGCAACGCGACTGCCCTTGCTGCGGTCTGATGGACGCCAACGACATCCCTTACCAATCATCTGTTCCGCAAGAGACGGTCCAGTATCGCCACGCTTATGCCAAAGACTGCTATCCAGCACACCATACTTAATGTTCCCATCTTCGGCCTCTAAGTCCAGTATCATATCAGCCAAGTCCGTCGCAAGGACTTTGGAGACATATAATTCTCGATATACGATAAGTTGCTCGTCAGGCGCAACTGCAAACCAAAGAACGCCAGTATAACTCCCGTAACCATAGTCACATGCACGAAACTTGACCCAGTTGCTAGGGATATGAAAAGGTTCAACAACATGAATCCTGCGGTCAAACTCAGTAAACGCCGCACCTTCTTTGATGTCCCAATCGCCTTCAAGAAGCTGACGCCTTTGCTGTTCAGGAAGGGAGAGAAGCATGGCTTCGTAGTCTCCCGCATCCGAAAGGTATGGGTTATCAGAAAGTCTTGCCGGGATAAATCGTCTCTTAAATAGAGGCTTTCCTGCCTTGCTATGTCCGGCTGGATACTTGAGTACCTCTCCTGTTTCACTGTCTGTTGCATCAAATGTCCTATTATATGGGGCTGGGTCGATAAACATCTTCTTAACCCAATGGTGGCCTCGACCACCGGGGTTAGTTGTAGCCCTCATAAAAATAGGCAAGTCAGGTGCAGTGGACCGAAGACGACTTCGCATATAATTCCATGCGTATGGTGTGGCCCATTGTGTCAGTTCGTCAAAGCCTATCCAGCTAAATGCCAGACCCTGATAACGCAAGACATCCTCATCCCTGTCTAGGTAGGACATCCACAACCTTGCGCCAGATGGCGCGGTCCACTGCATCTTTCTTTCTGACCACTTGATACCGGGCCAGATTTTTGGATACAACTCCTGCGACTTGAAGATAAGTTCTCGCAGTTCTTCTGTCGTATGTCGCAGGAGCAGTCCGCTAAACTGCGGATGTCCCATGTAACGCAGTGGGTCAGCAAGCATTGCATATGACTTACCGCCCCCTGCACTGCCGCCGTAGAGAACTTCACGTTCCGATGCGGCAAGAAATTCTGTCTGCGGACCCGGATTAGGCTTAAACAAAACATTAGCATGTTCTTCAATGCTAGATGATTCGTATTCAATCTCTGCGATTTCAACCGTTGGCTTTTGCTCCGGTTCTTGCTTCTTCGATTTCCTTCGCTTTGGCGATTGCCGTTTCCGCATATTCTGCCCACTTGCGGAGGCTTTTAGCTGTGTTCTTACGCTGTCGCTCATGTGCTAACCGTTTCCTCAATCCTACGTGCGAGATGTATCTGCCGCTATTTGATGTCAGCCAGTTAGCTACCTCACGGTAAGAATACTGATTGACGTATTTACGTGCCTTCTCTAACAAGTCTAGTTCGACTTTGATAGGGTCAAGAATGTCGGGGTCTTCTTCGTTCTGCTTATAACCAAATGGGACAGTCCTTGCAATGCGAGGTATCTGCACCCATTCGTTTTCTTCTTTAATGTCTGTTGGCTGTGGTAGCTTCCACTTGCCTATGCTTCTTGTCATTTATTGGCCTGATAAATAATGTGTCGCAGTCTAAACATATACGTCTGTTTTTGCCTTTGCGTTTCATGTTTTTTGTAATGCAATTTGGACAAGTATCGTTTTTTCTGCCCTCTTTAATGGGTGCGTCCCAATCTATAAAACTACTCATCGTCCTCTACAGGTGCTTTGGGCGGCATAAGCATCACACCACCCGATGCCTCAACTTGCATCTTCTCTGTCTTCACAAGACCTACACGGTCAAGCAGTTCTTTGGCAGCGGACATCTTGTCACGGATGCCAAGTTCAGTTGGGTCGTACAGTGCGCCGGTCATTGCCATAGCAGCCTTCGGTGCATTACGTGCCATATACATTTGCGTGGCTTCAAGGATTTCTTCCTTCAAGCCTTTGACAATCTCGCCTGTAGAACTTGTGTCGGAATAGCCAGCAAGTTTTTTAGCGGCAACCATATCGCCACCGGCTTCATCAAAAAGCACAGCCAAAAACTTCTGCTGCTTGTCTGTTAGTTGTCGAGACATATTGTTTACCTTTTACGTGCTTTCTTTTTAGCGGCATCACTTAAATCGCCGTAGTGATACAGACGGACGCTACCTTTGGTATGCGTTTTATTTGTGTGCATAGAACCGTCTGGCATTTTATGGTACGCGCCACTCCAGACTGTTCCATCTTTTTTGTAATGCTTTACGCCCTTGCCCACTAAAACTCTCCGTTGTGCATTGCGTTGGCCAACTTAGTGGCCCGTCCCTTAACTTGCGTTGCCCACCTGCTGTCCAGCATCTCTTTCGCTGCTGCTTCAAAGTTGCTCTCGTGAATGGCATTCCACATATTCTTGAACTTACACAGACGAGGTACGCCCATATTGAATGCCATATCTACGAGTACAAGTTGACGTACAGCGTCTAAGTTCTCTACGCAAGGGTGCGCAGCCAGAAGTTCTTCTTCGACAATCTGTACGTCATTCTGTGCGAGGTATACTGCATCTGCTTCAGTGATGCCGTCAGAATAAACATGCTCAATAGTCGGATAATCCATCCAGTCCAGTTCATCCTTCGTGATACCCCGGTCATCTAGATTTCTACCAATGCCGATTGTGTCGATACCAAGACTGTCCTGATACACTTCAAGGCGCAGACCTTCGTGGCTAATCAACTTCTCAATCAGATTATCTCTACGGTATTTCATTTCTCGTGTCCCATCCAAACTGCAAAGGCACCTGTCATTGCGCCTGTGACTACACTAACAAGAGCAGACTGCTGTGTCGTAGGGTCAGGCAAAGTCATAAACCACTCAACTACCCGCCACGCAGATACCGACATCATAATCATCATCAGTCGTGGCAAGATTTTCCAAGCCAGCACTCTTTCCATTACAAGTGTCATTATTTCTTACCAAAGAATTTTGTAGCTGAACGTACGCCAAAAGAAGCGGCAACGATGACTCCCAATGAATACTGATACCATTCAGGCATTGCATTGAGTTGTGCGAAGCCATTTGCCACTACCTCTTCCATACCGGGAATGAATGCGAGGATAAGCGGAATGCTGAACAGAATAGTCAGCCACTCATCCTTCCACGAAGACTGACTACCCTTAGCCATCTCCAAGTCCCAGTCAATTTCACCTGTAGCTTTCTTCTGCATTACGATAGCTTCGGCTTGCGCCTTTGCTACCTTAGTGGCTGACTGAGCCTTCTTCTCTTCGACCTTACCATCTAGCCACGTACCGGCAAGACTAGTTATCGGCCCTATCAATGCAGTCAACATTTTTAAGTTCCCATATCTTTTTCTTGAGTAGAAGTACGCGAGTGTCAGAGTCAGGCTCAATGTCCACTAAACGTACATCACGGGGGTCGTTATGAACCTCTGCGAAATCTTGCAGTCTTTTTTGCAATTGACTGAGGCTGTCGTACAAACTGTTGACCCTTTCGTGTGCCTTCTCTTTTGGCTCTAGTTGTAGCAGAGTATTCAGCAGATGTCAAGGATTTAATTGCTTTCTCTGGAAGATACCGTTCACCAGTCTGTGCAGAAGGCTTGCCTGACTTAGTGCGCCACTTCTGCTTTGTCCAGTCCTTGAGGCTCTGTTGCGGAGTACGAAGTGCCATTAAATTCTTCCCTGTGAATGAAGTGCTAGTATAACAACTGCAGCTAGGATTGTCAACCCTACAATAAATAAAAATGTTATAATAGCTATTTCAAAATACATCTTACGCTTGCGTATGCGTTCTTCTTCTGCTTCACGCCGTGCTACACGAGCCTTTGCTTGGAACTTCTGCCAGTCATTCCACAAACCCGGACGACCTAAATAGATCATCATCTGGCGAAGCTGCTCTTCCTGTTCACGTATCTGCTCAAGAGCCATGAACTCTTCAAGGTCTGTGCCACCACCCTTCTTCTGGGTTTTCTTTTGCAGGTCTTCTTTGGCACCTACAAAGCTGGCGATAGCACTACCGGCAGCAGCAATGTCTTTACCATTCTGTACCGCCGTCTTGATTACGGCGAATGCGGCATTGGCTGCGGCCAGTTCGGCAAGCATCAGTAAGTCTCCATATCTTTATCTACTAGTTTGGGCAAGCAGTATGCTGTGATGTTCTCGCCCTGCTTATGAAGTTTCTGTGCATACCAGACGCAATCGTTCAGGTCACGGAAATACATATCCTTGCTGACCTGACGTTTGTCCTCTCCTGTACCAAGAAAGACGAACAGGAGAAAGACGTGTTTCATTTTTACTTGTAGCCGCCCCCTGCTGCTTTGTATTCACGTGCCAGCATCTGTGCCTTACGTGCTGACCACTGACCGGGCTTACCGCCCTTACTGCCAGCCTTAATTTTTTCAAATAATCTTTTTCTCAGTGCTGGCTTAGTGTAGTTGCCAGCTTCATTAACTCTACTCTTGCTCTTCTTTTTAGGCTTCGCCTGTTTGCTAGCTTTTCTAGCTGCCCCGCCTTTCGCAAGTTTTTGCTTTTTCGCCACGCCTTTGATTGTTCCTTTGTTGGCTGCTGCATAGAACACGTCCTCGCCTTTATCTGCACCATACTGCTTTTTCATAGCAGCTTTAATCTTAGAACCTTTAGCTGTGAGGGGCATCTCTCCTTAACTCCTTTGAGGCATGTATGTTTCTTTAATATTTACAATCACGGTGACTGCGCTATTTGCACTAGCCAATCCACGCAGCTTATCCGCTTTGTATAGCCAGAACGGCTCACTGTTAATCTGCAGCATTGAATTGCCTAGCAACTCAACTGTCTCAGCAATTGTGTAATAGGTTGTGTTAGGGCTGCTATACCAGTCAAGGCTGAACGTCACAGCAGAAGAACTAGCATTGCTTACAAATATACTGGTTACTTGCGCTTCGTAATTAGATGGAACAGTATAGATGTCTTGGTTGCCTGTAGTCAGTTCTAGTCCAACGGTGCGGTTCTTTGTTTCCATGTTACACTCCGTTGGTCAAATCATAAAAGATAAGTGCGCCAATAGCTGAACCTGTAGGTGTACCTGTTACGGCAGTACGAATACCAACCGTCATAGTATCGCTTGTGCCACCTATTGTCCTGCCAAGCTGCAAACTAAACTTGTAACCTGTCGGTGCGTCAACGCCACTACCAGCCTGTACAGTATTTGTAATATAGTCTAGTTGTACAACTTCACCGCCTGTCATTGCGGTAGCACTTACATCATAATCCACATTGGTAAATGCGCTGGTATCCCAAGATGGGCTTGTTAATGTGGCATTACGAACAAGTGTTATAATGTAATCTTGTCCAGTAGTAGGCAAGACTTTAACAATTTGTGGAAGTACGACAGCATCAAGAGAACCGCTATTCAAACGGACGGATACTAAAGGTAAAGTTGTTAGACCGATACTTGAAAGCGTAGTAGTTCTTTGTGCAGCCAATTCGTTTACATCTTGTTGATAACCGCCTTCACTTATGACTGTGCTACAAATTTGTTTCATTGTAGCGGCAGAACCAATAGTATCTGTTGCAGTAATCTCGTAACGTATCGGCAGGATAGCTGTCTTCATATAGACTGAAGTCAAGTTATTAGCGTTGTGAAACTTATGGCAGATTACGTTCTGCCCATCAATTACAAAGCCTACACGTACTGTACCTACACCAAGCCACTCATAGTCAATCAAAAGAATCTGTGTTTTTGTTTCATCCAGTGTGTATCCACTAGGGCCAGTGCCATCCAGTTTATCTACATTCCAGTTAGCCTGTGTTACAAACCGTGCATCACTTGCGCTACCGCTTGTTGATGTACGAATCACAA
>Ga0208767_1003064_pt1 | contig 12288 bp, 24 predicted proteins | sample VirMetDEL_Mar_21_FD_184514 | JGI IMG/M metagenome (GOLD analysis project Ga0208767, IMG submission 184514) | Aqueous microbial communities from the Delaware River and Bay under freshwater to marine salinity gradient to study organic matter... | ecosystem: Environmental > Aquatic > Marine >... | reverse complement strand
CGGTTGCGGTGAACGATGGGGCGTCGCCTGCGACGATTGCTGCTACGGCTGCGGTTCCTGCTGTAACAGTCACTGGTGATGCGACAATCAGTGCAGGCACGATTGCTGCAACGTCAACGGTTCCTGAGCTTGCTGCTGTTGGCGGCGCTTTGGAGATTGTGCCTGACACGATTGCGGGCACGTCAACGGTTCCGTCGCCGTCGTTTACGCTCGGTCAGGGCGTTACGGTTGCTCCGGCAGCGGTGGCTGGTACGAGTACAGCAGACGCTTCTGTAACAACTGGACAAGGTTCTACTTTTACTTTGGTAACAGTAGCCGCTACAAGCAATATTTTGTTGGAAATAAATACTTATCTTGTTAACCCGCGTGTTCCTGCTGCAACTTTAGATGTTATGCCATATCATGTTGTTGCATTAAACCGTCGTTGGAAATCAAGAATGTCTAGTACTCGTCCAAAAAATGTTGTTTTGTTAAAGAATGGAACCGTCACTGACAGAGAACCTGCTGATAGCAGTTTGATTTCTAAAATATTTACTGGGGGACACGAAAATTCTGTAACGTCTACAGAAGCTACAATATTAGCCAGTAACAATTACGCACTGGAAGTAAAATAATGCCACGTTACGATTACAAATGTAAAACATGCGGTTCCGTTGAAGAAGTTTTGCACGGATTTGACGAAGAACCAGATATGTACTGTCTTGAATGCGGTCAACCTATGGGCAAGATTCTTGGTATGCCTATGGTTGCCCCTTCTGCTGTTCCTAGTCGCAACAATGTTATTGATTTTGAAGCTACTAAACAGGCCGAAAAAAACAAGTCAAAAGATTTAGATGCTTATAAACGTTTGCGTCAAAATGGCCTTCAACCTCCAGCTATTAACGGTTCTGCAAAGCTAGAGGCTAGAGCTGAAATTACTCATGAAGTAAACTCAGGGCATACTTTTGATACTGCTTCTTCTCGTAAACGAAACGAGTCGCTTGTAAAGGACATGCTTGAATGACTGCTCAAACTTGGATTGATGAAACCCGCGATTTGTTGCTAACAGATTACGTTGAAGAGCAGGCGACGTTGGGTGCGGCGTTGAATGCCAGCGAAACGGTGGTGTCGTTTGCGTTGCCGTCAGCGACAGTGCCGGGTGTGGTTGCTGGCGCAACGATTGAGGTCGGCACCGAATTGATGTACGTCTTTTCGGTGACTTCTGGTGCGGCTACAGTGCGTCGCGGCTATAAGGGTTCCGAAGCTTCGTCGCACGCTATCGGTTCGCTTGTCACCGTGAACCCGAAGTTCCCTGCATATCAGGTTTTGGATGCTTTGAATCACGAGTTGCGTGATCTGTCATCTCCGCAGCATGGTTTGTTTCAAGTTAAAACTGTTGATTTGACGTTTAGTGCTAGTCAAGATGGCTATGACATGACCGGTGTTACAGACGACATTTTAGAAATTTATCAGGTTACTTATTCAGATCCTGGTTCTGAAAATTCAGAACCTACTATTACCAGCTACAAGTTGTTGAAGAATCGTAACGTTTCTTCTTTTGCGTCTGGATATGCGCTTGTTCTTTATGGAGATGCTTGGCCAGGTCAAAACGTTCGCGTAGAGTATAAGACTGGTTTTTCAACGTTGACTGATTCTACGACTGCGTTGTCTACAACTGGTTTGCACTCTGAAGCTTACGATCTGCCCGCTCTTGGAGCGGCATTGCGTTTGATGTCTAGTCGTCCAATTCGTAGAGAATTTTTAGACGAACAAGGTGTTTCGCGAGAGGTAGCTGAAGTTCCTCCTGGCGCGGTTTCTGCTTCTATTCGTGATCTTAAAGAGTTGAGAACTTCTCGTGTTAATGCTGAAGTAGCTCGTTTGCATAGTCAATACCCGCAATATTGGAATCGGGCTGGTTCTAACAAAACACAAACGCATCTTTACCGAGGTTACTAATGGCTCATTCTTCTGAATATTTGCCAGTAGCAATTAACGAAACTCCTTTCATGGTTAACATGGAAGGTTATACTCGCACGACAATTCCTGTTTTGCGTGAACAGCAAGATACTTCTGACGAAGCTGGCGAACAGCAGCTAAATACGCAGATGTGGATTCGTTCGCAAACTGACTGGTCGTATGGTGCTGGTCAACAGTTCTTGGACAACGTAGATTCGGATCGTCGCCGGTTCTATACGTCGTCTGGTGTGGATGTGTGGACTGAGGGTCAGGTGTCTTTGCTGCTGAAAACGGTAGACAAGGGGAACACCGGTAACGACGTAATCATGAAGCAGTTTCGCAGCGGTGCGACTGAGTATTTGTACATCGTGGACGGGTCCACAATGTACTTTTCAACTGATTTTGACACGGCGTCGCCTACATGGTCTGCGGTGACTTCGATTTCCGGTACACCAACGATCACTGATATTGACTCTGACGGCACGACGTTGTGGTTGGCGTATGGTGCATCGGCTGCGTTGCACACGACGACGCTGGGTAGTACGGCTGCGCCGTCTCCGTTGGCGGGGCACACAACAAACGATCAGATCATCCGGTTTATTGGTGGCCGTTTGATGGGCGCTACTGGTGCTACAGCAGTTGAGCTAGCTGCGAACGGTTCTGCGTTGTCAACGTTTGATAGTTTGAAACACGGAACAGTTTGGGTTGATTTTACTACAGGCCCAACTGGCGTGTATGGGGCAGCTAATACTGAAGATGTAGGTTCAATTTATTTTTATTCGGCAGACGTTAACGGTGTGTTGGATTTTCCTGCGCAGGTTGCTGATTTGCCTCATGGCGAAACAATTAATGCAATAACTTCTTACGGCGGTTTGTTAATTATTGCAACAAGTGACGGTATCCGTTTTGCTCAAATGGATTCTGGTGGCAGGCAAGGCGGCGGTATTACTTACGGGCCTTTGATTGACGGTCCTGGCCCTGTTTATTCGCTTGCTACTGACAGCAAGTTTGTTTGGTTTGGCGGTCAAGACGGTCAAGTTTATCGTGCTGATTTGTCGAAGTTTACGGATATTCTTGTCCCGGCATGGGCGTCAGATGTTGTTTCAACAGGTACTACACCTGGAAATGTAACTTGGATTGCACGAGTAAACGACAAAACGTATTTTGTGGATGCTGCTAATGGTGTTCAAGGCGAGAATTCTACGGGTGAATTAGTCGAATTTGGCACGTTTAATACTGGTTCTATCCGGTGGAACTCTTTGTTCAACAAGGTGTTGCAAACGGTAAAGGCTGATTTGGAACCTACGTTGTCTGGCGGCGGCGCTACGTCATACAACGATTCAAATATTACTTACAACGATTCTGAAAATATTTACAACGGCATATTGACTCCGTATTCGGGAACGTTGAAAGTCACGTTTGTTACTGGTGCAGGCTTGTCTTTAACGCAGTTAACTTTGTCGGATCGTAGTCCTAAAAACATTGATTACGCTTTGTCAGACAAATTTGATGCAATCTGGCGACTCGAAAGAGAAGCAACCGACAATACGATTGGTCCAATTTTGCAGTCGTGGCAGCTACAAGCGTTTCCGGCACCGACACGCATTGACGAGATCGTTGTGCCTATCGTATTGAAACAACGTGTTGCTACGTCACGAGGTAACGGTCGTGCATTGACGCAAGATACTCGTGCTTTGTACGACACTGTTCGCGATTTGATGATTGCAAAAACAGTAGTGTCTTACGAAGAAGGCAACTACAGTAGCGACGTAATCATTGACCAAGTACAGTTTGTGCCAGATCGTTTAACAGATGACGGTTCTTGGTGGGAAGGCACTATGACTGTGCGGATGCTTACTTTGCCGTAGACTTGTGGATAACCGAAAGGCGGTCCGATGCGGAAGCTGGTTATAGATTGTGAGACATCGCCGAATTTGGCCTACATCTGGGGGTTGTGGAATCAGAACGTTGGGTTGAACCAGATCGAAAAGACTGGTTCGGTGATTTCGTTTGCGGCGAAGTGGCACGGCTCGAAGAAAGTGATGTTCTATTCGGATCATCACAACGGGCATGAGGAGATGGTGCAAGCAGCGCATGAGCTTCTGTCGGCTGCGGATGCTTTAATCCACTACAACGGCAAAGCGTTTGATGTGAAACATTTGCAGCGAGAGTTTCTGCTAGCAGAGTTGCCGCCAGCGTCGCCGCACGTTGACATTGACCTGCTGCGGACAGTGCGATCCCAGTTCAAGTTCCCGTCAAACAAACTAACGCATGTGTCGGAAGCGTTGGGGATCGGCAAGAAGACGCCGCACACCGGGTTCGACCTGTGGCGTGACTGCATGATGGGCGACGACAAAGCTTGGGCGCTCATGAAAAAGTACAACATTCAAGATGTCAGGCTCACGGAAGAATTGTACGACCGTCTTTTGCCGTGGATACCTAACCATCCAAACGTCGCAGTATTCGATGAGGCTCCCGATGCGTGCCCGCAATGCGGTAAAGGCCCGATGGTTTCCAACGGTCTTAGACGGTCGAAGACGATGGTGTATCGACGCCTATGTTGCAATGCGTGCGGGTCGTGGGCACGCAGCCGTGTTGCAGAACCGTCTGCCCGACCTGACTATGTGTAGTTATTAATTCGACTTACAGCGTGGAAACTTTCAAGAACACGAATACGTTCTTCGTGATCTTCGATTGTTTCTTTTAGATGGTCGAAGTTTTGCTCGCTCTTACCTAGCTGTACTTGTATTTTAATCAATACAAGACTTGCCCAAGAACACCACGCAAGCAGCGCTGATAGCAGTACAAGAATGATTGTTTGAGCGTCCATCGGGAAAGAGTAACATAACTGTTACTTACATAACCAGTGCTGCCAGCCACCTTCTGCTGCTTCTAAAGCCAACCATGCGGATACATAAATGTTAGCGTAAGGATCAAATACATCAGCTTCAGGCAATCCTGCTCTAGCTGCACGATCAGGCCAGAACCGTGTCAAATGCTGCATCAAACCTGACGCACTGCTGTTTGGGTTCTTTGCGTCAGGCAACCCAGCAGATTCACATTGCATAATACGCAGAAACCGGTGAACATCATCATCGTTACCGCCCCATGCGTACACGGATTCTGTAACTATTGGCCTCCAACGTTCAACGTTATCCCAAAAAACAGGTTTAACTGTTGTAGTTGTAGTTGTGGGCATGGCCGGAATCGAACCGACTCTCCCTGTCGAAAGAGAAGGAAGCTGATAAGCGTAGGACTTGCGTCCGTCATCCACTTTAACCACTTCTTTCTTTAGCCTTTCAACAGAGAAACCAACTTTCATGCCCTCTGGAGAGAAATCAGTATACAAAGGATCATCTTGAGCGCAACTCGTTATCAACATAACAACGCATAAGCTTTGCAGCAAACGCAGCATCCAAAACCGCCACCTCTCCTACCTCGGAACCCGTCTGAGTTCTGCGGTCACCGTGGATAGCGAACAACACGAACGGTCTGTTCGCTGCCACCCTGCGCAATTTCGGTATCCAGTCGAATAGCATCCACCGCTTTGCAAATTTAACTTCGACCACAAACGGTTCACAATGAATGTCATGACTTTCACGAGACGATTCGGTTCGGTGTGCATCACTAAACCCCGCTCTCTGCAATAAATCAAGGATTTCGTTCTCACCTTTAGTTCCTTTGTCTCTTGCTTTGCTCATTTCGTTCCCTTTGCAAACGCCGACGCGTTCGACCAGAAGTCCCACCGTAAACGCCAATACTAAGATGATTGTTCAAAGCGTAGTTTAAACACTCTTCAGTCACTGAACACTGACTACACACTGTTTTTTCAGCTTCGCTAGCTCCATTGCCACCACGAGAAGGAAAAAACAAATCAACAGGAACATTGTTCTTGCGACAATACGCTTCTTCCATCCACTCTACATTGGTGTCATCTAAACCCAAAGGTAGAAAGTTAGTTCCGTTTTGTTGCATTATTTACTCCTCATTGTCATGATGCGGATATGAACGTTCAGGCCATACTCCAATTGCTTTTTGGCACGCAGGTGGAAATTTGCAATCAGAGTCGCCACAAACCGGACACGAACTAGGTTCGTAATCATTCATTGGTTTACTCCTTTGTTGTTAGTTGGTAAAATAAACTCATGTTTACAAAAGCTTTTATGAACGATTGTTTGGAACGTGCTCTATCAACTTTTGCTCAATCTTTTGTTGCCCTTGTCGGCACTGATGGTGTCGGCATCCTTGATGTTGGCGTGGTGGACTCGCTAATCGCATCACTGGCAGCAGGTCTACTTGCTGTTCTTAAAGCAGTAGCCAACGCAAAACGAGCTGCTGCTTAACATGGCTAAAGTTATTCCGTTTAAAGAATGGACTAAACGAGGCCGCTGGCGATTCACATACCCGTTTCGAGGCCCAGCAAAAGGCGTCGTCGTCCACCATTCAGTAACACGTCAACTAACTTCAGCAGTTGAATCTGCTCGTGTAGTTGAAGAAGTAACATACAAACGTGGTTCATTCGCCATGATCCCTTACAGTTACTTGCTTCACTACGACGGCACGATCCTAGAAGGCAGAGCTAACCGGTGGCGTAACGGGGCCAACAGAAACGATCTTCGTCGGCTTAGCTTGTCAAACAGTAATACTATTTCTGTTTGCATTCCTGGTGACATGCGAAATGACAAGATCACAACTGCTCAACAAGCTGCATTCCAGTGGCTGTTGAACGACTTGAAACGTCGCAACATAATCACTCCAGATGCAACAGTTGTACCTCATAATGCTTTAGCAAATACTCTTTGCCCATCCTTTAATGTTCAAGAACTTTTGCTTGACAATAAAGAATATGAAACTGGAGGAGGTGACGAAATGAAAATTATTAACGACCCCGAAAGCAACCGAATGTTTGCTGTCTGGACTCATGAAGGCACTACTATCGTTCGTGAATACGTCTCATACAGAGGTCCAGAATTTGGTGAAACTATGCCTGGATTTGCTTACATTATTGATGAGCAAATCAAGAAAGGCAACATTAAGAAAGCTTAATCGTTGTCAGTTTCGTCTTCGTTCATGTCTAAAATATCTGGGATACCAAACGGTGCAATTTCTAAAGCCAAATCGGTAATAGTAGAACACACCGCAGAAAATTCTACCGACGTTAGAAGGTTAAGACGCTCTTCTCTGTAGATAACAACTGGAGCGTCACTTACGGGATTCCAAGCGACACAAAGTAGAATATCTAAATTACTTGTGTCAGCATATTCGCTATTCACTTGGTTCTCTTTCTTTGAAAGTAGGTTTGTTAACGATTTCGTCAAGACATTCAATTTGTTTATCACCACGTCCATGCGGTTTACAAAAAGAATAATGAGCAATACCTGAACGAGTCGGTCCACCACAGTCATAACAAACTTTACTGTACGGATCGTACAAGTCACGGCTTTTGTAAGACGACGCTCGCGAAACAACTTCTGCAAGTGACGGCGGGAACTTATCGCCTTGCTCTGCAAACGATTCAATAGCACGATTCATGTCTGCGTAAGGAATATCACCGGCGTGTTGCGCCCACTCCATAGCAGTCTGCGAAGTTACCTTGAAAGGATTGCCCCACAGTTGCTTCATCTTGATAACGAGAGCTTCAGCATCTGATTTAATCAAAGATTGCTTCTTCCATTTCGCTCCAAGCAACATACAAATCTCCAATTTGTTCACAAATAGAGTTTGTGTGTTTGTACAACAGCATCCAACGTTGACGTTCTTCGTTTTGACTAGCCGTTGCTGCGTACCTAAACATTTCAGCTAGCTGCTGATAATTTTCCATACTTTGCATTGTGTCTTCTGGCAGTTCCATAATTCTCCTTTAAAAAGATAAAGGGGCAAGCCACGACGAGATCAATCGTGACTTGCCCCTTTCTTCCACAACAGTGTTCAAACAAGGATGTAACCCTCACCCCGTTCGGAATTCTCCTCCGACTCTATTCTGTTATGGGGTACGTTTCTTCAACTCGCGTTTAACTCGCTTGATCCAATCAGTTGGTTTCTCGTTAGGCAGAATATCTAAATTATTGCCCAACTTTCGCAAGGGTTCTGGATCAAATATCTTTTTAACTTGCCCCATTAGAAAGGTTCATGCCCTTGAGGGACAACAGGTGTAGCACCAGGAAAGCTAGCGACAACGTCTGCTGCTCTATTCAACGGAGGACGAACCATCGTAGCCATATCCCAAACATTGCACTTCCAACCCATCTTAGGCTGGCCGTCCTTGTTGACATACGAATCAGAAACAAACTTGCCACGAATAATAACTCGCGTACCCTTCCCTGAAGACTTAGAGTATTCTTCGCCTTCAGCAGTTGAGTTGTTCTGATCCGGCCACACAGTTAGATCAACAAACGTAGTAGGATCATCCTTCTTCAAAGAATACGCCAAAGCATTCTCGAAAATAATTTTGTCTTCACCGTTTACCTGCACATTCTTTGCCACCCAATCGCGACAAAGGTTTCCGTGCAGATAACCAATACCTTCACTTACTGTCATTATCATTTTCCTCCTGCGCCATATTATCTAGCACATAATTTTCTTGTGACCAGAGATGCAAGCCAACGCCTACCCTCATTGCACAACGTTTAACCGCATCAGATACGGCGTTCTTCAAGTTTGAACCATTGTTAGGACCAGGACGTTCCACATCTCCAGCCTCTTCAATAACAACAGTTTCGCCATCAATCATAAACGTACAACGCAACACACACCCTTGCAAAATATGGTCTGCGTTGTAAATAATTTGCACAACCTCTTGCGAAACAGGGCCAACCTTTGCCAACAGAATCTGCTGAATATCAGCATGAGAAACATAATCAGCCTGAAAACCACCAGGCTTTGTTTTCACATACGACTTCGGAATTCGTTTAACAAGATTAGCAAGCTGAGGACCAAACGAACTTGACATGGTTACAGGCGATCTGCCTCAACCTCGTCAAGATAATGCTCTTCTTCAAGCGCCAACTTCAAACCCTGATGAATAAAGTGCCTAGCTTGAGCAGTCATTGAACGATCCTGCTTTTGTGCTACTGACCTCAAAGTTTCTTTGACGAGATTGTCAATTGGCACAATCATCTGCGCATCAAAATTCTTACTTCTAGTCATTTTATTTTCCTCCTCTGTAACTGAGTTACAGATTAACCATGTCAGGGCCAATCCCATAACACGAACTGTTAAACAAACAATAACGGCACTCCCAATGAGCACCCTTCTGCGGACGACCATACGGGCCAGCAACCTCAACCGTCTTCAAACGGCTCAACCCCTTCGCATCACCCGCTTCATCAAACACAATCGGAACAGCAACAGCGTTCTTCTTCAACGCTTTATCTACACGCTTAAACCGAGACAACTCAAACGCAACAACTTCTTCAACAGTCTCATTCTCGAACACTTCATCACTCAACAGAAACTCATGCTGCAACACATCACCAGCACGAATCTTGTCACGATACGAAGTTTCTTTAGCGATATAAACAATCACAATTCCTTTAGCATCCAAACCCTGAGCATACAAACCAGCTTGCGCTACATGCTCACGCTTTGGCGCTTCTCTAGCTAACTTGTAACCATAAGCAGACGCAGATTTGAACTCTACAACAACCTTGTTTCCATCTTTATAAGTCACAACAAGGTCAGCAGAACCTGACAAATCAACACCCAAATGACGACAATCAACAGGCACTTCAAGGTCAACAGTCACACCACCAACAGCGGCTTGTGTAACAAACGCTTCCTGCACAAACTCATGAATGCTTGTACCCATATGAAACGCCAACAACGTATTCATATCTGGTGATTCAGACTGGTCAAACTTGACAGCTTTAAACCACCGTTGACGCTCACAAATCCCAGCATCAGACACACGATGAACAGTATTCAACGCAGTAGGTTTCGGCCCTTCATCGTTGAACTTACGCAGTTGACCTGCATAAATAATGCCTTCGGCATCAATCAACTCGCTCTCCTTTTGTTTCGTATACGGGACCTTTCACTCGGACGAGTCCCGCCCCAGATACCGTAGTCAGCATCCCACGGATCTATTGTATCAAGCCTCCACTCCAAACAGTCGTCTTTCACCGAACAACTTTTGCAAACTTCCATCGCTCTTGTAGCAGTCGTAGGGTTAAAAAATAAATCAGTATCAATCGACTTACACGCAGCCTCAATCATCCAAGCCATATCCTCTAATTTCCTCATGCACAAATGCTACTGCCCGGTTAGCAAACTGTTCTTCTATGGGTTTGACTTTCTGCAAACTAAACAACACTGTCGTGTGATGTTTCCCAAACGCATTGCCAATCTCATAAAGCGACCAATCCAAATGACGCAACGCTAAATAAACAGCACGCCTAGCTCGAACAGCCCGCTTACTACGAGAATTAAACAACTGCTGATCGCAGAAACCAAACCGCTGATTTATGTAACGAACTACATAATCTAGTTCAGTCATTGCTTTTATCAACTTTTACACACAAATTTTCCCATGCATATTCAGCTTCGTAAATGTATTCCAAAGCATTCGTCATAGCTAACTCAACCCAAAGCGGGCGAGGAGTCGTTGCATCAGGGTATGCCTCCTGCAATTCATCCAAAGCTTTCTCAACAAGTTGGCTCAACGTATTAACTATCTCTGCTGTTTCATGCAAATTTTTAAGCGTTTTGTCAAGAACTACATCCAAATTAACCATCGTTAACTCCATGCAGTCGAACTACATCCCAAGAAGAATCATCAGCAGTTTTCATCTCACCCCAAGTGATAGCTTCATGCTTATTCATAAACGGGCCATGAACTTCAAACCCAGTACTAACGTCTCCAATAATCGTGCACCACGAATCAGGAAACTCGACATCCTCAAGCAAAGTGCTCAAGTACTCCAACATAGATTCATTACGCATTACTCTTCCTCCTCAATATTTTCTTGATTTGCAACCACGACAAGACGCACCGCTCTTGGTTTGCAATCAGGACAATGCGCATCAGCAAACGTCACACCATCCCAATCCCTGTACTCATCAAACGACCACTCATAATTTTCGTAGTCGTCCACCAATACATCAGCAGACTGCCACGCACCACTAAACTCAGTGCTATAACAGCCATCACACCGCAAAGCCCAACCTTCCGTTGGACCTTCAAACTCCAAACCCATTATCTTCTCCTTTTGTTAAAAGAACAAAGACGGGGGGGCAAGGTTAACCACGCCTTGCCCCCCCGTTAACCATGCTTAGGCGTCAACCAAGTCGCTAACCATCTTAGTTGCCTTAGCAGTCATCGGGAAATCATTGTTGATGAACTTCGTCATCATGCGCTGATCCCGATTCTTGTCGTGACCATGATAATGCTGCTCGTACTCATTAACAGCCTGAATAGCATGAAACGCAGACTGACGAGGAATCGTACCGTTCTCGTTATGCCAAATGTTTTTCAACATGACACGCGTTTCTGCCGCAGCATTCTGCGCACGCGTATTCGACTGCACCCAATCGCCACTGACAGGATGCACTTTGTACGTCGCATGAACAGGCATCTGAATAAGATCAACAAGCGTATCAAACTGCCGATTCGTAAACTCTGTATCAATCAGCCGCATAATCTCCACGTCCATCTCATCAGCCTTACGATACGCAGACTCCAACGCATACCGAGCATCAGACAAACGATCCTGAGCAGACGCAGTGTGCTTAATCGACCAGCGCATCTGCCCAAGCCGAGTAGCCAGATCATACGTGTTCTGACACACAACACGAACATTGACCACATAGACAACAAAATTGCCAGTGCCATGATGCGCAGCCACAAGCAAGAAACGCTGAGTAGCCTCTTCAGTGTTCTTAAACGCCAAAGACTCGCCAAGATCAAGCAACATCCAAGCCATAGACGAATTAAACATCGTCCCAGCAGTCACAACCGGCAAATCCAACGGCTCAACAAGCCGAACAATCTCACTGTTCTGAATGATCTCATAACGATCAGACACAATCTGAGGCTGCTTGCCAATCGACTCATACACAGGACCGCCATCAATGTCGTCAAAACGCATACGAGAAAGCAGATACCTGCCATCAATAGGCTGATACGAGTCACCATTCACAATCGTTCGCTTCATGATCTCATAATCAAGACCACCAAGCTTATAAGCGCTTGTCGGCGTCAACACCGTGTCATCAGGCAGAACCAAGCCTTTCCGATGCCACGGCGTCTCACCAACAGACACCATCATTTCAGGGATTGCACCCATTATTCCCACTCTCCTTCATTTCTGTAATGTTCGGCCATAGTTTCAGCAACATCTAACTGTATTGCTTCTA
>Ga0208767_1003062_pt1 | contig 12289 bp, 8 predicted proteins | sample VirMetDEL_Mar_21_FD_184514 | JGI IMG/M metagenome (GOLD analysis project Ga0208767, IMG submission 184514) | Aqueous microbial communities from the Delaware River and Bay under freshwater to marine salinity gradient to study organic matter... | ecosystem: Environmental > Aquatic > Marine >... | reverse complement strand
AATGGCAGACAACACACAGAACTTCTGGACCAATGCAGCGGCTAGGGATCCAAAAAGAGGCTTTAGATTTAGAGTTCAACTTCAAGGGACTGCACCGGGGAGTGCTCTAAGTGGCATCCTTTGGTATGCAAAGAAGGCAAGCAAGCCATCTGTCTCTTTTTCCGAGGCTTCACACCAGTATCTAAACCATACTTACTACTGGCCTGCGCGCACAGAGTGGAGTGAGGTTGACATTACTTTTGTCGATCCAGTTGAGCCAGATGTCGGCGGTTCACTTGCTGATCTTCTTATTGCTGCTGGTTACCGTATTCCAGGCGGCATCAATGCAGACACAGATTTCTCCTCTGTCTCTAAGTCTGATTCTGTTGGTGCTCTTGGAACAGTCTTGGTTGAGCAGATTGACGAAGATGGAAACGCTGTTGAAGAGTGGACTCTAAACAACGGTTGGGTCAAGGAGATTACTTTCGGCGACCTAGACTACAGTTCCGATGATCTTACAGAGGTTACCCTTAAAATCCGCTATGACTGGGCTACTTTCACAAGCCCGCAGTCCACCGTCAGAACTCTACCAAGATTTACACCAGGCTCCAACTAAAGGAGGCTGAATGGCTACAGTAAGAGTCGAGACAGGCGATCTTACAACTGACGGGACAGAAGGCCCAGGTTCTGATGACATAAACATCAACGGTCAGTTTTGGACCTCGCCCCATGGAGCAGAGGTTCAAAGACGAGATCCCAAACTCCAGTATCGGTTCAAGATCGTTATACCGGGCCTTGCTCTTGAAGACAAGGAGGGGAGTAGACCTCCTGATCCTTTTAATGATCAGCTAGAGGCTACCAACTCTACCGGCATTGCCTGGTATGCAAAGTCTGTTGATAAGCCAGGAATGACTATTGAAGATGCAAACAGAGGACTGTATGCCACAAACTCGATCCCACTTAATGCTCAACCTAAGCCTAGTACCCCTAAGTATAAAGAAGTCAACATGGTTCTTGTTGATCCTTATTATCCAAATGTCACAAGAAAGATTGCAAGACTTTTTCGACGTGGTGGCTTAAATGAAAACCAGGCTAAAGGAATCATTGCTGATGCTTATGGTCCCGGCCCCGACGGCGAGGCAGCAAGTTTTCTTGAAACAATCGGTGTTGTTGAGATTCATCAACTAAACGGAAAAGGGCAAAGCATTGAAAAATGGACCCTCTTTGACGCCTATCCAAACTCAGTTGATTTTGGAAAGTTGGACTACTCTTCCGATGGTCTTGTTGAGATTTCATTAACTTGGTATTATAAATACTTTAAAGTTGATTTTCCTAATGTCGGGCCAGAGGAAGCTTTCAGATACTTTGCAGACGGAGACAATGTTGATCCAGAAGAGATCAGGCCGACGACCAATAAGGCGAAGCAATCTTGTCGCGAGAAGTTCAATCAACGTTATGAAAAGGTCGACCTAAAGCCAAACTTTGAGAAATGGCTTGCAGCCGGCAATTGCGTTGGCTACCAGGCCACCGCAAGACCTTTGCCAGATCCAGGCGAAACCGGAGCAGAGGAGAACTACACAACTTCAGATTCTATGACCGGTGAAGAGTTACCCTCCATTGAGGCGGAAATAGCCGCCGCCGGCTCCATTCCAGAACTTGATGCAGTGAGCGAGCCGTAATAATCAGAGTAACACAACTTAACAAGAGGTAATAATGAGAGATAACAGCAAGCGTTTTGGAGCGGGAGCAGAAGCCCCACCACAAACGCACGAGACGAACGAGACAGAGAACAAGCCAACATTTGATTTTTCAGTTCCTACTGAGTTGGTTGATCTTCCGTCAAAGGGACGCTTCTACCCAGAAGGGCATCCTCTACACATGGAAGAGACTATTGAAATCAAATACATGACAGCAAAGGACGAAGATATTCTAACTTCGCCTTCACTTCTTAAGAAGGGCATTGCTATTGATCGCTTCCTAAGCAACATCATTCTTAACAAGCGCATCAATGTTCAGTCCCTTCTAACAGGCGACAAGAACGCCATTCTTGTTGCTTCCCGCATCAACGGCTTTGGACCGGACTACACAACGAAGGTCACATGCCCCAACTGCACAACGGTTTCAGAGAACACCTTTGACCTTGATGCTGTTGAGGCTTACCACGGTGATGACCACGAGGGACACGACATTGTTCCAACCGATCGTGGAACCTTTACCATTCGTCTTCCAAAGACCAAGTTTGAAGTTGAGGTTCGTCTTTTAACAAACCGAGACGAGAACGAACTGGTTTCCAAGATGCAGTCAAAGAAGAAGGTTGCTTACGAAACGAACTTGACCGATCAACTTCGCAAGATCATCGTTTCAATAAACGGCGTAGAAGACCTACAGACCATTCACAGGGCCATTGAAGTTCTTCCCGCATATGACTCCCGTTATTTGCGTGCGGCCTATATGAAGGTCGTTCCAGGGCTTGACATGACCCAACACTTTGCTTGTCCTTCTTGCGGTTTTGAAAAGGAGGTGGACATACCTTTAACGGTAGATTTCTTTTGGTCTAGACAATAACTACATCCAGTCCGTGTATGAGGAGTTCTTTCTTCTAAAGTATCACGGCAACTGGTCTTTCGCCGAGGCTTACAATCTACCAATAACAATCCGCAGATGGTTTCTTCAGCGCCTCGCTGACCAAATCAAAAAGGAAAATGAGAAGACAGAGGAAGCAATGAAGAAGTCTAAGTCCGGTAGGCGTTAAGCCTTCGGGCTTTTTGCTTTTGGAAACTATTTATAGGGAGAAGGGGATTTATTGTAAATGGATAACCTAAACGAAGAAATTGATCTTGTTCTAGCGGAGTCGCTACTAAAAGAAGACTTGATACTTCTCTTAGAGGGCTTTGAAGATGGGCCTGGCAGACAAGCAGTTGAAGCTATGGTCAATAACATTTTTGATTCTGATAAAATCTCAGATGACGAAAAGGGTGAGATTTTTGCTTCGATGAAAGAAGATCTTGAAGAAATATTAGAATATTTTCTTAACACATGGAATAAACTTGAGCCTGATGAAAAAAGGGTTTCCAAAGCTGGGTCAGAAGCAGCAGAAGCCGAAGAAGACATTACTAATGCAATGTTAGACTTTATTGTCAAATATGTTGCTAAAATGGACCCCCCCGGCGATGAAGACAGATTCGCACAGATGATCATAGGTGAGCCAAAAGAAGGCGCGCCTAGTGTATTATATCAGAAAAAGCACATGCAGGCTGCGTTATGGGCTCTCAGATTTGTCAGGGATGCCGCTGACGCTACAAAGCCTGAAGAGACACCCACGCCAGAGCCTGAAGAGACACCCACGCCAGAGCCTGAAGAGCCAGAAACCGAAACCTCTGACGAAAAAGAAATAATCATACCAGATATAGCCCCAGGTGGTGGTGCTCGCTTTGTTGGTGGCCTTCGTTATGTTGGAACACCATTTGACACAAACATGAGAAAGTTCGTTGAGAAAACACCACTTGGTAAATATTCAACACAAATAGTTGCCCTTATGAGGACTTTTGCTACTCTTACTATTGCTAATAGAGTTTTAAAAAGTTTTGAGAATGCTGATACTAGGATCTTGGCCCCCGACGAAGAAGGGCGAATAGAGGAGGAGAGACTAAGAAGTCAGCGCTTGGTAGAAGAGTTGAGCCAAGATCAGAAAAACTTTATAAACGACTCTGCAAAAGAGTTTGAGAAAGTTCTTGACAAAATAAACGAACTATTTGATAAGAAAGATGCTAACACAGCAGAATCTGAAATGGTTGTTATTATTTCAGAATACATTGAAACGCTCAAAAAACAGAAGAAAAAAGTAGAATCAAACAAAGAAACAAAAGATGCCTACTTCAAAAACAACTTTCTCCTTGAGCCTCTCATGAGAGGGTATGCTAAAGTTCTCGCTAACTACCAGTGGAGCGATAAAGCAGAAGAAGCTGGTGATGGAACCGAAGAGGCTGGTGGAGAGCCTGAAGATCCAACAGTGGTAACAGAAGGCAAGCTAACAACAATAAAGGTAGACTTCAACGAACTCAGGGCTCAGTCTCTAAACGAAGGTTTCTTGGAGACATTTGGTGGCATTATTGAGCTTGTTCTTGGTGCTATGTTTGGGAACAAGAAGCTTCCAATGGCATTTACGGGAAGTGAAGGAGACATCTACGCTTTTGCTGACACGATCGGAAGAGAAAAGCGTTACATGGATGCTGTAAGAAGGTATGGCTTGGATCACCCAACAACCTATAAAAACAGAGCAAAACTGGGTAATTCTATTAAGTCTTTTGAAAGAGAGACTGGCATCAAGTGGCCTTTCAAATAAGGATGTATAAACGATGGCTTTAAGCGTTCAAGAAGCAGAAAGACTATTAGAACTACAAAGGCTTCGCAGAGAAGAGAGTAGGGAGTTCAGCAATGAAGAAAAAGCTGAACTTGAATCTCTTTTGCAACTTCACAGAGAAAGAACCTCTACTGAAGAGGAGAGGTTAAAGAACCTTAATGATCAGCTAATACGGCTTAACGAACAAAAGGAACTAGTTGAGGACTTAAAGGAAATCGGAGATTCCCTAATAGGAATAGACGAGCTAAGGCTCAATAATTCAATAAAGCTTACAGAAATTCAAAAAGAAGAAGAAAAGTTAGCAGAAAAGAAGGCTACCCTAACTGAAGATGAGTATCAGGCTGAACTTAAGATAATTGCTGCTAAAAGGACAAAACTTGGCTTAGAGGAAGCAGGCCAAGATGCCATGGGCAAGCTGCTCAAAATAACTACCGGCATGACAGAGGAGTCTAAACTTCTTGGCGAAAGACTACTCAACCCAATGGCAGGTCTTACCGGGGCAATGGATAAGCTGAAAACAGTAAACCCGGCTATGGTTATCGGTGCTGTTGCTATGAACAGTTTGCAAATGGCGGTCGCGCAAGACAAGGCGATTTCTAGCTTCAACAAAGCTACTGGCGCCTCGGGCAAATTTGATAGCACGATTATAGATTTAGAGCGCTCACTTATTACAGCCGGCATCTCTTCACAAGAGGCAGCCGACTCAGTTCAATCATTGTTTTTAAATGTTTCTGATTTCACAGAGATGAATGATACGCAACAGCAGACTCTTGGTAAAACTGTTGCAGTCTTAAAGGAACTTGGTGTAGCCTCAGAGGTAACCGCAAAGAATATTCAATTTGCCACAAAAGTTCTTGGACAGTCTACTGAAGAAGCAGCCGCCCTGCAAAGGGAACTATTTGTCTTCGCACAGGACTTGGGAGTTTCAGCGAGTCAAATAGCGGGCGACTTCCAAACGCTTGCTCCGCAGATCGCAGCAATGGGCAAAAATGGTGTTGATGCCTTCAAAAACCTTGAAGCGCAGTCAAAGAGCACCGGTCTTGCGATGACCGATCTTCTTGGCATAGTTCAAAAGTTTGATCGTTTTGACTCCGCAGCCGAGTCGGTTAGCCGTCTAAACGCACTTCTTGGCGGGCCTTTCCTAAACGCAACAGAACTTGTTGCCGAAACTGACCTATCAAAACGATTTGAGATCTTGAAGAATAGGCTTGATGATGCTGGACTTTCTTTTGATCAAATGGACTACTACCAAAGAAAGGCCACCGCTTCTGCCATGGGGCTCAACGAACAACAGTTGGCACTCCTTATGCGAGGAAGAATAGATCTTGTCCAGGCACCAGAGAAGTCAGCGGCTGAACTTGAAGCCCTTGCTGATCAGACAGCGCAGTTTAACACTTTGATGGAAGAATTGGCACAAATAGCAAGAATTCTTGCAATATCTTTCGGTCCAGTTATTAGTGGATTAAAGGTCATAGCCGAGGCTCTTCAGGCGTTACCAAGTCCTGTGTTACAATTAGCGGGAGTCGCGACGGTTTTGGCTGCGGCATATAAGAATCTATCAATGGCACAGGCGCAAGTCTTTGCTCCACTTCTTGTGGGGGCTGGTGCTGCTTTAGCTTTTTATAAACTTGCAACGATGATGGGAATGGCCGATGATAAAGCAGCCGCATTAGCAATAATAGTGGGTGGCGCCTTAACTCTAGCCTTCATGCAGTTAAGCGGCGCCGTTGCTCTATCAACCGGCGGACTTAGCGTAATACTTGGCTTATTGTCTATGCTTGCAACAGGTATTATGATAGGATTCTCTCCTTCTACTTATGGCGCTGTTATGGCCCTTGGGGCGGCCTTCCTGTTCCTCGCTCCAGTTATGCTACCAATTCTTGGTCCAATCGCTGCTATTGTCGCTGGGTTTGCTGGCATGGCACTCGTGGTAACGGGTTTAGTTGGACTACTTAGCTCCCTTGGTGACGGAGGTTTAATAGATAACTTCAGGATCGTAGCCGAAGAAATAGCAAACATTGTTGAAAGCATCAACAAACTATCAGAAGAAAAGACAGTCAAGTTTACAACCTCTATGACAGCAATGGCAGAAAGTTTCACAGGAAATGTAAGTTCCGCCGCTATGCAAACTGTAAGTAATAATGTGGCAGTGGCAACAACACCAGAAACTGCCGCTGCCACAGCCCCAGCGGTTGCCAGTGGGCCACCAGCAGAGATCAAGCTCAACATAACAATTGACGGAGAGTCCATTGCAGGCGCAATAAATAATGTTGAAGTATCTAATTACGTTAAGGGACAACGAAGTAAACTTTATGATTCCATCATTGACGCTGTTGTTGGAACCCAGTTGGTTTCGAGCTAGGAGGCTTAGATGTCATTATCAGATCTTGTAATAACTGCCGCTCACTCGCGAGGCACCACGAACGAGGCGGACAACAGGGTATACATCACAGCAATGATAAAGGATACGCCACAGTTTCAAGTGGTCGAGTTTCAAGACAACTTCACGACAGACTACAGCACCACACAAGTTTTTGGAAGAATGGATCCAATAGTTAACTATAAGGGTACAACAAGAAAAATAACCCTTGGAATCAGAAGTTCAGTGGCGGATACTATACAAGAAATTAAGGTAGGAATGAAAAGACTACAATACCCAGTTTATGAAAGCGCCCCTTCGGGCATAACAAACGCTCTTGCTATACAAAGGCCACCTCTTGTTTATGTGCATTTTGGTGATTTGATTCACGGGTTGAAAAGCGTTGATGTCCCTTTGCTCTGTGCATTAACGGGTTTCTCTAACAGTCCAAGAGTTGGCCTAACTCCTCTTGACTCTCCTTTGGTCGTTTTTGGTGCTCAAGGTAATAGTGTAACTTTCACTGAAACAACTTTTCGCTTTGACCTAATTCCTCTCCATGATAGAACGCCTGCCTTTACAGGCGATGTGCCCAATTGGGTTGGAGGAGTTCTATAATGCCAAGACACGGTTCAGAAGATATTTTTGAGAATGACCTTGACTTTTATGAAGAGTTCATTGAGAAGCGAGGTCTAAACAAAATAACACAATATAGAACGCCAAAGATTCCACCACTTACAGTAAAAGTTAGAAGGCGTTTTACTACCCTCAAACACGTCTGGAAGCAGGGCGACAAGTTCTACAAACTTGCAAATGAGTATTACGGAGATCCGAAACTTTGGTGGGTCATTGCTTGGTATAACCAGAAGCCAAACGAAGGCATGGTAAAGCCAGGTGTTGTCGTGTTTGTTCCACAGCCGCTCCAAAAGGTCTTGACTTATTTCAACTACGGGACGGTGTGATAGATGCCGACAAAAGAAGAAATACTAAGAGAACAGTTTGAAAATATTAGAAACCTTCAAAGCCTTGACCTTGAAGGCGCAAGCCTATTAGAAGAGGAAGCCTGGTTCTTCAAAGGGGCGGCGGACGGCACAGACGTTGGGGCCAGAGGAACCACTGATCGTTTACGCATTCTTAACGCCGCTATTGATACGGCAAATAAGAAAATAGAAAGAGGAGAAAAGTTAACCCCAAGAGAAGCAAGAGAATATTCCTTTGCTCTAGATGCAGTTACGCGATATGTGCGTAGCGACCCCTCAGACTTGCAAACACAAGCTCTCTCTGGCGGCCCTGGGGCAGGACTATCTCTTGCAGGAGCGACCCGATTCGGGTCGCCTGGTGAAAATCAAACCACTGATTTACTATTGGCCCAACAGCAATCTCGTGCAGCATTAGCGCGTGAAGATATAGCAGAAGAACCCATCGACACCGAGAACGCTCAAATAGTAAACGGTGCAAAGCAATGTTTCCTGCTTTACAATATGAATAGTTTCGCCAAGTTTCATCAAAAACTCCTTTCACACGACACTGGTTCAACAAAATTGGCTCCCAAATTCTATGGTGGAGGACCAATAAACCCAACTAATGAAATTGGCACTCCAGGCTATTACTCTAAACCAGCCAGCACAACAAGAATCTACCTCGCAGGTGCAGGAACAACCAACTTAGCAAATAAGCTTTACCTAAAAAAGCACGCAGCAAAAGTAGCAAACATGAAGACTGCGGAGGTTGCGCAGTTGGTCCCAAGGCTAAGAATATTTAGACAGTACCTGAATAAGCGGGAAGGCGAACAGCCAACACAAGCAGAACTTGTTGAGTTTGAGTTTCCTCCTGCTTTTGATCCAACAAAAGGAATAACACAACAAACACAAGTTGATTACCTTGGGGTGTCTGAAAACAAGTTCTTGCGAGGAATGGACATCGGCGTCAAGTCTTTTAACTGGAACTTTATTGGTTCTGATCCTTTTACGGCGACAAGGGAAGTGGAAGCAGAACTAAAACTATTTGCCCAAAGTTTCCCAGCGTTTATTGTGGAAAGGCAAGGAAGAATTATAACTGGTGGACTTGACATAAGCAGAAGAAAGTATCGCTTTGTTGATCTTGTCCTCGTCCCAGACTGCAGAAACCCAGACAAGAGAGAAAAGAACTACAAAAACTTTTCCCCCGAATGTTACGAAATAAGGGTTGAGGTTGGGTACAACGGCGGCGACAAAACCTTTGGAACGTTTGCCGATGATGGAGAGTTTAAGGAAGCAATAAACTGCCACACGGATATTCTTTCCCTTGTCCCACAAAGCCACAGTTTTGAATATGGAGATGACGGCTCTGTTTCGCTAAATATCAAACTTCGTGGTAGGCTTGATGCGATCATGACTGATAAGGGAATGAATGTTTTGCTTCCTCTCGGTGGTGTTGCTGATACGATAAAGGTGAACACGACTGACTTATCTAGGTATCTAAACCATGAACCCCCTTACACTCTTACAGAAATAGATTCCGTGATCGGAACATTAAGAGAAAAGAAGCCACCAGAGAGTTTCAAAGAAATAATTGAAGAACTAGAAACAATAAAAAGAAAAGTGCTTTTATCAAGCAAGCAGTTTTTCACATCGCACATCTACGAAAGGCTTGAAGCAGGTGGGGCAATATTCAACTACACAATGAGTCCAGCAGAAAATGCTGCGTTCCTAAACTGGCAGACAAAGAACACTAAAACCTTACCGGAGGCGATCGACTTCAGTGATGTCGTGGCAGGCGCTAAAAGCGGGACCATCACGGGCGTTGTTGACAGCATTGCCTCTAACCAAGATACACAAGAAGCATTGACAAAGTTGATCGACAGCCTTAAGGACGATCCAAACGCTATTACCTCTAAAGAGCAGATCGCCTACATGTTTCTTGGAGATCTCATCGCTGTCGTCACCGATAGTATCGTGGGTGACGGTTCTTTCGCTGTAAGCAGTGTGATTACAAGGGTTAACGATACGATTACAGGCTTGGAATACGAGCAGAATTTTAGAACAAATGTAATTACTACTGAAGGGCCTGATTTAATTAATGTTGGGCAGTCGTATGAAGAAGGCACATTTTTAACAGATATAGGCGACGGTATAAGGGGCAAATTTACAGCACAACAAATACATAAAAATCTAAGAATCATTCTAGGCAACATAAAAGTAAGCCTAAAGCGCCCTAGTGGACCAAAAGAAATAGACATAAACCTAGCAGATATTCCTGTATCAGTTGAGTTCTTTTTAAAGTTTATGGCAGACAATGTTCTATCAAAAGACATACTTGACTATCCATATTTTCACTTTATGAACGATCTAATCGCTGCTGTTGTAGGAAATATGCTTGGGACAGAGTGTTTCGGCGGACTAACCGATGCTAGTGTTCGAGCGCAAACCCTGGTGATCAATAGCAACAAAGACATTTCAACTGGAAATTTCTATAACCTTGATCAAGACTTGGGATACAAGGTTATTGATTTATCAAAGATCACCCCAGAAAACAACCTTGTTGACAACTGCGGAGACGCCTCTTCAAGAGCAAACCTATTTGAATACTTTGTTATAAGCGTTAGCATAATAGATGACAAAAAACTAAATGGTGAATATGATCCTGACATAAAACAAGGCATCTATCATCTTGCTTATGGTCTAGATCGAGGTCTAGTAAGATCAATCAAGTTCAATAAGACAAATCAAGAGTTCCTCCCAGAAGCAAGGTTCGCTTCAGAGGGCGGACTTCTCCTAAACCAGTTATCAAATGCTTATGATGTAACTGTTGAAATGGTAGGCAGCAATCTATTTAGAATAGGACAACTAGTCTATATAGACGCAGAGGTATTGGGGGCAGGCCCATCTTGGGCTGACTTTGGAGAAAACGGAAATCGTCAAAGATCCTGGGCAAATATCATGGGTCTAGGAGGTTATCACTTGATCACAGAGGTTGGTAACTCAATCTCTTCAGATGGAACATTTGTTACAACAATCAAGGCCCGCTGGCAATCTGGCGGTAGCCGAGAAGAGTGGGACTTATTATAACGATGCCAGCAGCAAAGAACAACTTACCAGCAAGAGAAAGCATCATTAAACGGGCGGACTACTCCGTTAATGCTATTCCCTTCCTCCCAGAAACAAACGAACCTACACTGGAAACTAGACAACTAAAGGACTTTCTCCTAAACGAGAAGATCTTCATTGGTAGAGTAGACGGATCCTTCAACCCTGTCTTTGTAAATCAAAAAGAACTTGATAACTTTGGACCAGACTCAAGCACCAAAGTAGGGCTTAGAGTTGTAACCGAAGCATACAAAGACATGAAAAGAAAGTATGATAGAGATTTTGCACAAGGATACATTAATCAAAATGCACCTGCTCTTACTGAGCTAAGTGTTAAGAAAGCATTTATAAATCCTTTTGATGACTATAAGAATAATCTAAGATCTAGAACAGAAGAATTCCTATCTTATGTTAAGAATAATAGACTGATCAATACTATAGAAGACTTTGATTCCTTTGTCAATCCTTTTCTTCAGTATGTTAAAGACACTGGAAAGCAAAGACCAATAACAAGATCTATGTATTTTCTAACCAGAAGGTATTCTCCTCTTTCAACTGGTTTAGCATTTGAGGTGGATGATGCTCCTTACAGCGAAGATCAATACAAGATCGATGCTTATTACAGGCAAAAGAACTTCCAGTATTTCAAGAACCTCGCATCTCGTTATGGCTTTGTGATCGACAAAAACATCCCCTGGCGTCTTGTGGCAGATCTAAACTCTCCGCAAATGACGCCCTACATTGAGAAAGCATTTGGCTTTGCCGGTGGATCGAACTATGTTCTTGCTGTGGCCTACACTCAAACTTACGGAGATGATGTTCCATCTATCATAAACCTAATGGTTCAGTTTTACAACAGGGTGGCACAACATAGAGCAAGAACTGTTATTAGGGAAGCGGGTGAAACAGCCGGCGCTTCTGGAAGAACTGTGTTCAACAACTCTGTTGCATCTTCTACAACAATTAGGAGATTGCCAACTCTATCAAGGATCTCTACTAGCGGCTGTTCTAAACAGAAAAAGGTTATTAGAAGGCGCCAAGTGGACCCAAGAAGAATACCAAATGCCTACCCAGATGGATTTTGGCTTGACAAATACGTTAGGATCCGTAACATTGAAACAGGGCTGGACTACAGCGAAGCCCAAATCCAGCAGATTTCAAAGAACGCAGAAAACATTGTGAAAAAGCTTGACAGACCTTCAGCGATGCGCTACATTATATCTAAGTTCGACAACGTGCAGCACTTCGAAGGCTCGCTGTTCTACGATGCAACCCGTTTGGACTTCGCCCGCCAGGGACTAGGCGCCGAAGCCGATGTTGCCGAGACAGTAAAAAGAAGTGTTCAAGCATCGAACTTTGTGATATACTGAACAGACTTGGAGGAGTCATGTATTTTCAAGCACTCGACGACAAAGGCGAGTGTGTTGGGGTTTATAAGGACGGAGAACTGTATTTTGAAGAACTACCAGACGAACTACAGAGGACGTGGAAGTACGCTGAGTTTCTTGGAGACCTTGATGTGGAGTATGC
>Ga0208767_1003060_pt1 | contig 12291 bp, 14 predicted proteins | sample VirMetDEL_Mar_21_FD_184514 | JGI IMG/M metagenome (GOLD analysis project Ga0208767, IMG submission 184514) | Aqueous microbial communities from the Delaware River and Bay under freshwater to marine salinity gradient to study organic matter... | ecosystem: Environmental > Aquatic > Marine >... | reverse complement strand
TTTTTTTTTCTGGGCGTGTAGGCGATGCAAATTTTCTGTGGGCGATTTTTGCTGCTAAAAAAAAAAATTTTTTTTTTCTCCTTTTTTTTTTATATTTCTCCATAATTTTAAACACTATCAAATTTTATAAAATTGATTTTTGTTAAAATATTAGTAAGTTAAAAAAATGGGACAAAAAGCAAGAAACGCTGGAAAAAAAAAAAGTAAGATTTGTACCAAAATAGCAGATGCAAAATCATTAAAACATAATATACCACGAGAACATAGAAAAAAAGTTGAAATAACTACTATTGAAAATCATATATTAGGTGTAGCATTATTTTGCCCTCCAATTCTTAATGACAATTATAAAACAATAGCAGAAGATTTGTGGGAAAAAAAAACAGGATGCAGAAAAGGAACGGAATTAAAAAATAATGCTATGTATGTAAGATGTTAAAAATAAAAAGTTTTATATATTTATTAGAATTTACATTAATTTAATTTTTTTTGCTATTAATTTAAACACTATCAACATTTTATAAAATTGATTTTTGTTAAAATATTAGTAAGTTAAAAAAATGGCGTTTATTACACATTTCTCTTATAAATCTTCTGACCTTGAAGAATATCCAGCAGAACTTGTGAAAATAATGGAGTATAATTTTTCAAAAACTATTGTAGAAGAATTTATTTTACAAGATAAGAGTCAAGAATTTATTGATAGTATGAATAGAATCGGTTATAAATCCTATGAACGAAAGGATTTAGATAAAACATATTGTATTATTTATGAAGAGGTTGAATCACCAGAATTTACTAAATTTGTTATTAATGATTGTTTAGAACTTCAATGTGGCATTGATACAATGATAGAGAGATTAAAAGGACTGCTATTTAATACTAAAATAGAAACAAGAAATCATAATTCTAATAAATTTTTATTAAAATTGTTTATGAGAATTAGAAGTAGACAAGATAAGGTTTATCAAGATTTAGAAGAATATAAAAAAATTCTTATTGATGATTTAGATTCACTTGAAGAGGATATGAATTCAGGTAATAAAAGTTTATATAGTACAGGGACAGTATCAAATGGATTAGGAGAATTTAAAGTAGGAGGGAATGAAGGTGCTTATTTAGATATGGCAGGTTGTATGAAACGACAAATAGAAAAAATAGAAGATACATTAAAAAAATTTAAACTTACTAATTTCTGGAGTATAGACCTTGATAATGATGAACAAGATTTAACACCAGCTATATTAGAAGCTTTGAATACAAAAATAAAAATAGAAACATATAAAAAAGTATTTAATAAATAATAATTTAATATATTTATTAGAATTTACATTAATTAAAATTTTTTTGCTATTAATTTAAGCACTTTGTAATTTGAGTAAAATTGATATTATATAAATATTATATAAGTTATAATGGCTACAACAAACAAATTTGATAAATTCTATACACGACAACATGTAGCGAATTCTTGTGTAGAATCAATTAAAAATAATTTAAACATAACCGATCAAGATATTTTTGTTGAACCATCTGCTGGTGCAGGTGTTTTTATTGATTCAATAAATTCTAATTTTGATTATTCAGTTCAAATAGAAGGTTTTGATTTAGTGCCTGATAGAGAGGATATTAAACAACAAGATTTTCTACTTTTAAATTTGAAACAATTTGAAGAAAAAAAAATTAATTTTATAGGTAATCCACCATTCGGCAGAAGTTCTAAATTATGTAGACTATTTATTAAACATATGTGTAAGCATAAAAATACTAAAAGTATTTCACTTATTTTGCCTATTTCATATCACAAAACATTTAATCAAAGAACTTCGTTTGATAAATACTTTCATTTAGTTCATGAAGAAATTTTAGACAAAAATTCATTTACAAATGAAGTTGAAGATTCAAAAGTATTTCATGTCCCTGCAGTTTTTCAAATATGGGAGCGTAGAGAATATAGTAGAATTGTTTATAAAAAAGTAGAACCAAAAGGATTTAAATATGTACCAAATAAAGAAGGTTTAACAGCAGATTTTGCTATATGTGCAAAAGGTTCTGTTGCTGGGAGAATATTTAAAGTAAATGATAATAACACATTAGGACCTATTATCAATAGCAGTTCATATAGATTTATTAAACTTGATAAACCTATACCTGAAATATTTGATATTTATAGAAAAATAGCCTTTAAGGATTTTGTATTTTATGATATGGGTTCACCAACAATAAATAAACAAGAAATTAACTTTGAAATTAATAAATGTATTGAGTATTCTAATACATTAGAAACATTCAAAATTCTTATATTTATTTGTATGTTTATGATATATCATAAGGTGATATAGATTTTAAATTTAAAATTTATCTATATATAATATTAATATTTTATTTCTAAATGATTCAAAAAAAAAAATTTTTTTTATTTTTAATTTTATATAAATATTTTTTACCCTTAATTTTAATTTTTTAATTTTTTATTTATCTTTATTATTTTCAAAATCTTCTACATATTTTTCTACTTTATTTATATCATTTATATTAGAAAACATAATATTCATAAAATCTAATGCTTTTTTAGTCCAACAATTTTTACAACACCATTCTCCTTTGTCATTATAATTTTCAAAAGTATTATCAACAAAAGGAGCTTTACAAAATTTACATTTTCTACTATCCTTTTTATTTTGTTTAGTTTTCATATTTAATTATAATTTAACAAAAATCAATTTTATAAAAATATTTAAAAATTAATTATGAATATAAATTATGGATATAAGATTTTTTATTTTAGATTATCTATATATTAAAATGGTTGAAGAATATGTTAATTGCCATCAACTTGCTGAATATTATATTATGAATTTTAGTGATGGTTGTTATAATCCACATTTAAAAACATTTCTTACTTTTAAAAAAATGTATAATTATTTTGTTAATTTATATTATTATAGTGGACATATTATATTACCAAAAAGACATAGCGTATCCTATTTAAACATATAAAAAAAAATATTTTATTTTTTGCATTTTATCATAAATTTTTTTTGCTCTAATTTTAATTTTTTAATCAAGTAAATTTTCATGATTTTCATCAGTATCATAATCCGACCCAATAACAACTTCATCTTCTTCAGGTTCAGTATGAATTACATGTTGTGAATTATATTTATCTAATTCTTGTTCATATGTTTCTTTCCAATAAAATCCTTCTAAATAATTTCCTTTATTAAATTGTTTATTTCCATCAAATCGTGTAGTTCTATGTCCTGTTGTTGAACCAAAACAATCTGAATAAGGAGTCATTCTGGTCATTCGTGTTTTAAAATCTGATTTACTCATAATATTTTTTAATAAAGTACCTTCATCAAGTTCTTTATTTTTATATTTATCATATAAACCGTCTTTTGTAGTAAGGTCAATACAATCCATTTTATTACCAGTAGGTATAATTAATTCTTCTATTGTAGCACCAAATTTATTTTGTGCTGACATATAATTTTTTGTTCTATCTTGTGTAGTTTTTGAAAATACATAATCTTCTTCTAAAAATGCACAATTATTTTTACTAATTTTTGTAGGATAATTTTTTATCCACTGTAATAAATATTTAAGCATACAGGGTCTCATTCTTTTCTTGAAATTAGGATCTGTTGTATATGTTGTATTTGCTAATTTATTATCTCCTCTTTGTTTATCATAACCTATTAATTTATTATCCTTATAAATTCCTAAATGTTCTTTTGCTTTATCTGACCCTTCTGTTCTAAAACTCATTCTCCAATATATATCCATAAATCGCCTTGTAATAGCATCATTTATTTCTCCATTTAAAGTAGGATTTTCATTACAACATAATATAATTGTTGCTAATAATTTAAATTCAATAGGATTTTTATTTAAATATCGTGCTTTCAGTGTAGGATTACCACTTAAAATTTTACAAGTATCAATACAAATACTTTTACTTTTATCAAATTCTTCAAATATCGCTGCTCGTTTATTTAATAAATCAGCAAATGCAGGTGAAGGTTTATTTACATCTATTCTTTCTTCAAGTCTACTACCTACTTCTTTAAAACAATATTTATCAAGAACATCTTTATATACACCCATAATTAAAGATTTACCATTGCCTCCTGAACCATTCATAATAAATATACTTTGAATTTGTCTACCAACTAATCCAGTAGCTAAAATATAAATTACATCATTCATAATTGCTTTATGTTCTTTTTCTAATTCTTTATCTGTATATTCAATATCCATAAAACACCCTTCAAATATTTCAACAAATAATTTATAATCTTCTTCACAAGGTTCTTCATAATTATAACTAAACATAGTTTCAATATAATCATCTCTATTAATATTACTTACTTCACCTGTTAATACATTTACTTTTAATTTATTATCAAATGGTAAATAATCATATAATGTATCAAATTCTATTTTACTTAAATTTTTTGTTTTTATTTTATCTTCTAACATTTGATAAACATTAGAAATTAAAGTAGGACCTTCTATTCCATATTGTACTTTATCATAATATTCATATTGACTTTCTAATCTTTCTAATTCTTTTGTTTTATCATCATTATCTTCTTCTTCTTGTAAAACTTTTATTTCATCTCTTATTTTAATTTTTTTAATTTCACAAAAATTACCAATATCATCTGAAATCATACTTCTAATATTATGTGTTTCTACACCTTGATTACTCCATATACAACTAAAATGATTAAAACAATAACAAACAGACTTTTCTAAAATATTAATTTTACTAACTAAAATATTATCCTTGTTTAAATTCCAAATAAAATCTGCTAAAAATTTAGGAGTATTTTTTTTAAATCCATTATTATATTCACTATATATTTTAAAATATTTATTTGTATTAGACATTTTGCTAAAATAATATATTGTGCCTTTTGTATAAGAATTACCTTTTATAAAATATTTTACTTTATCTTCAAACCACTTTTCATAATTAGGTTCAACCCATTTAGATTTAGAAGATATTAATTTAAAATGATGTAATACATCAATATCTTTTAATGATACAACAGCACCTAATAAACTAAAATGAGCATGTGGATTATCAATATATTTCATATCTATATTATCCAAATGATCTATTATTTCTTGTGCATTATTCTTTTCTTTTTCTGGTGGACTTAAAATATCTATTTCTTGTTTTAACTTTTTATCCATTTTTGTTTTTGTACTTGTTTTTCTTCTTTCAGGTTTTTCTTCTTTTTCTTGTGGAGGTGCTTTGAAATATTTTGTTTTAAGTATTTTTTCTAATGTAGTTAAACCTTTTTTACTATCAAATTCATTATTAGTAAATTTACATTTATCCAATAAACACCAAGAATTTTTACCTTTTAATAATTCACACCATCCAGCAGTATCTTTCATATATTTAAATTTTTCTTTTTTATCATTTTCTAAATTACTTTTATATCTACTATAATCTGATACTTCACTTAAATCTTCTAAATAATCTCTAAAATAACCTATTTTAGTTTGTGGTAATTTACTATTTTGAATATCAAGAATAAAAACATGCCGACCATATTTTTTTGTTATACTTGTAAAATTAGGCAAATTACAAAGTTCAGCATATAAATCTTTTTCTCGTTTTGATAATTTATCCCAACCATCATCTTTTATATCTATATCTATTTCAAAAATATCTCGTGTATCAATACTAATACTATTAAATATATCTAATTCTTCTTCAAGTAAAAGTTTTTTTCGTTTATCTATTTTATCCTTTTGAACTTCCCACCAAGTTAAAACATCAGGTTTATTTATCCATTCCTCATCTATTAATTTTTTACTTTTATCCTCTACTTTTAATTTTATAGGACACCAATTAATTTTATTATTTTCTAAAAATTTTAGTATAGGATACTTTTCCATTATATTAATATTCATTTTTTATTTTTAAATTGCTTATATATATAATATCAATTTTGAAAATAAATTAAAATAATTTTGAAACTGTTTAAATTTATACCTCATAACATACTTAAAATTATAAAAGTATATATATATAAGAAATGTCTAAAAAATATAAATACTTTCTTAAATGTGGTGATAATAAATATGAATTTCCTAATAGGCAAACATTAGTTTCTTATATTCAAAGTAATTTAAATAATAATTTTACACAGAATCAACTGGATAATTATTTTCTTAATAGATTAAGAACAGTACCAGAGTTTTTTAATAATATCAATAGAATAAGAATTTAAAAAAAAAATTTTTTTTTTGTAAATTTTTGATATGAATTTTTGAACGCGAAAATTAATTTTTTAATCACCACAATTTTTACAACAACAATTATCTTCTTCAAATTCTCCTTGTTCTTGAATTTCACAAACTATCTCAATGTTCCCCCAACTATCTATAAAATTTATAGAAATAGGTGTATTCAAACAATACTTTTCATTTTCTACTAATTCATACATTTCTTCTATCCATTTTCCTAATTCTCCGTCCCAAACCGCATATGCGTAGTCAATTTCACTTATTCTACCTTCTTCTTCAACATAACACTCAAAGAATGGTATATTTACTTCTTGATTTTCAGCAAAAATATTTACTTCATTAATAGTATTTTTTATTTTTATTTTTTTTTGATATTCTATATCATTAGCAATTTTATTTCTCCATTCATTCAAATGAATTCTCCACCTGTCATATTCAATAGAAGTAATAGCAGCATGAAACAACGCCATAACCATTTTTAACTTACAAATATTTTAACAAAAATCAATTTTAACTTTTGATAGTGCTTAAATTAATGGCAAAAAAAAATATTATTTTAAATAACTACGACTGGTCGATCTAAATTTGAAGTTGTATCATTATGAATCTGCTTACAATTATAACAATAAATATATTTCTTACCTTGTTTGTAAATATACTTATTACAATCAATGCAAAATTTATATAAAGTTCCATTTTCGTCTGCAACTCTTATTTTTTCTTGTTGTTTCTTATATTGTTTAATAAATTGTTTTTTTTGATATTCAGCAAATTTTTCTTCACAAATATCACAAAATTCACTTGTTCTTTTTAAGCAAGGGTCACCACAACCCATACATCGTTTTAATTTTCTATTTTCTTTTTTTAAAAACCTTTTTACACAGCGATTACCAATAACTAATACCTCTCCATTTTCCTTATTCATAATCCAACAATTTTCTTTAATTTTTTTTGTACACACACATTCATCAGTAAAAGGTGGGATTATGACATCTTGCCTCCAGCAGTAAGGGATTTTAGTATGGGTTTCACTACTACCTATACAAATAAAATTTTTAAAGTCTTCTGGTTCATAGTTATGTATGTTTTTCATATTTTCTACGAATTTCTGATTATAATAAGAAGCAGTCATATATATATTCATATTTAGTTTTATCTTTAAATAATTAAACAATATAATATTTATTTATGAAAATAATATATTTAAAAACTAAAATTGATTTTATATATATAAATGACAAAAATGGATAATGATTTAATATCTGTTATGAGTTTTGCAGAAAGTAAAGTTAAACCATCATCGTATAAATTATATAAGCAATCTTTAAAGAAATTATTAGAGATTCAAAAAAGTTCATTTGCGGATTTAGGAGAAAATAATACTTTACCAGAATTAGAGGCATCTGATTATACAATAAATAATATAGCATCACTTATTAATAATTTCAGTGATTTAAAAGATAAACTAACAAAAAAAATAGACAAAAAACCTGTGTATGAAAATAATACAATTAAAAGTTATTTATCATCTTTAAATTTTATTAAAACAAGTCCAGCATTAGAAAAAATATTAAAAGAAGATTCATTAGCATTATTATATGAATTTTTCGGCATAGTAAAAGATAAAATTAAAAAAGCTTCACTTGATAATAAAATTTCAAAAAAAGAAGAAGAAAAATGGTTGAGTCAAGAAGAATTAGAAGGATTAGAAAAACTTTTAAGAAAAGAATATAAAACAAATAAGAATAAAGATATATTACAAAAATTAATATTAGTAATTTTATATAGAGGTAAAATTATAAGACCTTTAAGAAATGATTATGCTGGTATGATTATTAGTAATGATGATGATGGTGAAGGTAATTATTTATATATTGATGAAGAAGACCATAGTACAAAATATTTTATTCTAAACGACTATAAGACCCAACGGCATTATGGCAAAAAAAAATATAACATTCCTAAAAGGAGTGTATTAAATAGATTATTAACAGATTTATATGAATTTAGATTAGAAGATGATGTAAATCATTTATTAGAAAATTCTGGTATTAAAAAACAATTAACTTCTATGAGTAAAAATAATTTAACAAAATATTTACAAAATTTATTTCAAAAATATTTAAATAAAAAAGTTAGTTCATCCATGTTAAGAAGTATCTATATTTCTAATTTAGATTTTAATAAACTAACTAATAAAAAATTAGAAAAAATAGCAAAGGATATGAATCATAGTACAAGTTCACAACAATCAGAATATAAAAAAATTGAATGATTAAAAAATTAAAAAGTGATGTATTTTACTTTCTCAAAATATTTATAAAATAAAATATTTTTTTTTTAAAGTATCATATCTCCAGCATCCTGGTCTACAAATTGTGGTTGTTGTGGTTTAGGTTGTTGATTAGCTGTCCTTGCACGAAATTCTGCAAAAGTTTCTTTGTGTGGTGCGAACGAAATTTTTGTAGGTTGTTTAGGAGCAGGTTGTGGAGCAGGTTGTGTAGGTTTAACTGCTACATTCTTAAATGCAGAACCAGCTTGAATACCACTTGAAGCAGCAGCATTAGGTTGTGGAGTAGGATTTAAATGATTATCCTGTCGTGGTCCTGAAACAATTTTAGGTTTGCTATTAGCATATACTGGATTACCTACCATAGTTTGTGCTTCTTTATTAATTGAATGTGCATCCACGTGATGTTCATTATGTGCTGGTGTAGGAGTTTGAAAATTATGTAATTTAATAACTGCTGGTGGATTTACTTTTTGAATTTGTCCTGGTATAGGCACATTTTTATTAGTCATATGGTCTAAAATACTTTTAGAATGTTCTTTTTGATGTTGTTTTATACTTTTACCTTTTGCTAATGATGATGCTGCCCTTTCTTTTGCATTTATTTCTAATTGACCTTGTAAATATTCAGTAGGATTATTTAAATTAAATCTTTTCAAATAATCTTTATATTGTGCTTGTCCTACCTCCATTCCTTGTGTAAGCATAATATTTCTATATTCACTTAAAGTCATTATATTATGATTCACATGTTGATGTGTATTAGGGATTTTATTAGGTTTTTTAACAACTGGATCTGGTCTATCATAAACAGGATGATGTGATTTTTTATATTTTTCATAAGAAGCTTCTAATCTATCACGATATGCTTTCTCTTGTTCTGGTGTTGTACTTTTATAAGTATCAGGTAATTTATTTAAATCTGATTGTGTAGTAGGATTAACAGGGACTGTTGTTGTTGTTTTAGTTTTTTCTCTTTGTTCATAGTATTTAGTTTTTTGTGCCATCCCTTCTTGAATACTTTTAATTATTGCTTGTTGTCTATTATATGCTGCTAATTGTTTATTATATTTATCCATAGCAGCTTTATTTCCTGCTTCTGTTCCTGGTCCTACTATAATATCAGGATATTTAGGTTTATCTACTTTTTGTTTAACTTGATTTGCTAAATCTATAAATTGTTGATTTGCTAAACTGGTGGATTGCGATTTTTTAAATTGATTGTATTTCTCGTCACTTGTAGGTATTCCATATAACTTTAAAAAAGCATCGAATTCTGCTCTACTTAACATTTATAATATATAAATATATTTTATTTTTAAAAAGTTAATATTTTTTTTTCTATTTTAAAAGTACTTTCTCTTTTTTTTTGTTTTTCTAATTCTCTTTGAAATTTATCTTCTTGTTTATCTTCTTCTTTTTCTTTTTTACATTTATCTAACCACTGCTGTCTTCTTCTTGCTACATCGTGATAATCAAAAGGTAATCCTAATTTTTCTCTTGCTATTGAATGCAAAAATTCTTCTGGTAAATCATAATAATTTTTATAATTATCAACTAATAAATTTAACTTTTGTTTTGTTGTTAATTCTAAATTATTTTTTATATAATGTGTTCTTAAATCATTAGTCCACTCCTTATTACATATATTAACATTTCCTATTAAATAATTTATTTTTTGAATATCAAAAGTATTAGGTTTAATTTTAGGCAATTCATTTTCAAATTCTTCTCCTGTTAATTTACATTCTTCTTCAAAAAAATCAATTAGATTTAAAGTGTTTTCACATTCTTCATCATCCATTATATATAATATTTTATTTTTATTTTATATATTTAACACTTCCATAGAAACTTTCTTGAATAATAATTAGCACTTTCAGGATTATTTTTTGTTAATTTACCATTACCATCTCTTATTCCAGCACTACGCTTACAATAATTTTCTCTTCTTTTTTTATCTTTATGTTGAGTGTAATCTTTATATCCAGTAGCACCAAAATGTATTATTTTTCCAGCAGGAGTTAATACTTTAAATTTTTTGCCTTTTTTATCACTTTTAACAGGTATTCCTTTTTTCATATATATTATAGTCTGATTTTTTTTACACATTCATAGCAAATTAAAAATTGTTGTTCTTTTTTACACATTCGACATGGATAATAAAAAATACGACTCATTTATACTTTTAAAATATTTTATTTTTGAGGCAGTGAAACTGCCACTGGCACATTGTGCCTTTTACATTTTTTTAAAATTAGCAAAAGTAGTAGCTGATAATAAATTATTTATTACTAATTGTTGATTTTGAACTAATGCTGTTAAATTATCAATTTGTTCTTGTTGCTCCTGTATTGTTTTAATAGCACACGCCAACATAGGTCTATCGTCTATAATATATGCAGGTTCTTCATCACCCCAATCATTAGTATCTACACACATTTTACCTAATTCTTCTGTATTTTCACATAGTTCTTGTGCTATAAATCCATAAGTTTTCCTTGAATTTTTTGATAATCTTTCTTTGAAGGGTATTAATTTATCTTTTTCTGTTTCACTATGAATTGTATTATAATTAACTATATCATATTTATCAAATTCATATACATTAATTTTCATAAGTGTTTCTTTCGCTTTTGTTAATGGGATAATATTTTTTTTTAATCTTCTATCACTTGTCCCCTGCCAACTACCAGTCCAACTTCCAGTTATTTTACCACTTCCAGTAGCATCCATACGAGCAAATTGATTTCCACCAGTAGCGAATGAATGATAATCTCCACTTGAAGTCCCTGCTGACGGTAAATTAGAATAAATAGCACTACCGTTATTATGAAAAGCAAAATAACTACCAGCAAATGAATTTGCTGAATTTGTACCACTGGGATTTCTAAAATATGTGAATGCAGAATTATCATAATACCACATAGCGTATGCGTGTCCGTATTCCCAGTTTTTAGAAAATTTAAATCTATCACCGTTATTTTCAAAATGCACTAATAATTCTCCACTATCGTTTTGCCTTAAAATAACATAATCAGTTTGAGAACTACTTTTTTTCATAACTAAATGACTATGAACTGTACCACTAGATGCTGTATTTAGTAACATTAGTGGTTCTGAATTTGAATAAGAAATATTTTGATATGAATTATTACTATCTATATTTATAGTTATATCATTTGTATTAAAAGTAGCACTTGATACATTTCCAGGAGTATTATTTAGTTGTAAAATATTTGTTGTTCCACATTTCATATTAATAAATTGTTTAGCATATATTCCAGTATCCCACCCATTAGAAGCACTTGAACTATTTGTACCAAAAATCATAGATCCGTTTCCTCCGCCCAGCCCTGAATCATATTGAATTAAAATTCCTTCACTTAATCCTGACGGAGTTGTATTTATACTTGTAGGGACTGATAAAGAAGTTCCATTTATATTTGCTATACATGAAGCATTACCAAAATTTCTTGTTGTATTTGATAAATCACTTTGAGTTGCTACATTTGTAGCAGATGCTATACCAGTATCTATATCTGAAGATAATGCTAGTGTTCCATTACTACTAGGAGTTGTTATTGTGCTACTTGCGTTCCCTGTAAATTGTGTTATTGTATTTGTTGTTGAACTTAAAGTTTTATTTGTTAAAGTATCATTTGAAGTTTTAGTTATTAATGTATCGGTTATTGCTGGTAGTGTTAATACATTATTGCCTGTTAAAC
>Ga0208767_1003059_pt1 | contig 12292 bp, 8 predicted proteins | sample VirMetDEL_Mar_21_FD_184514 | JGI IMG/M metagenome (GOLD analysis project Ga0208767, IMG submission 184514) | Aqueous microbial communities from the Delaware River and Bay under freshwater to marine salinity gradient to study organic matter... | ecosystem: Environmental > Aquatic > Marine >... | reverse complement strand
CTTCAAAACAACGTTCTGGCTTTCAGATGTCAGACCCAACATTTGGATATTAAATATGGCAGAAATAGAAGACTTATCTTTTGAGACAGATGATGTAATAGCTGCAGAGAGTGAAGAGGACAAACTCTTTGAAAGTGTAAGCAGCATAGTATCCTTTGTAGGTGATCGCTACAAACGTGCTGAAGATGCTCGTTTAGGTGATGAAGAGCGTTGGATGAGGGCATACCGAAACTACAGAGGTATATATGGTCCTGATGTACAGTTTACTTCTTCAGAAAAGTCTAGAGTATTTGTTAAGGTTACTAAGACCAAAACACTAGCTGCATATGGGCAGATAGTAGATGTACTATTCGGTAACAATAAGTTTCCTCTTTCTGTAAATCCTTCTGTATTACCTGACGGTGTGGCAGAGGCAGTACACATTAACTTAGATCCCAACGCAGATAAGGCTTCAGAAGAATTAAAAACTACCTTTACTACTGAAACAAATAAACCTTATCTAATTACACCTGAAACTAAACTAAAGCCAGGTGAAACATTATATGATTTAGAAAAAAAGATGGGTAGTGTAAGTGATAAGCTTTCATCAGTATCCGAAAAAGTAATAGAAGGTGACGGTACAACTCCTACGAGTGTGACATTCCATCCTGCTATGGTAGCAGCTAAGAAGATGGAAAAGAAGATACACGATCAACTACAAGAAAGTGGGGCATCTAAGCATCTACGTAGTATGGCATTTGAGATGGCATTGCTAGGCACAGGTGTAATGAAAGGCCCATTCGCTATAGATAAAGAGTATCCTAACTGGGATGATGAAGGTGAGTATGATCCACTAATTAAAACTGTACCATCAACTAATCATGTATCTGTATGGGACTTCTACCCTGACCCTGAAGCTACATCTATGGACGATGCAGAGTACGTTGTTCAGAGACACAAGATGTCACGTAATCAAATACGTGCACTAAAAGATAGACCATACTTTATGGAAGATGCTATTGAAGACGCTGTAGCTTCAGGCTCAGACTATGTGCGTAAGCATTGGGAAATGAAGATGGAAGACGATGATAGTATATCTACAGATAGTGAGCGTTGGGAAGTATTAGAGTTCTGGGGTTTTGTTGATAAAGATATACTTGAAGAGAATGGTATTAAGATACCTAAAGAATATAATGACTTGTTTGAAGTCAATGCTAATATATGGACAGTCAACGGTAAAGTAATTCGTTGTGTGCTTAACCCCTTCAAACCTGCACGTATACCTTACTACGCAGTACCCTTTGAGCATAACCCTTACTCCTTCTTTGGTGTAGGCATTGCTGAGAACATGGATGACACACAGACCCTAATGAACGGCTTTATGAGAATGGCTGTTGACAATGCTGTATTATCTGGTAATCTTCTTATTGAGATAGACGAAACTAACTTAGTCCCAGGTCAAGACCTATCCGTACATCCAGGTAAGGTCTTTCGCAGACAAGGTGGTGCACCTGGACAAGCTATCTTTGGCACTAAGTTTCCAAACGTTGCAGGTGAAAACATGCAGCTATTTGATAAGGCAAGGGTATTAGCAGATGAATCAACTGGTTTCCCATCTTTCGCTCATGGTCAAACAGGCGTGTCGGGTGTGGGCCGTACTGCTTCTGGTATTAGTATGCTTATGTCTGCTGCCAACGGTAGTATCAGGACTGTTGTAAAGAATGTAGATGATTATCTTATTGCCCCAATGGGTAAATCTTTCTTTGCATTCAACATGCAGTTTGATTTTGATGAAAGCATAAGAGGTGACCTAGAGATAAAAGCTAACGGTACTGAAAGCCTGATGGCTAATGAAGTACGTAGCCAACGCTTAATGCAGTTCTTACAGGTAGCACAGAATCCAGTACTAGCTCCGTTTGCAAAAATGGATTACATTATTAGAGAGATTGCTAAGAGCATGGATCTAGACCCTGACAAAATTACTAACTCTATGCAAGACGCAGCAATACAAGCTGAGATAATGAAAGGCTTTCAACAACCCATGACACCACCACCAATGCCACCTGAAGGTGCTCCAGCAGGTGCAGACGTTCAAGATCCAACAGGTGCAGGTGGCGGTAATATTGGAACAGGCATAGCCCCAGTACCAAATGAACAAGGGTTTAGTGGTAATGTCGCTTAAGAGTTTTGTAAACAATAAAGCACAGTGGGATGCATTCTGTGAAGAACTAGACATTTTAATTCTTGAGCAGCAAAGAAGACTAGAGCAGTCAGAGGTGGCAATAGACTTACATCGTTGCCAAGGTTCAATCTCTACATTACGAAGACTAAAATATTTGAGGGATAAAGTTAATGGCACTAAATGACGATGAACAAATGACTATGGTGTTTATGGCAGAAGACAAGGACGTAGACCCAGTATCAGGCAATGAAGTACCTCCAGGTTCACTACCTGAAGAAGTACGAGATGACATTCCTGCACAACTAAGTGAAGGTGAATATGTAGTACCTGCTGATGTTCTTCGTTTTTATGGCATGAAGTTCTTTGAAGATTTACGAAAGAATGCTAAGATAGAGTTAGCTCAGATGGAAGCTAATGGACGAATAGGTGGACAACCTGTAGATGCAGCAGTAGGCGGCTACATTACAGGACAACCTACACAAGCCACAATGTCTGACCCTTATAAGCAACAACAGATGATGTACCGACAAGGTGCACCTGTTGCTATGGGTAATGCAGGTTATGCTCCAGGTGGTACTGTAGCTCTTAACCCTTATGGTAATCCAATTAACAATCCTTTCTCAAATATATCTAGTCCTACATTTAACCCAGGTGATCCTGCTTCAAATACTGCAAACACAAATATAAAAACAAACATACCAAAGCCTATAATAAAAGATGGTATGACATACATGCCACCTAGCGATTTTTATGTAGGATCTAGCTTGTTTGGTCCTGCACCTAGTCTTCAGCCTCCGTTTACTCCTGTAACTTTGTATGGTCCTAACGGTGAAATAGTTACAGCTAATACTCAAGCAGAGTATGATGACTATATAAGTAAAGATTATAAAACGACACAGACTATTACAGAAGAAGAAGAACCTATTGTATATGAATCAGACAACGATGATATTAATCAAGAAGTAGAAAGTTTAACAACTATTGCACAACAAGCTGAAAGCGATGCTTATGCTGAAACCTTTGAAAGTGCATTAGCAGGTACAGCTAGTGAGCAAGACTATATAAATATATATAATAATCTATCTACGCAACAAGCAACTCTCACTGGTATGTCTGCAATAAATCCTATAGCTGGCCCTGTAATTCTAAAAACATTATCAGATAAGAAAAAAATAAATGCTGCCTTAGAAAAAAAGTATGGCGCTGATTGGAAAACAAATCCAAAATATGCAGACTTAGCTGCAAAACTTAAAGCAATTGATGACAGAAGTTTTACAGACAAACTTAAGGATGCATTTACTTCAGAGGAAGAAACACAAGGGGATACATACACACCTGAGTATAGTGTGTACGGACTTTCTATGGGCGGTGACATGCCAACAGTAGAACAACTAACTACTGCACTTGGTGATGATGCTAACCTAAGTGGTATTGTAAGCACAGAAAACGGTGGCTACGTAACCTTATTATCACAACAAGAACAATCAGCATACGACAGGGCTGTAAAAATGGGTAATGGTGTAGCTGCTAGACACTACGCTATCATAAATGCTTCTAGAGTAAAACGTTTATTAGACAAGGGTATAAAAGGTTTAAATGATGGTGAAATAGAAAAGCTAGGTCTTAAGAAGCCTAAACCAATTGTACCTGTATCATCTACATCTACGTCTACAACAGAACCTGGAATCAGCAGTGGTAGCACTGGCGAATCACAAGCTGCTGCAGTATCTGGGCAATATGATGATATGACTGTAGAAGAAAGAGCAGCGGCTGTTGAAGAAGATACAGGAGTTGCGGTATCAGGTCAACAAACTGCTGCAGGTGCAGGTCTTTCTGATCCAGAAACTGGTGATACCACATCGTCTAGTGCAGGACCATTTAATAAAGGTGGACTAGCAAGTAAACCTAAGAAGAAGAAAAACAAAAAGTAATTCCATATAACTATAAGGATACCTGGCTTCGGCTGGCCCCAACATAAGGAGAAACAAAATGGTAGAACAAACAGCAGCAGTAGAAGAAACAAAGCCTATAATGGTAGACTCTGCAGCACATCGTAGAAATGCGGCTCGTGCACAGCGTGACGAAGAAGAGCTAAAGCAACTCTTAGAGGAACACACAGGTGGCTCAGGACAGGAAGAAGAACCCAGTAGCAAAGCTATTAAGGACGCCCCAGTTCAAGCAAAAGGTGATTCCAAACAAGAAGAAGAATCTAAAGCTGAAGCACAAGAAGAAGTCTCAGACGATGACTTAAGCGCAGAAGAGAAAACATTTAAGCAACGCTATGCTGACATTCAACGTTTCATGCAAGACAAAGCTGAAGAGCATAAGACAGAAATAGAAAAGCTAAAAGGACAGCTAGACTCAGCAGCTAAGAATGAACTTGTACTACCTAAGTCAGACAAAGAGATAGAAGCTTGGGCTAAGAAGTATCCTGATGTAGCAGGAATAGTAGAAGCTATAGCAGATAAGAAAGCCCAAGAGCGTTCACTAGATATTGATAAGCGTTTAAAAGAAGTAGAAGAGCTACGTATAAATGCTAAACGTGAGAAAGCTGAAGCTGAATTACTGAGTATGCACCCCGACTTTCAGGAAATACGTTCTAACGATGCGTTTCATGGGTGGGCTAAAGAACAGCCTAAGTGGGTACAAGACGCACTATATGAGAATGTTGATGATGCTAAGTCTGTAGCAAGAGTAATAGACTTATACAAAGCAGACAATGGTATCACTACAAACAAACGTAGCACAAGCGATAAGGACGCAGCTAAGGCTGTTAAGGCTCGTGTACGTAATACACCTGAAACTGAAGAAAGTAATACATACCTTCGTGAGTCTCAGATTAACAAGATGTCCACTAGAGAATATGAGAAACGATCTGATGAGATCATGGAAGCTATTCGTAGTGGAAAGTTTATTTACGATATGTCTAAATAATTACTTGACAATAACAAATTCGTAAGTATAACTACTAACATGATTAGAGTGACTTAAATGTTACTCTATCGTGTGACTAACACTAAGCCACAATAAGAACTACCCAGACATATAGGCCCAGTAGCTATGAAGTAGGCCAACTGATTAGCAACACTGACTACCCTAAAATGAATGGCCTCTTTCGTGGATATGATGTGTAAAACTTAACATAGCCATATCTATATAAGGAGAATTACAATGGCTTTTACTACAGCGAGTGGTTATGGGAATTTACCAAACGGTAACTTTTCACCAATCATTTATTCCAAGCAGGTACAACTTGCATTCCGCAAGAGTGCCGTAGCTAATGCAATTACCAATAACGATTATTTTGGTGAGATTGCTAACCAAGGTGACACGGTAAAAATTATTAAGGAGCCAGAAATTTCTGTATCCGCATATGCTCGTGGAACCCAAATCCAAGCACAAGATCTTGACGATGAAGAATTTCAGTTGACTGTTGATAAAGCCAATTATTTTGCTTTTAAGATGGACGATATTGAGGAAGCCCATAGTCACGTAGATTTTATGCAACTTGCAACTGATCGTGCAGCATACAGACTAGCTGATCAAATGGACCAAGAATGCCTTGGCTATTTGGCAGGTTACAAACAGTCTGCGCTACACGCAAATGCAGGAACAGTTAATGACCAAGTAAATGGTTCAGTAGCTGTTTCAACTGCAGGTACAGACGAACTTCTTTCTTCTATGAAGCTTAAGAAGGGTGACTTTGGAAACATTACGACATCATCTGCAGGTGATCACTCAATTCCATTGAAGCCACGTTTAGGCGGTGCAACTGCTGCTGATACTGCAACAGCAACTCCCTTACAAGTTATTGCTCGTATGGGGCGTCTTTTAGATCAACAGCAAGTTGATACAAGAGGCAGATGGCTCGTTGTTGACCCTGTGTTTGTAGAACTACTCAAAGACGAAGACTCACGCATGATGAATGCTGACTTCGGTGGAGCAGGGCTGCAAAACGGTTTAGTCTTGAATAACATTCATGGCTTCCGTATGTACACATCATCAAACCTACCTGCGGTAGGAACAGGTGCAGGTACAACTGGGACAGCAAACCAAAATACTAACTACGGTGTTATCGTGGCAGGTCACGACTCAGCAGTAGCAACTGCAGAGCAAATCAACAAAGTTGAGACTTATCGTGATCCAGATTCATTTAGTGACATCGTTCGCGGTATGCATCTATACGGCAGGAAGATACTTCGTCCAGAAGCTATCGTAACTGCTAAATATAACGCAGCGTAAGGGAGGATAAACTTATGGCTACTATATCATCTTTGCTTTTACCTGCACACGGTAATTCCCAAAGAGGGCGTTCGCCTTACATGGTACAGAAAACTATTGATCTTACTGCACAGGCTATTGACTGTTCATCGGGTGACGTAGTTCAATGTCTCACAATACCTGCTAATACAAGGGTACTTCATGCAGGTGTTTGTGTTGTAGAATCTGCAACTATGAACACTGGTACAAACGCAACAGTAACATTGGGTGCAGCAGATGCTGACGAATTTGTTGCAGCGTTTGATATTGATGGCGCAGCAGACGGGGCATATGCTCCTTCAGCTACACCTGCTGCAGACGTTACGCTTGCTTCAGCAGACACACTAGACCTGACTTTTGCAGGTGCTGGTGCAACATTCACAGCAGGTAAACTACGTGTTTACGCTATGATGATGGATGTTAGTGATCAAGGCGATGCTGCTCCTGACGAAGTAGATCGTGACTTGCTTGCATAAGCACAAAACTAGGGGGGCAGGGAAACTTGCCCCTTTAAGTACATCTAAGGGATACTAAAATGGCTACATATGTTACATTAGTTAATGAATTATTACGCAGGTTAAATGAAGTTACCTTAGATGCTAATGGTGAAGGCTTTGACTCAGTACGTAATGTTCAAGCTTTAGCTAAAGATGCTATCAATAACAGTATACGTCTTATTGTACAAGATGGTCAGGAGTGGCCTTTCTTAAAAACAACTCAAACACAAGATCTTACTGCAGGTACTAGACAGTATAGTTTTCCTAATGATTACTCTAGCACAGACTGGGATACTTTTTACCTTAAAAAGCTTACCTCAAAAGGTAACACTCCCATGAGGCTTAGACCTATTTCTTATGATGACTATATACAAAACCATCGTAGCATAGACGATACAGGTGATTTAACTAATGGAGATGGCGCACCCATTTACGTATATCAAACACTAGAAGAGAAGTTTGGTGTTACACCTGTGCCAGATGCAGCCTACCAGATAGAGTACGTCTACTGGAGTTTTCCCACAGAATTAACAAATTATAATGATACAGTAATTATACCTGACCGTTTTAAACATGTAGTTGTAGACGGTGCTATGATGTTTATGATGAGATTCCGTAGCAATGAACAAAGTGCTGCAATGCATCAAAACAATTTTGAAGATGGCATAAAAGCAATGCGTAGAGTTTTAGTAGATGATATATTAGTAGTTCGCTCCACAGTAATAGAACGATCAGGGACAAGTACATTTAGTGGTAATATGTAATGGCTGAAAATTTAGCTTCCTTTAAAGTTTTTTCTCAGGGTGGGCTAAACACCAGTAGGGATGTGTTATCTCAAGGTGAGACACAACCTGGATCTGCTATAAAGCTAACTAATTATGAACCTGCTGTTACAGGTGGGTATCGTAAGATAAATGGTTACAGCAATGATTATGGCACAGTTACAGGTCAAGACAATACAGGTACACTAGGTGTATGTGTAGCTAATGGTATCAACGATGGTATCTTAGCTTGTAGAAAACCTTCTAGTGGTAGTAATTACTTACATAGATATATAAACAGTTCTACTTCATGGGGGGAAATAACCTGTGATGTTATTGCAAATGATAGGGATGGAGTATGTGCTTCACAGACACCAGGAGGATCAGGTAACTTAACAATCAATGGGGCATTGGCTTCTGGCGGTTCTGTAAATTTTACAACGGCTGCATCAGAACAACCTAGACTAGTTACTTTTTTCGGAACAGGTAATGAATCAGGTAAAACCTTTACTATTACAGGTACAGACTATTTAGGCACAGCACAAACTGAAGTAGTGAATGGGCCAAACAATTCCACAGTAAGTAGTACAAAATACTTTAACACAATTACGCAGATAGCTGTAAGTGCAGGGACAGCAGCAGCTATTGAGGTAGGATCGGGTACAGGTTTATTTAGAACAAGTAACCCTACGATGACAGATGTTAGCAAGGTAAGGTTTACAAAGTATAATTTTGGTAGTCCAAAAATAATATTGACAGATGGAATTAACCCTGCATCAACATATGATGGTACTACATATAAACAAGTTACTGATAGTAACGCTCCTACAGACCCCAAATTTTCTGCTGTATTTCAAAACCACATGTTCTTAGCAGGTGACCCTGCCCAAGAAACAAACTTATTTTTCAGTGCACCTTACGATGAACTAAACTATACAGCAGCTAATGGATCAGGTGTAATAAATGTAGGTTTTCCTATAGTAGCCATAAAAACATTTCGTGATGCTTTGTATGTTTTTGGCAGTAACAACATTCGTAAGCTTGTAGGTAACAATATAGCCAACTTTGTATTGGAATCTGTTACAGATAATCTTGGTTGTCTAGCTACAGATAGTGTTATAGAAATAGGTGGTGACTTACTATTTCTTTCACAAGATGGTCTACGTCCTGTTTCTGGTACAGATAAAATAGGTGATGTAAACTTAGAGACTGTATCAAAAGACATTCAGTCAGTATTTACAGATGTTGTTTTTGATATAGACTTAGATGGTTTGAATGCAGTTGTTGTTAGATCAAAGACGCAGTTCAGATATTTCTTCGCTGCTGCAGATACTCAAGGTGTTATAGGAGGTTTTAGACAAACACCTAATGGATTACAGTTTGAGTATGGACAGCTATTAGGTATCACTGCTACTTGTGCAGATAGTGGGTATATAGGACAGAATGAATATGTAATACATGGAGACAGTACAGGGAAAGTACACAGACAAGAAAGAGGCAACTCTTTTGCAGGAACTGATATTTTCAGTGTCTTTCAAACCCCTTATTTACATATGCAAGATCCTGAACAACGTAAGATATTTTACACTATAGCTACTTACTTACGTTCTGAAGGCGATAATGAAATACTAATGTCAGCAGTTTATGATTACGAAGATGTAGATGTTTTGAACCCCAATGACTTTACATTAAGTAATACAGGTGCTGCTGCCTATTATAACGAAGCTGCGTATGCTGCTGATGATGCCGCAAGCGGTGCTATATATGATGGTAGTCCTTCACCAATAAGAAGAACAAACATATCAGGATCAGGCAAAGCAATTTCGTTACGTTACGTCACAAATGACAGTAAAGCATCACACAGTATACAAGGTTTAGTAATTACATTTGGGGTAGGAGACAGGTTATAACATGGCAGGTTACTCAAGACAGTCAGCATCAACAATACAACCTAACGAGGTTATTAAAGCTGCACCAGTAAACGCAGAGTATAACGCTATACGAGATGCGTTTGCTTTATCGGGTGGGCATAAACATGATGGCAGTTCTACTGAGGGAGCGTATGTACCTCTTATAGCTGACACTGATGCTTTAAATAAAGTTGTAGTAGATACCAGTAACAACAGACATGGTGTGTTTGTTGAGGTTTCTTCATCAGCAGTAGAGCAAATAAGGTTTCAAGATGGTGTTGTTGTACCTGTTACAGATAACGATATAGATTTAGGTACAAGTTCTGTAGAGTTTAAGGACTTATATCTAGATGGTACAGCTACAGTAGACACACTTCAAGTAGATGAGAATGCTACAGTAACAGGTAACTTATCTGTAAATGGAAACACTACACTTGGTAACGCAGCTTCAGATACAGTTACAGTAACTGCTGATGTTGCTTCTCCCCTTATACCTTCTGCAGATGATACGCATGACTTAGGTGCTTCTGGCTCTGAGTGGCGTAACTTGTACATTGATGGTACTGCTAACATAGATACTCTTGCTGTAGACGCAAATGGTACAGTAGCAGGTACACTTACAGTTACAGGAGCTACAGCACTTAATGGTGGTCTGACTATGGACAGTAACAAGTTTACTGTTGCAGACACAAGCGGTAACACTGCCATTGCAGGTACACTTACAGTTACAGGAGCTACAACATTAGCTGCTACATCTTTTGGTGATGCAAACATTACTAACGTAGGAAACATTGCACTAGATAGCATTACTGCAGATGGTAGCACTATTACTATTACAGGTAACACTACATTTGCTGATGGTTCTTTTAACTTTAATGTAGCATCTCACGATGGAACAAATGGACTTGCTCTTGCAGGTACGGTAGTAACATCTACAGCAGCAGAGCTAAACATTCTGGACGGTGTGACTGCAACTACTGCTGAACTCAACATTATGGATGGTGTTACTTCTACTACTGCAGAGCTAAACATTCTTGATGGGGTTACATCTACAGCAGCAGAGTTGAATATACTAGATGGAGTTACTTCTACTGCTGCAGAACTTAATACACTAGATGGCATCACAGCAGTTGTAGGTGAACTTAACGCACTAGACTTGGGAAGTACTGCAATTGGTACAGCCATAGCTTCTAAAGCTGTAGTGTTAGACTCAAATAAAGACTACACAGGTATTCGTAACTTTACCATTACAGGTAATTTAACTGTAGGAGGAACTACCACAGTAGTAAATACTGTTACTATGAACGCACAGAATGCTGTTGTGTTTGAGGGTGCTACTGCTGATGATCACGAAACTACACTTACTATTGTAGATCCTACAGCAGACCGTACAATTAACCTCCCTAACCAAAGTGGTACTATTCCTGTACTAGCTGCAGTAAGTACTACTCAAATTAGTGCTACACCTGAAGAGTTAAACATTATGGATGGTGGTACGTCTGCTACATCTACTACACTTGCAGATGAAGATAGAGTTGTAGTTAATGATGCAGGTACTATGAAGCAGGTAGCTCTTACTGACTTTGAAACATATATGGAGACATCTTTAGATACTCTTAGTAATGTAACTACAGTAGGTGCATTGAATAGTGGTAGTATCTCAAGTGGGTTTGGTGCTATAAATAATGGCTCATCTGCAATCACTACGACAGGTACTGTAACTTATGGTAGTTTATCAGATGGAACTATAACTATTACAGGCTTTGTTGATGAAGATGATATGTCTTCTAATAGTGCAACATTAGTTCCTACACAGCAATCAGTAGAAGCTCGTATTCAAGCTGTAAACGCAACTGCTAATAATGTAACAGGTCTTAATGCTACAGGTGCAGAGATTAATACTGTAGCAGATGTATCAGCAATTAGTCCTGACACTTCTACAGCAGTAGCAAACAATGATGCAATACTTATGTATGATAATTCAGCTACTGGATTAAAGTATTTTGATGTAGACTTACTTGATACATACTATGCACAAACAACAAAAACACTAACAAACAAAACAATTACAAGCCCTACAGTAAGTGGCCTATATTTAAGTGACTCAGGTATTACTATAGAAGGGTCTAGTGCAAACGATCACGAAACTGTTTTAACTGTTGCTAACCCTACTGCAGATAGAACTATTACATTTCCTGATGCATCAGGTACAGTAGCTTTTGTAGCAGATCCAACATTCACTGGAACGCTAACTGCACCTACTATAAATGCATCAACTGCTTTACAAATAGGTGGAGTTGCAATAACAGCTACAGCAGCAGAGCTTAATCATTCAGACGGTGTAACATCAGCAATACAAACACAATTAGACGCTAAAGCAACAACTGGTAAAGCAATTGCTATGGCAATGGTATTTGGATAATAAAGGAGTTTTTTAATGGCAAATCCAAATGTAGTCGCAGTAAGCAGTATCTCAGCTAAAACAGTTTTAGATGCTGATGTTGCTGCAAGCGCAGTTAGTTTATTAACTTGTGCATCAGATAAGTTATGTAAAATTAATTCATTAATTATAGCCAACATAGATGGCACTAACTCTGCTGATATATCTGTGTGGATTACACGATCAAGTGTAGATTATTACATAGCTAAAACAATCACAGTATCGGCTGATAGCACATTGCTACCCATAGATAAGAACATGGG
>Ga0208767_1003058_pt1 | contig 12295 bp, 5 predicted proteins | sample VirMetDEL_Mar_21_FD_184514 | JGI IMG/M metagenome (GOLD analysis project Ga0208767, IMG submission 184514) | Aqueous microbial communities from the Delaware River and Bay under freshwater to marine salinity gradient to study organic matter... | ecosystem: Environmental > Aquatic > Marine >... | reverse complement strand
CGTTACGGTTAATATGAACGGCCAGACTCAGGTACAAATTGGTGATGCCTCTAGCTGGTTACGCGTCAATCGTGCGTTTGTTGCTACGGCTGGGACAGGGGGCACCGCTGCCGGTACGCTTTATATCGCTAGTAGTGGCGTTACTTCTGGAGTTCCAACAGGCACTACCTACGCAAGTATTACAGACGGCAATCAAACGCAGATGGCGGTATATACCGTCCCTGCTGGGCATACGCTTTATCTCGATGATTTAGTCTTCACCGCTGCCATATCACAGGCTAACAACTACGCTACGGTAAAGTTAGATACGAGAGACTTTGGGTCAAACGTATTTAGGACAAAGTTTATTAACGTGCTGCAAAGCAACGAGCTAGTGATTGACTTTGAGTTTCCTTTAGCGTTGTCTGAAAAGACAGACATGGAATGCCGTGCTGTAACCAGCAACACAAATAACCAGATCGGCGCATCATTTCAGGGGGTGCTAATAGCAAACTGATATGATGGTCGTAGATAGCAAAAAAGATAAAGTTTTAGCCCTTAAAGAATTACTGCAAGTGGTTGGGGGTAATATTGGTTTTGGGGCAGACGATAAAACCAAGGTCGTAGATCAATGCGTGAAGCACTTATATCAAATGGACGACTTTGTTCAGATAGGCAACACCATATTTATCTACGATGTGGTTAATGGGCGAGCTAATGGACAAGTGTTTAACGCAGATACTGGTAAGAATTTTATCGTAAATTGTGTCGCGTATTTTGGTAGACTGCAAGCCCACAATGTTACGCATTTCACGGCCGTGGCTGATTGTAGTATTCGTAGGTGTTTGTACATTTTTGGTAGATTGTTGAAGCGTACCGATTCAAAAATAACCATATTCCCATTACCAGATAAAAGTTACATGCATTTAATTGTAGGCTCCCAGAAACTTGTAGGGAGGGCACCTCAATGAGTTTATTAGCTAAACTACAAGCCGCAGGTGAAACAGCAACCTCTGCTTTAGGTACTATAGGAAACACGTTAGGACAGATACTCGAAGGCGGTATTGGTTCTTTTGGTACGGGAGCTGGGGCACCATCTCCTAACCCATTTTTTAGTCTTGATACAAGAAGGTTTTCTGCGGCTACAGGGGGTATACCTGATTCTGAAGATTTCAAAGGACAGGCAGAATCGCTTTTTGACCTACCTCCGGGTACGTTAACAGACGAAAATTTACCTCAAATACTCGGCACTTTACAACAGTTATACCCCCAAGAATTTTCTACGTTGATGCAAGTCACTACGGGGGCTAGTGAAAATGAAGTCCGTGCATGGGTTAACCGAACCGCGTCAGACTTAGCATTAGATATCCTTGGCGTGGATAGCATGCCTACGTATGGTACCGATGCTTTCACTGATTTCTACGAAGAATATGGCGCTATACTGCGTGGAGAAACTACTGAACGTAGTCAAACATATATAGAAGAAAAGAAGATAGAAGTCGCAGCGGGGATTTTTGAAGAACTTGGTTACGAACCATCCCCGGAGCAACTTAGAGAAGCTGCTTTAGCGGATAACTATCCCACCGCAGAATCCATCGGGGCGTATATAGACCCGCTACAAGTTACAACTGATGAAGTAATAGAGAGGCTAGAGCGGTTAGGGGTAGACGTTGAAGCTCAAGCCGAGGCAGCAGGTCAAACTCCTGAAGAGTATGCAGAACAAGTAAAAGAGTCTGTCCCGCCGGGAGATGGTTCAGAAGCCGCCTTTGATGAATCAATGATAATGTCGTTAACGTCTACGGCAGCATCTGGGGGATTTAAAGAATCCATAACTAAACTCGCCACTGGGGTACGCAACTTGTTGTTTGGTACTGGCCCCGGAGGTAGACCTAAAACATGGCAAGAAATACTTAGGGAGCAGGTAGAAAAAAAATATTTCCCTAAATTTGAAGATCAGCTACCCGGTTTTCCGCTTGAAATTGTATTTGAACCCGGAGGTGCCTCTGCATCCAACCCGACTGGTGCGTTAGTTCGGGCAAACGTAAAAATCCCCGTGCCGCTTCCTGTAAATGGCCCTCCAATAGTCATCCCGTTATTTGATGAAAATGGTACTTATATAGGGCCATCTACCCCTTCCGGGTTATTGGTAAATCCTGAAACAGGAATTATTACTCAGGTCAAAGAAGGTATAGAACAAACTGTTGCCCAAGTTACAGGGCAAACAGTGCAAATTCTTGGCGCTGCGGGAGAGGTAGTTAGATCTTTTCCGTTAGGGTTACTAGCAAACTCTGATTGGAAAGAAGGTGACCCCAACCCGTTTGAGCTAGAAGTTGATGAAGACGGAAATATAGCGCCCCAAGTAGACGAAAATGGTAATCCTGCCACAGGCTATGACCCAGAGACTGGCTTTCCTATATACGAACAACCCGATGATGATAAAGACGAAAACGATGAAGAAACGCCTACAACACCAAGTCCTTACGATGTAGAACCGGGCGCTACAGATTCCGAAGCCGCAGAAGATTTTTACGGTAATTTTCCAGATGCGTTAGAAGAACAGAAAGAAGCCATCCTCTCTACACTAAGCGAAGAACTAGATGCTTTGGGTATTGCCGTGGAAGACGTAGAGGGTATTTTAGAGGGTATCGAAACTACCTTAGAAGACGTAGCCACCACTGACGATCTTGATGCACTGCGTGACAATATTAATGAAGACTTAGAAGAAAGTCTTGGTGCGCTAGGGTTGGATATAGAGGAAGTAAATGACATTGTAGAGAGTGTAGCTACTGACCTCGATACACTCAGTGGAGATGTAGCTGCTGTTGGTGAAGCGGTAGAAGCTGTTAGCGGTCAGTTAGGTCAACCTGCTGAACTCGATGATGAAGGTAATGTAGTATCGGAGTCTACGGGGTTATACGCAGAGATAGATGCTCTAGTAGCAGAAGGTGCTAGTCGTGCAGAGGCTGTAGATCAGGTTCTATCGGGTTTAGCTACTGATCTAGGTACTACTAAAACTGAGATTCTTGAACAACTTGGTACTACCGAAGCTAACCTTTCTACTGAAATACAAGCTGTTGGTGAAGCGGTAGAAGCTGTTAGCGGTCAGGTCGAAGACCTCGATAAAGAACTAAATGATCGCATAGACGCGTTAGTAGACCAAGGTGCTACAGAATACGAAGCCCTGTCAGGTGCTATATCTAGCCTTGCTTCAGATCTTGACATCTCAGAAGAAAACATACTAAGTGCGATAGCGACGAGTGATAGTGACATCAAAGCACTTATTGGCACCCCTGCTGTAGAAGATGACCCTAATACAGACGAAGACGAAAGTGCCCCTGCTACTGGAATATATGCTGAATTTGGCGAGACTGAAGCAAATATACTTGACGCTGTAGAAGGTGTTAGTGCTCAGATTGACGCAACAAACGTCAATATAGGTAACCTCAACGAACTTATCGTCCAGTATGAATTAGATGGTAAATCGCGTGACGAAGCTCTTAGCCTTGCGCTCGGTGACCTATCTACTGATCTTGGGCTTACCAGAGACGAATTACTAACAAGTATTGGCGAAACCGAAGATACCATACTCACACGTATCGCGGAGTCAGAAGACAACACTAACGAATATCTCACCTACATTAGCAACATTATCGGTGTACCTACTTCTGAAATAACGCAAGAAGATATAGATGGTATTGTTGGGCTTCTGGGCGAAGAAGAAGCTATCACTGACATCAACAATGATATACGTCTGTATGACGCTAACTTTGATGGTGTTATAAACGATCTTGACATTGGGTTATTGCAAGGGTTCGTTGACGCAGGGGTAGAAGGTGTGGGTGAAATCCCTGCTACTGGTTTGTATGCTGACGCTGCTCAACGCCAACTTGAACTACAAGGTTACATAGATGATTCAGCGGAAGTAACGCAAGGGTTAATCAGCAGTGAAGCGGCAGATACTAGGCAGCTTATAGGTCAAACCGCTTTGGTTAACGCTCTGGCAAGTGCGGGAGATTTAAGTGGTACCCGTGTTGACGTATCAACGCCTGACCCAGCAAGAATCAACTACATGTACGATTTTTCAGATATTTTTGCTACACCTCAACAAAGAGGGTTATTCCCTTCACCTTATGGTGGCCCCCAACGTGCTCAACAGCAGCAAATTGCTCAAAAACGCAGTATCATGTCAGGCCCATTGCAGATCGGGGGTATGGCGCGAGGGGGTAAAGTAGACTATGATTTTACTGATGAAATCATGCAGATAATGTCTTATGGAGACAACTAATGAGTTTGTTTGATTACTATGCTGATGCGCTTGAGATAATGAACGAAAGTTCTGGTGAGCAAGCTGGTCTAGCCGCATTACCGGAAGCACAAATGATGTTTGGTAATACCTATACTACAGATACTTCTGCGGGCGGTGTAACAACTGATTCCGATGGTAACATGGTTTTTAGCATACCAAACTATTCTTTCGTGCGGGGTCGTGTTCCCGGAACCTATGACCCAGAGCGTCGTCCCGGCAGTCGAGGGCAACGGTATTTTACCGACTATGCGTACACTCCGCGTGGTTCAGAAGCAGGTGCACAACAAGCATTTGCAGCACAAGCAGCGCAGTTACAAGGTGCTAATGCCAATATCATGACCCCATATCCCGGCCCTGTCACACCCCCTGCCTCTACGGGTATGGCAATGGCTGTCGATGGTAGTGGCCCCGCTTCAGGCGTAATCAATACTAACCCAGTACCCCAACAGCAAGGGTTTTCTAATTTTACGTCGCAATATAAGTATGGTGGTATAGCCGCCTTAAATGGAGGTGGTGCCGCTTCTGCGTACAACAGAAGGTATAATGGCTATTCTGCTGGTGGAAAACCTGCTAATCCGGGGTATTACCTAGGGGGCAGTACCGATGGTATGGCAGACAAGATACCTGCACGCATCGATGGCACCCAAGAAGCGCGTTTAAGTGATGGTGAGTTCGTAATTCCTGCCGATGTAGTGAGTCATTTGGGGAATGGTAACTCCAATGCAGGGGCAAAAAACCTGTACAACATGATGGATAGGGTACGCAAAGCACGTACGGGGAATACAAAACAGGGTACTGAGATTAACCCTAACAAATTTATACCAAGTAGGTAACGATTATGGTAGACGGACCAGTAGGTGGCGAAACTTCACGGACAAGTTCATTAGCACCGTATGCAGCACCCTATGTAACTGAGATGCTTGGCAAAGGTCAGGCTCTTGCTAATCAAGGGTATCAGGCTTATACAGGGCCACTCACCGCTGGGCAGTCTGCTGGACAGCAAGCAGCGTTCCAAGGGATAGCAGGGCTTGCAGTACCCACCCAACAGATGGGGGCTTTTCAGCCGCAGCAGTTCACAGCGCAAGCGGCGCAGGACTACATGAACCCTTACCTTCAAGCTGCATTAGACCCGCAAATTGAAGAAGCACGGCGACAAGCACAGATAACTAGGCTTGCTGACGCAGGGCGATTGACCAAAGCTGGTGCCTACGGTGGATCACGCCAAGCGATTATGGAGTCTGAATTAAACCGTAACCTCGCGCAAAACCTAGCAGGTATTACAGGTAAAGGGTACCAAGACGCTTATAGTCAGGCTATGAATCAATTTAACGTTGAGCAGGGTAGGATACAAACAGCCCAAGACGCTGCCAATCGGTATGGTCTAGAAGCATTAGCCCAGCAAGCTAACCTTGGCGCACAAGAACGTGCTATTGAACAGGAAGGCATAACCGCAGATCTAGCGCAGTTTGAAGAAGAACGTGACTTCCCGTACAAGCAAGTACAGTATCAGCAATCGTTGCTGCAAGGGTTGCCTATCGGCGCACAGCAGTATAGTTACCAAGAACCTAGCGCATTAAGTGAGTTTATAAGCGGAGCGGGTGGTATTCTCAGCTTATTTGGACTTGGAGGGGACGGCTAATGGCTATGAATCCGATGGGCGGCATTGACGAACAGATCACCCAACGCGCTGCTAGGATGAAGAATGACCCTAACGCGTTAATGCAGCAGTATGGGCAGAGTAAAAACATCCTTGACTTGATTGCAGCGCAACGTGCCGCAGAGAAAGTACAGAAGGAAAAACAACTTGCCGCGTTGCAGATGGAGGGGAGTCCACCGACTGTAGCTGACCAGCTAGAGCAGACACTTATTGCCTCTGAGAAAGAAAAGATGGCACCTGATCTAGCGGGTATGAAGAACTTGCGTGACCGCACTAGAGGCGTAGCTGGCGTACTTGCACAGAAGCAACGGCAACAACAGCAGCGTATGCAGCAAGGACAGCAACCACAACGCCCACAAGGATTACCCTCACAACCTGCACCGAATCTAAATCGTATGTACAACGGCGGTATTGTTGGGTTTGAAGAAGGTGTATATATACCCACGGAAGAGGAAATAGACGCCGTTATTAGGGAACGAGGGTTACGAAGCGCCACCCGAGAGTCAGTAAGAAACATGTTGATTAGGGAACAAAAACTGGCACAGGAAAGGGAAGCTGTAGGTGGTTTCTTTTCTGGTATTGGAGAACGCGCATTAGGGCAAAGGGCTGCACGTCAAGAAGCACTAGGTGCACCGGCACCCAGAGGTCTACGTCCTACCGCTGAAGAAGTCATAGAAACCGAATCCGTTACAGAAGTCATGCCTACTGGAGGTATTGATTTATCCGCACAAAGGCGAGCACAGGATTTAACTGATGCAGTTAATACGGAGCAACGAGAAATGGCCGTTGCCGCTGCTGGAGAACCTGATATAGCCGCTGCCGCTGTCGAAGAAATAGAAGAAGTAGACGCCCCGCTATCTATACAAGAACAGATGGATGCCGCGTTAGCACCGGCACAACCAGAAGGTATGATGTTTGATCCTGAAGTTATGCGAGCTGGTAGACAACAAGCGGCTGATGAAGCAGCGAAAGGACAGTTCGCTAAAAATGCGGCATCGTTAGGTTTGGGCGGTATGTCTATTAGACCACTAGAGAAAATGACGCAAGCTCCAGAACTGTTGCGTCGTAGAGCTGCTGAACCAGAAAGAAAACGTACGCCCCAAGAACTACTTAACGAGCGACTAACTGCTGAATTTGATAAGTTGTCCAAGCAAGAAGCTGAGTTAGAAGATACTCGTAGTACAGGACGTAAAATATTAGACCGCCTTGCAAGAGGCGCTGTCCGTGCCGCTGAAGGCCCAGCCGCTGCTACCTCTCGAGGTGCTCTAGCCAGTTTAGGTGCCGGTATCAGTAGAGGTGTTGAAGAAGAAAGACAGACACGCAAGCAGGGCTTGGAAGCTATCGCTAAACGTCGTGCAGACATGCTAAAACTTGGTGCGGATATATCAAGTAGTGAACGTGGGTTGGATATTCAACAACAACGTGCCGACACTCTAGGTGAACAATTAGCACAAGAACAAGCGCAGTTTGATCGGAAGATGGAGTCACAAAGTGAGCAGTTCCAACGAACTATGCAGCTCAAAGAAAACGAATTGGCTAATTCAAACGCGTTGAATATCATCAAAGCACAGAACAAAGCAACCTATGACGCCGCAATGCTAGATATCAAAGGGGCAGAGCTAGAAGCACAGGTAGCCTTCAACGATGCAAGGACTCAGCAAGGTAGCGACACCCTTAGACTCAGAGCAGCAGATGCTTTAGGTAAGTACAGCAGCAAGTTGCAAGAAGTGCAGCGAGAAGCTATAGACGCGTTATCATTTAACCCGCAGTACAAAAACAACCCTGAAGCATTAAAAGAAGCAGAAAAGGCAATAAGGTTGGAGTTCAAAACTCTAATAGACGCTAAGAAAGCTGAGTTTGCCGCTTTGGGCTCTGGATCGAGTGGGTTAGATATAGTGAATGAAGCAGAATCGATATTGGCTAAATAAAAATGGCTAGGCTAGAAGATTTTGCTCAGTGGATTGTAGATAATCAAGACCAAAAAGGTACTGGAGATTTTGATAAAGTTGCCGCTGCCTATAGAAAATTAAAACTAGAACGCGAAGAAGTCCCTCAAGAAGATACAATTGACGACGAACTAGCGGAGACAAGAGAAGCATTAGCCGCTGCGTTAGCGCAACAAGAATACGAAGACACCACTGCGTTAGGTCGTGGTTTATCTCGTGGTGTTGACGTTGCGGGTCGTGGCTTTGGTTCTGCCCTTGAAGGTCTTGGTGGTGTACTTGGGTTGGAAGGGGTAGAAGAGTTCGGCGCTGAAATGATTGCCGAGAACGAAGCCCAACTAGCCGAACAAGAAGCGATGGCTACACGTTTAAAAGACGTAGAAGGCGTTGGTACTGGGCTAGACTACTTCCTTGAAACCCTTGGTGAAACTGCGCCACAGACTGGCCTTAGCTTAGGTGCTGGTGCTGCGGCTGGTGCTGCGGCTGGATCTTTTGTGCCGGGGATCGGTACTATTGTTGGTGGTCTTGCTGGCGCTGCCTTGTCACAAATACCGTTCTTCTACGGTAATAACCGTGAAGCCCAGAAAGAAGCTATACAGCAGGGGCTTCGCGTCGAGATGAGCGAAAGTGCTGCATTCCTAAACTCGTTACCACAAGCTGCCCTAGACGCCTTCGCTGAACGGTTGATGGTAGGTCGGCTATTACCCACACAAAAAGCCATTCGTGCAGGTGGACTATTTACTCGCGTTACTAAGGGTGCTGGTACTGGTGCCGCTGTCGAGGTACCTACTGAACTCGGACAAACATTAATCGAACGCGCACAAGCTGGACTAGAGCTTGACAGCGAAGAAGCCATAGACGGATACATTGAAACCGCTGTTGCCGCTGGTTTGATTGGTGGCACGTTGGGTGGCGGTGCCGCAGGTATTAGTAGAGACTCGCGTATTGCAGAGGAAGGCCCAGAAGATCAAGGCCCAAGAGAGGTAGCCGCCCAGATTGAAGAACAAGGCGACCTGTTCGATGACGATGCAGAGACCGCCATACTTAGTGAAGAGGAACTTGCTGCATTACCTGAAAGTGCACGACCTGCCCCTGCGGAAGAAGTAACAGTAGAAGAAACTGTAGCTGATATAGATGTACCTGCATTGTTAGACAGTGGCAAGCCCGAAGAAGAATACACAGACGTAGAGATAGAAGCTGTCAGGCAGTACGTGTATGGCACGGAAACTGCCGTAGAAGGCGAGTTGTTTACTGCTCCTGAAGCTGTAGAGCAAGAACCTAAAGACCCAGAGCAGTTAAGTTTTGAAGGTATAGGCCCAGCAGGGGTAGCTCTATCCCCAGAACAAGCAACTAAACTTGAGGCAGTGCGTACAGCAGCTTCGGGTGCCAGTGAACCTACCCCAGAACCGAAGATACTTACCAAAGAATTTTTAGATACGCTAGGCGTTAGCCCTAAAGCTGATATACGTAAAAGTGTTACTGGTAAAGATATTAATGACCCAGAAGTCCGGAAAAAGTTAGCGAAGTTCGTTGATGACCCAAGGATAGGGGTAAAGGCTAGGAATAACCTAGTCAAAGAATTAGAAGGTATATCACCAGACCAGTTAAGCCTGTTTGGTCAGAAACGCCAACCTGCGCCACCTACTACCCCAACGGATACGGCTGGGCCTGAAGTAGCGGTAGAACCTGATGTAGATGTTAATGAGGCAGTAGGAGAACCTGCTGTAGCTGTTGGCGATGTATCTGTTGGTGATGTAGCTGTTGGTGCTGATGCTGTTGATGCTGATGCTGTTGATGCTGATGCTGTTGATGCTGATGCTGTTGATGCTGATGCTGTTGATGCTGATGCTGTTGATGCTGGTGCTGTTGGTGATGTAGCTGTTGGTGATGTAGCTGTTGATGATGTAGTTGTTGATGATGTAGCTGTTGACGAACCTGATGTAACGCCCCCTGCTGCACCAACGTTTGAAGTAGATACCGCTGCGTCCAAGAAGAGTGCTAACTACCCACTCAACCCCAAATTCGAGTTCAAACCCTATACCGTACTTATACCGGGGAAACCTACGCGGTTTTACACCCGTAAGGCCACTGCTGAAAGGATAGCGGGTAAAGAAGGCGGTACGTTAGTTGCCACTGCTGAACTAAACGAAGAACAGACGGACACACTAAAAAACATACAGAATATAGAACAGTTGTTCGCTAGTGTTGAAACACAACGAAAAGCTGCGGGAGAAAAACCCGAAACGTTAGAGTTCGACCCCAAAGATGTTAGCTGGGCTAGACTCGCAGGTTTTGACCCTATTTGGGGTAATAAGGATATTGCCCTACGTGTAGAGTACGTTGGTGAGGCCAAGACAAAATTGTTTATCCCCATGAAACAGCGGGATGGTAAGGTAGAAAGGTATAACGTACGTAGGGTATATGATGTATCAAACCCAACAACTTGGAGTAAGGTATTCAGTGCAACAGAGCTTGCGGAGTTAAGAGAGGCCAAAAGAAAGGCCATCGCTATAGATGAAGCGGAGCATAGACGTAATCCTGACGGGCCTTTCCAGCAAGGGGCTACTACATCGTTCTCTACCAATTTCCCCAAAGAACTTGCGAATACCGCGCAGCAGTTTATATCGTTGCTGGGTTTAAAAGACCGTGTTTACATAACAACGTTTGAAGACGCTAGTAATCCCGAAGAAGCAAAACTTAAAAACTTATATGGCCCCTTTGGCCGTATAGCTGGAGCCGCTTCAGATCCAGAAAGTGTTCAAGGATACACGCAACAATTAGAGAATGGCGACCATGTACTTGTTATGCGCCCACAGGTTCGCGTATCAAAAAGCATAGAAGTATTAGCGCATGAGTTGGGGCATATTTTTGAAAAAACTGAATACCAAAATGCCACTAAACAAGAAAAAGAAGCCATACAAGCTGAGTACCAAAAATGGCGGGCTAAGGCAGAAGCAGGAACGTTTAGGGAGCTTATAAACTCCTTACGTGCTCGTACGTCAGCTAAGAAATATTTGTCTATACAAGAACCTGAAGTGCTCGACTTACCTATAAGTAAACTGGATGCGAGGACTAGAAATTACTTTTTAAACCCGCGCCCCGGTGCTGATATTGGTTCAGAATGGTTTGCCGACCAAGTATCTCGTTGGGCTGTAACTTCCGAAAAACCACTAACCGTTGTTGATAAGTTCTTTGCACGCGTTGCTGCGGGTATGCGTAGGTTATACCAAAGTCTAGCGGGTAAAGTTGGTCTGCCTAGTACGGCCTTCAAAGACTTCTTGGACAGCCGTGCAGCAACGGTTGACTTCTCTACAATCCCGTTCCCTGAAGCAGTGAGTAAACCCAGACCCAGACCCGAGCCTAAAGCTAAAGTCAAAGCTCGCACTAAGAAAACAACGGTAGCGGGTGGTACAGGGGTGCGTGGTAACCTAGCGGTTAAACCTGAAAAAGAAGCTAAACCTAAAAAAGGACTAGCCAAAAGAGCGAAGACTGCCGCCGCTAAAGAAAGGGCTGCGGTTAAGGGTAAAGAAGATCCAACCCTTGCAGAAGCTGAACTAGAAGCAAAACGTAAAGCGAAAGAAGCGGAACTGCAAGAAATAGAAGCAGAGTTAATAGCGTCTGGTCAATACGTCGTAGAGACAGATAAAGATAGAGCGGGAATACGGCAAGTAGCCATACGAAAACAAAGAGAAAGACGTTTCGGTAGAAGTGCTTTCAATATACAAACGCAGTTCGATCCTGATCTAGATGCGAAGCTCGATAACAATACCATCAAGAACATCAAAGAAGGTAACCTGAAAGGTGCTTTAACTGCTTTAGCGTACGCTACTGACAACCCGCGTGTAGCAAAGATTGCTTCTAAGTTAGTTAATTTCGTTGGGGATACCCGCGTTGTTATCGTACCTGCCAAGCCTACTGACGAACTCGGTAAACGTTACCGTGCAGCATTGGATGAAGAAGCTAACACTAAGGGTGCCTTTATATACAGCGACAAAGATGCGGGCATTGATAACGTTATACTGCTTGATGATACGGCTGGTGTTACCGCACATAATCTACTGCATGAGATGGCACACGCAGCTACGATTCAAGAACTACAAAAACCATCTAGTCCTGTCACCAAACAACTGACCAACTTGTACAACTACGCCAAGCCGTATATGGATGGGTACTACGGATCAGAATCGGTAGAAGAGTTCGTTGCAGAAGTATTTGGTAACTACAAATTCAGGCAGCATCTAGCTACCATACCAGTCGATGGCGACAAGACCACAGTGTTCCAGCGTGTACTAGATGTCATTAAGCAGTTTATACGTCGCATAACAGGCACTCCAAGTGACGTTGCAGGTACCGCAGACAGACTCATAGAAGACATATTAGCGCCTTACGAAGGGGTGCGTGGCTCGGGTA
>Ga0208767_1003057_pt1 | contig 12296 bp, 19 predicted proteins | sample VirMetDEL_Mar_21_FD_184514 | JGI IMG/M metagenome (GOLD analysis project Ga0208767, IMG submission 184514) | Aqueous microbial communities from the Delaware River and Bay under freshwater to marine salinity gradient to study organic matter... | ecosystem: Environmental > Aquatic > Marine >... | reverse complement strand
ACAGCTTCAAAAAGCTGCTCAATCTCCTGCCGTTCAAAAACAAGGGATTGTTACTCCAAATCAAATGCTTTCTGCTATTAAAGCAACAGATATAACCCCTGGAAAATCTGCTTTTGCAAGAGGGGGTGCGCGTAATCAAGCTGATGTTTTAAATGCGACTAGAGTTTTAGGAAGTGAATTGCCAGAAGTCGGACCAGGAACAGCAGAAAAATTGATGTTTCCTGGGATGCTTGTACAACCAAAAATACTTGCAACAGATTATGCAGTTGGTCTTGGTTTATCTGCCGCAAATAGTCCTGTTGTAAAAAAAGTTTTAACTGGCGGTTACAGCAAACAAAAGGCAATTCAAGATTTACTACGCAAATACGCGCCATATCAAGGTGTTTTGAGCGCGGAAGCGGCTTCAAGCATTTACCGATAGGAGTATAAACAATGCCGCGCAATGGATCAGGGACTTATACGCTTCCGACAGGAAATCCAGTCGAGGCTAACACAATTATTGAGGCCGAATGGGCAAACACTACTTTAGACGATATTGGTAGTGAAATTACTGATTCATTGTCGCGTAGTGGCGAAGGCGGTATGCTTGCTCCTTTGCGCTTTTATGCTGGTACAGTTGGCGTTCCTGGTATTGCTTGGCTAGACGAAACAAGCAGCGGATTTTATAGGTCTGGTGCAGGTGAATTTTGGACAACTGTGCTTGGAACACAAGTTGTTCAGTTTACAAATTCAAGCGTATTAATTCCTTCTGGAATTGATCTGACCGTTCAAGGCGATGTTGATTTTCAAGGCACATTTGATGTGCTTGGAGATTTTAAGGTCAATACAGATAAGTTTGTTGTGACTGGCGCTTCTGGCAATACGACCATTGCCGGAACGCTTGGAGTTACAGGCGCTATTACTGCAACTGGCGGTGTAAGCGGTGCGGTTACTTCTTCATCCGTTACCATTACAGGCGGAACAATCAACGGAACCAGCGTAGGAGCTACTACCGCTTCCAGCGGTGCGTTTACAACGCTTTCAGCTTCCGGTGCGTTTAGCCTAACTGGCGATCAGGTTCAAGTTAGCGAAGGCGGCACAGGGGCGACAACTGCGGCTGGCGCAAGATCAGCCATTTTGCCTTCTTATGCTACAAATGCGCTCAAATTCTTGCGCGTCAATTCTGGTGCTACGGACGTTGAATGGGTTGCTGAATCTGGCCTTGGTACAGTTACAAGTGTAGCTGCATCTTTCACAGGCGGCATTGTTTCTGTAAGTGGTTCTCCGATAACAAGTAGCGGCACACTCGGCTTTACTGTAGCTGGAACGTCTGGCGGTATTCCTTACTTTTCTTCTGCTACGGGATGGGCAAGTTCAGCCGCTTTGGCTGCAAATTCAATCGTAATTGGGGGTGGCGCTGGAGTAGCGCCTTCAACTACGACCACTGGAACTGGGGTTTTAACTGCGCTTGGAAACAACACAGGATCGGCTGGTGCATTTGTTGTAAACGGCGGCGCTTTAGGTACGCCATCTTCCGGCACCCTTACCAATGTCACTGGCCTTCCGTTGTCAACAGGCGTTACTGGAACATTGTCTGTTGCAAATGGCGGTACAGGTCAGACTTCTTATACTGACGGTCAACTTCTGATTGGCAACAGCACAGGCAACACGCTTGCTAAAGCTACGCTTACGGCTGGTTCTGGTATCTCCATCACTAATGGCAGCGGCACTATTACGATTGCAGCAACGGGTGGTAGCGGGACTGTAACAAGCGTTGATGTTTCTGGAGGCACGACTGGCCTTACCACAAGCGGCGGTCCCGTTACGACAAGCGGAACAATTACGCTTGCTGGAACGCTTATTACATCAAACGGCGGTACTGGTGTTACAACTTATAGTGCTGGTGATCTTGTTTATTATGCTTCTGGCACAGCTTTATCAAAATTGGCGATTGGGACAAATAATTATGTTCTTACGTCAAACGGTACTTCGCCAACATGGACCGCAAACACAGGTACTGGCAACGTAGTTAGAGCCACATCTCCCACACTTACAACGCCTACGCTTGGGGTGGCTTCTGCAACCAGTGTAAACAAGGTTGCTATTACGGCTCCTGCTACATCGGCAACGCTGACTATCGCTGATGGAAAGACTCTGACGGCCAACAATTCGCTTACTTTGGCCGGTACAGATTCAACTACTATGACGTTCCCATCGTCTAGTGCGACTGTTGCCGGGTTGGGCATTGCTCAATCATTTACGGCCAAACAGACGTTTACAGGGTCAACCAGCGTTCTAGCTGCTGCGTTTACAAACGTAGTCGAGCCAGCAACAATTTCAGCTACAGCGGCTACTGGCACAATCAACTACGATGTTACGACCCAAAGCGTTCTGTATTACACAAGTAACGCCTCTGCAAACTGGACTGTAAATTTCCGCGCTTCGTCTGGTACATCGCTTGATACAGCTATGGCAACTGGCGATGCAATGACTGTCACATTCTTGGTAACTCAAGGAGCAACGCCTTACTACAATAGCGCGGTGCAGGTTGACGGCAGCAGCGTTACGCCAAAGTATCAAGGCGGCACAGCCTGGACGTCTGGCAACGCCAGCGGGATTGATATTTACACTTACACAATTATCAAAACAGGCAGCGCGACATTTACGGTTTTGGCTTCACAAACTCAATTTGCTTAGGGCAGCTTAATTATGCCTACAGTTATTACTCGCGGTGCAATGTCGGCCTTGGCATATGGGCTTTTTACGTTACCCCAAACCGGCACAACAACCGTTGAAGAATTTCTTGCCAGCGGCACTTGGACCGCGCCAGCAGGTGTTACGAGTGTTGATTATCTCGTCGTCGCTGGCGGTGCTGGTGGTGGTAGTGCTGGCGGCGGCGGGGGCGCAGGTGGCTTTAGAACTGGCACTGGATTTTCTGTTACTCCTAGTACAAGTTATACAATAACAGTTGGCGCTGGTGGAAGTGGTTCAACTTCTCGCTTTTCTAGAGGTTCAAACGGTAATAATTCTGTATTTTCTACAATCACTTCTACAGGAGGTGGCGGTGGAGGGTCAGATGATGGTGGCTCGGGCGCAAGACCAGGTGCTGACGGGGGTAGCGGTGGTGGCGCGTCTTATGCAGGTGCTTCTGGTGGTTCAGGCAATACACCAAGTGTATCTCCTTCACAGGGCAACGACGGAGGTTCATCATCGGGATCTGGGCCTCTCTATGGGTCAGGCGGCGGGGGTGGCGCAGGTGCTGTTGGTTCTAACGGAACTGGTTCTGTTGGAGGCGATGGTGGCAACGGTACTGCATCTACAATTTCAGGCACATCTACAACGTATGGCGGTGGAGGCGGCGGGGGACTTTATTTCAGTGGTACAGCAGGAGCTGGCGGAACAGGTGGAGGCGGCGATGGCGGCGATGCCGGATCAGGAAGCAGTGCTACAGTCAATACCGGCGGTGGCGGTGGAGGCGGTGGGCAAGAAGTCCATAATGGCGGAAACGGTGGCTCTGGTATTGTAATAATTTCTTACACGACTTTTTAGTAAACTAATGACTGCATCAAAAACATACATGATGCTTGGCATCAACACGGCAGTTGAAATGCTGCGACCGGGTGCGAAATGGGAATGGACAGGCGGCGTTGGGTTTACGCGATGGGATGATCCGCGCTCTAAGCCAAGCCATGAAGAAGTAATGGAAACGATTGATAAGATCAAAGCGTTTGAGGACAGCATAAATACGATCTGGTTGCCAGAACAAGTTGAAGAAGCTGAACAGAGAGAGCTCGACATTGAAAAGGCAATGGCTTCTACGACAACCTTACTGGATTAGGATTGTAAGAGGAAAATATGGCTCACTTTGCAGAATTAGATCAAAACAACATTGTTCAGCGCGTTATCGTTGTTGCTAATAAAGACACCGCAGACGCAAACGGTGTTGAAAAAGAAAGCATTGGCGTGGCCTTTTGCGAACGTCTTTTAGGCGGAACGTGGAAACAAACAAGCTACAACGGCAACATTCGCAAGAATTACGCTGGCGTTGGTTTTAATTACCAATCCGACATCGACGCTTTTGTGCCGCCACAGCCGTATCCGTCTTGGGTGCTGAACCCGAATACGGCCCAATGGGACGCGCCTGTGCCGCATCCTAATGATGACAAAATTTATAATTGGGATGAGCAAACCCAAAATTGGGTTGAAGTCTAAGGAGCTTAACTCATGGCCGATCTGCCAACATACGTTACCACTAAGATTGCCAGCGCCATTGGCGGTTTGTTTGGTGGATTTATGCTAATGACATTTATTAAGCCAAAGACAATTAACGAATCGTTTACACGGGGCGCTGTTTCTACAGGTTCCGCAATTATTTTTGCTGACCCAATTCTCCAAATAACAAATGCACCGCAAAATTGGGAGTTACAAATTATGTCAGGCGCGGTGATTGGTTTTGTGGCTTACTCGGTTCTTGGGGCAATTGCGCGGTTTTTTGACAAGAACTCTGACTCAGACATTGTTGATATGGTTAATCAAGTCAAAGGAAAAGAACCTACGAGGAAAAAATGATTAGTCTTGCGCTCACAATAAATTTTGTTTGCCATATACTTATTTTTATAGGCGCACTTTATATTGCTGTGTATAACGACAAATTGCCTATCTGGCATAAAACGCCGTTATGGTACGCCGGTCTATCTTGTTTGCTCACGGCTATTACTATTATTTTAGGCGGTTTTTTTGGACAAGATTTTCCAATGTCTTATGCTAACATTGGTGTTGTTGGCGAAACCGCTCTGAACATTTGCCTTGCGTACATTGCTGTGCATTTCTTTATTGATACTGTGCGCAAAAAATATCCGGCTTTGTTTGCTCTGTTCAAAAAATGAACGCTGTTCTGGAACGCCTAGAAACCAGCGACCAAGGCACGTTTGGTCGCATAACCTTTGGCGATACGACGCTGTTCACTGGCGAATTGCCGGATCGTAATAACGCTTCAAATATCTCCTGCATACCTACCGGTATATACACTTGCCGCTGGACTTACTCTCCAGCGTTTAAGCGGCCTATGTACCTTGTCGATAATGTTCCAAATCGTTCTGGTATCCGCATACATTCGGCAAATTTCATGGGCGATAGGTCATGTGGCCTTAAATGCCAACTTTACGGCTGTATAACGCTCGGTGAACGCCTTGGCGCAATGGACGGTCAAAAGGCTACACTTCTATCTGCCGTTGCTGTACGGCGCTTAGAAACGGCCATGAAACGCCAAGCATTTCAACTGGAGATTGTCTCATGTTAGCACTTCTAGGTTCAATATTTAGCGGCGGTCTAACCGGCTTGCTTGGAGTGGCGTTTCAACGATTTTTCGACTTCCTAAAAGTTAAGCAGGAAATCGAAATGAAGAAAATGGAATTTGACCACGAAGTTAATATGCGCCGGATTGACGGAGAAATGCTGGCTCAAGAGTGGGCGGCTAGGACTCAGGTGGCGACTATTGAAGCTACGGCTAAAGAGAATGTGGCGGCTGAAGCCTCATTCTCGGCATCGTTCAACAGCGAACCAAAGCAATACAGCGCAAAGGTTAAAATCGGACCTGTGACCGGCTTCTTTCTGGTGCTGCTGGACTTCTTGCGCGGTATTGTGCGACCCGGACTTACAATTTACCTATGCGTCATTACGACCATGATCTACGTCGAGGCTAGAACCATCATGGCTGGCGTGGCGTTTGCCACGGCAGACGCCATTCGCGTCCACGACTTGATCGTCAGCACTATTCTGTATCTGACGACGACTTGCGTTCTGTGGTGGTTTGGGACACGGAACTCACAAAAGGCTCCAGGGAAATAGTGTTTTTCAACAATGGCAATATGTCGTTTAAACGCATAACTACGCGCCAATCTTGTCCATTTTGCCTAAACGCGACCACAGGAACATCTTCATCCTGACAACAGGCTTCAACCTGTTTACACCACTGCATAATGGCTAATGTCTCACGGCGCTTTACTTCAATACGATATTTGCCAATCTGAATATCGTCGCCGCTGTCTCTTGCTTGACCTAGCTTGCGTTTAATCTCTATGCCAAGAGCCTTAGACAATAACGCGCTTAGTTCGCGTTCTGCTCCAGCGCCTTTGTTGCGCGACATTTTACCGCCCATGTATCACCTTAAAATGGTATTGGATCATCATAAAAAGGCTTATCTTCAGCAGCAGGAGTTACCTTTTTAATTTTAGATTTTGGAATTTTAGTCTTTATTTCATGCACAATGCCTTTTGTCACAATGTCTGAAGGCAACATTTCAAGTTCTTTTGATTGATAATGACCTTCGCCGTTCTTAAACGTCTTTCCAGTTACCTTATGCTGGTATTCAACATATCCTTCTGCTGCATCTACAGCGTCGGCAAACGGCACCAGCGCGGGAATAAACATATGGTACTGACAACCGGCATTTTGCTTTTTCTCAGTAATTGTCATTTTATGATACTCACAATGCCATTTACCTTCTGACTGCGGCGTAGCATGTACACAAGTGCGACAATTTACAGCCGCCAATTTGTCTTGGTGACATAACTTGTAAAAGTCGCACATCTTACATTCCCAATAAGCCGGGTCTGCGCTAATGCGTTCTGGTGGCTGCGCTGCGCTGATAATGCGATTGGCGCGTTCATATATCTTTGCATAGGCCGCTTTATTGAAGTGTACCCATTCGCCATAAATATCATCCGTATCCTTGCAAACGGCAAAGTAATAAGCGCGGTCCAGCTTCATCAGGGCCATATAGACTTGCATTTGCGCCCAATGGCGCGGCTTGCTTTCTTCAACGCCTTTCTTTTCAAGATCGGCAAAAGACTTAGTGTTGTGTGTCTTTACTTCTAAGACAGCCCAGGTTTTAGGGCTTTCCTTAAAACCGATTCCAATGCCGTCAACGCTTCCGCCAAAATGGCCTGACTCGTCGCGGCACTCGATCTGCTTGCCGTTATCATCGGAATGAACTTCAACGCCAATCGCCTTCAACTCTGCAAGCACCCGCGATTCCTCGCGCTTGCCGGTATCAAACAAGCGTTTAATACGCCATTGAAAATCAGGCAGTTTGGCCCACCGAAAGGTAAGCCAAACGTGCCTGTCACAGTTATGGCCGATAACACTTGCCCCAAGGTGGGGTCTATAGTCCTCTTTTTTTGCCGCATACCAGTCTGCGATGGCTTGGGCGGTTCCGTGTTGGGACTGGGGCAAGTAGGCCATGGTTACTTCTCCCAGGGTTTCTTGCCACTAGACGCTGCGGCAGCTTTAGCTTTTGGCGCAGCGACAGCACCATCGGGTTCGTAACCATAAATGCGATTGCGCGTTTCGTCTTTACTATCCAATCCAACGTCGATCACCAGCGGAATGTCATGCAGTTCTTCCGTCTGCTGTAATCGAGTTCCAGACGCAATTCCAACCGCCGCGCAAATGGCGTTTAGTTCCTGTCGCGCAATATCTTCAGCCGTCTTGTTTGGATTGCTGAGATTAAGATTTTGCCAAATCCTGCGGCCACTGTGATCTCCTTCAATAATCTGAAATGTCACAGCCAAATACTCGCCAGTACCGGCCTTGGTAGGCTTGATAGCGGTATTGTTTATGATAGCGCGGTATTTGCCCTTCGGCAGCGCATCAAAAGACCGCTTCGTTTGTACTTCTTCGCCAACTTCATACGAAAATGTAGGCATTGCACGTTTCCTTTATTTTGTGGTGGTGATTGCGTTTTCAAAGGCTTCCCAGGTGAGCGGAATCTTGTCTGGTAAGCTGTATCTATTCTTAGCCATATAGGCGGGGCGCTCATTGCAATGAAGTAAGCGTTCGCCCGTTCCAATGCCTCGCGCTATTGTTTTGTTAAATCCAACCTCCTCTTTTGTTACGACTGTCTTGTAATTGGCAAACATGACCGCATCAGCCCATTCTCGAATTAGCGAATTAGACCTGTCCTGCAATTTTGGCTGGTAACGGTCGTATGGTTCTGTTTCTGGACTATCAAAGCGTTTGATTGTGCAATGCGCGAGTAGGATCACAATCATACCCTTGTCATTACGCAGCGCGTTTAAACCATGTAGAATTTGACGCCACTGCTCGGCGGCAATAATAGCGCCTTTGCCATAAGCCAGGTCTTTTGCGTCATGGCTATTTTCCACTTCAGTCCATAAGAAATTCTCAAGCCAATCCAAACTGTCTATTACGACTGTCTTAAATTTATGCTTCTGCTCGTACAGTGAGCCGATGGCTTCTAATACGTCAGTCGTGCTTTTCGCCAAAGGAAAGTGATCTACTTCTAAACTTCCCAATCCATCTTCTGTAGGAATAAAAATAGGCGCTGGTGCGCCAGCGGCAAAAGTGCTTTTGCCAATGCCTTCCACGCCATAAATCATAAGCCGTGGCGAGGATATACTTGTATTTTTTTTGATGCTGTTTAGATCAAACGCCATCGACTTTCTCCAATGTGATGTGGGTTTTGTATGGCTTCAGCGTTATAGCTTGTGCCAGTTTTTTCCACAGGTCAGGACGTTCATGCCTGATCTGCTTTAATCGAGGCTCATTCGCTTCAACCTTTGTTTTTATAGGACGTTCGGACTCAGGCCAACTTTGAGTCAATTGTTGCAGCAACTTCAAGTCTGCTTTGTAATTTAACTTACTCGTTGCAATACAGCGCGTTGTGTTGGTCAACATTGTCACGCTGCGCCCTTCTTCTTTTACAGTAATCAATTTTAAAATTTGACGTTCTATTTCGTTGCGTTTTGCGTTCGCTTCTGTCTCTGCACGTTTCGCGTCGTGCCACGCTGTAATTAGTTCGATCACGTTCATGTTCACCTCGTTTGTTATAGCGCGGTGACATTATTTGAGTGTTTTATAAAAAGCAACACCTTATTTTTGTGTGTTGACTATTTTGAGACATGCAAATATCTTGCAATTTCCACCACATATAGGGGTTTGCAAATGACACAAATCAAACATAAACGCGAACCAGCATATTCAGTAATTCTTGCATTAGGTGGTGTACGGGCAACGGCTCGCATACTAGATATTGCGCCTAGTGCTGTGAGTAGGTGGTTATTACCCCGCAAAAAAACCAAGGCTGGATTGATTCCGCAAGAGCATTGGTCGCGCATCCTAGAACATTGCAAGCTGAATAAAATTAAACTCACTGTCTCTGACCTAACGCACATTAGGTAGGTCAAATATGAAAAATAGTGAGTTTTTGTCTGCGCTCGGCGGCGCAGACGCAGATCAATATTTATGGGTTGCACACTTTGCATCCGACCCAGGCCAAGCTACGCAAGGTCAATGGGCTGGTCGTATGTATCAGCACAAGGAAAATCAAGCTAGTTTGATTGATACAGTCGCCAATCAAAACGCTTATTTTAGCCCTAGCGTCCTTTCCGGCTTAGATGAAAGCGGATCGTTTAAACGCTCTAAAAATCATTTTTATCGGTTATCTGCGCTAGGCGTAGATGACGTACAGCTAGACGACATAAACGGTCAGGTGTCTTGGATATTTGAAACAAGTCCACAGAATTATCAAGCTGGCATACTGATTGACGAAACAGACACAGACGCAACAAATCTGGCGCTTGTTGATGCCGTTATGTCTGAACTCGCAGACAAAGGATTTATCAAAGCCGACAAATCAGGCAACAACGCTGTTCGTTATATGCGGTTGCCGTCAGCCTCAAATACCAAGCCACGCGAAAGCGGCGCGTGGCAAGTCAAAGTCATACAAGCTAATCTGGCAGATAAATACTCGCTTGCAGATGCTTGCGCTGCTTTTGGCATAGACCTAGAAACCTTGCGCGGCAAGCCGTCAACAATAAAAGAGAATATTAAACAAGTCACCGGCTCAAGCCATGCTGAACTTATAGCAGCCTTGGCGCAGGATGAGCCAAGAGATCGCAGCTATCACGACCCGCTGCTAAAGCTATCGAGCAAGCTAATTAGTGCCGGTTTGAACGCTGGCGCAGTTGTCGAGCATTTGCGCGGCCTCATGCTTGCGGTAAAGCCGCAAGACGTTGCTGAGGTCGCCAGGTGGCAGTCACGCTACGAAGAAATACCGCGCATGGTGACTGGCGCTCAAAAGTTTGCGCCTGAAGCAAAATATCAGCCTATACCAGAAACAGGCTTGTTGCTTGATATAAACACGCTTGAAAGCCGGTCAAAAGCCGTCAAATGGCTTGTAAAAGGCTTTATTCCAGCCGATAGCATGGGCGTACTATTTGGTGCTTCTGGCGCGTACAAGTCATTCTTGGCAATAGACTTAGGCTTGCATATTTCGCATAGCCTTAATTGGGTAGGTCGTAAAACAAAATCTGGCCCAGTTGTATATGTAGCTTCAGAAGGCGGTGCTGGTATCTATCGGCGCATTGCAGCTTGGCACAAACTAAACAACCGCGCATTGCCGTCTAATTTTTGGACCTGTGCTACGCCGCTCGTGCTGACAGATGAAGCAAGTCTTAAATCATTGCGTAAAGACATAGAGGCGCTATCTGAAAAGCCGTCTTTGATTATTGTGGACACGTTTAGCCAAACATTCTTTGGCGACGAAAATGCAGCCACAGACGTATCCGAGTATTTCAGACAGGTGAATACACACTTGCGCGAACCCTTTGGCGCAACGGTAATCGTCATTCACCATATTGGACATTCAAACGATAACAGTGGCAGACCTAGAGGCTCCAGCGCGTTTACAGCTAACGTGGATTTTCTTCTGGCTGTACGCAAAGAAGCTGAATTGTGTGCGTCTATTGAAGTCACGAAACAGAAGGACGGAGATAAAATATCTTCGCAATCGTTCAATCTGGAATCACAACCGCTTTGGACAGATGAGGATGGAGACAGTATTACGTCACTCGCCGCTAAATACATAAGCATCGTTGAACAGCTTAAAACAGGCAAAACAACTTTGGGCGAGACGGATCAATTGGTATTGGATTTTATTACACTAAATGATGCTGTAACCAAAGACGAAGTGAAAGCGATAATTGCCAAACGCTCAAAAAACGAAAAGTCTGCTTATGTGATGGCAATGCGTTCGCTGAAGAAGCTACAAGAATTAAAACTAATCCGGCACACAATAGACGACAAATATATAATTATGACCGAGGCTTTATGATCGGCTCATAACCATTTTCAACACGGATTTTATCGACAAATTTATAAAACTCAGATTGTTGCAAGAAAAATGTTTTTTTTGCAGTTTCAACTTTTATGTATCTCATTGTCCTGGTTATTTTATAACCTAAATTAAGCAGAAATGTCTCATTATGAAGTGAAGCGCCCATCTCAAATCGCCGCACTGGCGGTAATTTATTTTTCTTTTTTCTTGTCACTTGCGTTTGCCCACCGTTTCGCAACTATCTTGCGATAATAGTCTGCATCACCGCGCACTTTCGACTTACCAGTGCCAGATTTACCGCCAGTTTTACCAATTGTCGCCATATAGGCTTTAATTTCAGGACTCAAATCGTTCATTTTTTTCCTCGTACAATTTTCCAATTGGTCCGCACACGCCGTCAGTATTCCGCGCTTCAGTCGTCAGCGCATCAGCAACGTCTGGATGAGCGCAGTAGCCAAGTTCGTGTTGCGGCCATACAGCATGTATACAATTCATGCACATTACAAAACGATCATTTGTCATCAGTCTTTCATCCACCATTTGAGCCAAACAAAAGGCGCTATAGAAATAATAGCCGCTGCAAGGCCAAAACCAACACTAATCCAATGCAAATCTGGTAATTCAATTCCCATTTGATTCACCTTTTTTAGATGTAATTAAGTGGCCGGTTCGCGCACTTCCGCACCGGCCAGCGGAGCCAAGGGGATTCGGCGGGTATGTGCGCGTTAATTCAAATCTTTTTTCCAAAAAATAGAACATCCAAGTTCGGCAATTGTTTGTCTTAAAAATTCAATTTCATGTTCTTGCGCTTTTATTTTCTGATTTTGCGACTTTTTGATTTCGCTTAATCTCCGCGCTTTTTTTACAAGTAAGCGGTGGCTGTCTAGCAAGTCTTGATAACTTATCTTTGGAACAGTCATAACAGCCTACAACTCCACGTCCAGGCGCATACACAGCCGCCGCACCTTTGAATAAATACACGCCGCACCTGCAAGTCGTTGCATAGCGTAAATTTATGTTTTTCATTCACAACGCCAATCTTCTGTTTGTCTTTTAAGATTCGTGGGCCATTCAGTCGAAGTCGTAAATGACTTGTCACGAAAAACCACTTTGTCAGTCGGCTGAATAGTCAAGCGGCCATTGTTTAGTTGTATAAATGTGAATTCTTTGCTTTGGCGCG
>Ga0208767_1003052_pt1 | contig 12300 bp, 14 predicted proteins | sample VirMetDEL_Mar_21_FD_184514 | JGI IMG/M metagenome (GOLD analysis project Ga0208767, IMG submission 184514) | Aqueous microbial communities from the Delaware River and Bay under freshwater to marine salinity gradient to study organic matter... | ecosystem: Environmental > Aquatic > Marine >... | reverse complement strand
AAGAGAAATGTAGTAAGTTAGAAAGAAATAAAGCGCCGGGTATAAATATAGGTATAAGGGGTGTAAGATTTTGGTTTTCAAAAAAAGCGCTCATGTCGATTTACATGAGAGAACGTATTTGAAAGCCAATTGACAGCGGGCACCGCGTCAAGCCCCGCAAGGGGCATAATTTGATATAAACCCCGCGCGACCAACCCAAGCTAACATTTGAAAGCCAATTGACAGCGGGCACCGCGTCAAGCCCCGCAAGGGGCATAATCTGATATAATACCCAAGCTAACATTACGTGTACAAAAATTTAATAATAGGTTTTATATAATGGCGCAATTGATCGGCTTATTGAAATCGAAAAGAAAGAATAAATTGTATGATGCAGTATTTGATGTAGGCAAGAGTAAGCCACGTGTGATATCGTTTGGGTCATCTCAACATAGCAACTATACTGTACACCATGATAAGGAACGCCGACGGTTATATCGATTGAGACATCATAAGGATAATTTAGATACTCCTTTTAGCCCGGGTGCTTTGTCTTGGTATATACTATGGGGCGAATCAACTTCTATAGGAAAGAACGTGAAAGAGTTTCGGCGGAGGTTTGATGTATAGATAATTAATTAATTAAAATTTAATATTTAATTTTTACTTCTATATAGACAAAACAAAATTAAGTAGTTATAATCGAACAAAGATGCAAAGCCTTAATAACGAAATCGCGGAACTAAGAAACTATGATGACAAAGCAAAGACGTTACCCACGTTGTCTCCTGAGTTGGTAGCTCACTGTAGGGAAAAGTTATATTTCAATTCTTATGAAGAAAACCGGATGAAGCGGATAGATGAGGAAAACGCACGGAATAATCCTGACTTTTTCGAGGAGGAATCAGGGCAAAGAGTGGGGGCAATGGATTTATTAATAGTAACTCCTGTGACGATCAAAAGAATTTTGAAACGGTGGGATACATTCGAGATGCGAATTAAAGCCCCATTGAATGAAGTCGATGTATTAAATGGTATTGATGCATTAGGAAAGGATATGCTCTCGGTTCCGACTGAGGTCTTATGTATTCATTCGATAAGAACTAATGATAGTTTAACGCCATATGAAAAAGACTTCGTTTTAAATTGCATTGAAAACGAATGGGACAAAATGAGCGTTAAGCAACAAGAATTCCTGCGTCGTTTAAATCAAGTTATCCTTAATAAAGAATTTGACATTAAGATGGGTGAAATACCTTCTATGGTTGTTGTGTCAAGAGCAATCGATAAGGGCATATTGAAGGGTTTTCAAAAGGATTTTATGCTGGGGATCCAAAAGATAAAAACGCGAATGGGTATGGCTTTTAGCTTTGATGATCATATAAGCGCAAAACAAAAAGCTGTATTGTTAAAGATCATGCCAAAATTGATAAAGAATAAAGCCAAGTTGATTTGAGAAAATAGATATTTTTTTTGCAAAGTTGTTTTAATTTTTAGTATATACGATGTATTTATTCGACGCATGTTATGAACGCCTAATTGACACATATAGGTCAATAAACTTAAAGCGGGTGCATACAATGGAGTTAGTGAAACTTGATTACCCACAAATATTTAGAAGAATGACCATATTGTTTGAAGATGGTTCGCAACCCGTTTTATATGAAAATTCGAAATGGTATTGTCTCGTGTTTTACAATCGTAGAAACCAAACTCACATACTATACCCAAAAAATAAAGCATGAGTGAGTAACTCATTTTTTTATACAACTTCAAGACCTCTGCCCATAAGCTCCTTGCTTTCTTTTATGGCGATTGGCCAAAGCAACATTCCTTTTAATTCTTTAGATTTATAGCCCATTTGTTTGAGCACGTCCCGAAGTTCATTAGCATTATTTACGCCCCAAGAATGAACGATTTCTTCTTTTGGTATTATGCCTTGTTTTGGTTCCGATGCTTGCTGTGGTTCCGATGCTTGCTGTGGTTCTGTTTGCGTTTGTTGTTCATTGAAATCTTTTACTTGTGAGTTAAAGATTGTGGAACTTGGAACGAGCGATTCTGCTTTCGATAGAGGCTGTCCGCTGAATAGCTTATTTTTTATACTATTGACATCTTGCTGTAGTGACAACAAGGCAAAGTCCGACAAGTTAGATCTTTCTTTTAACGCGGTTTGTTTTGCTCTGAGTATATCAACTAAGCGAGGCCTCTTAGTTCGTTTCTTCCTGCGCGTTGTCCCACCACCGCCCGAATGAGACAATATAATTTTTTTGGCTCCTTGTTTAATTTTTACGTGTTGCTCCATATTTAATTTGCTTATATATAGATAAATAAATAAAATGGAATCGCACGCTAATACCTATCTTAGTTCTATTAACATAGATTTGCATAGCGACGACGCTGATGTGAGCATTAATGATGGCCACAAGATTTTTCACTTACGAGATAAAATACGAGTTCCCGTTGGGACACATGCACTTATTGGAGTTTCGAGTTTCCATTGTGTGTACGGTTTTTATCAATTTCGTTTGGGCATAAATGATTCATTTGATTTAACGATAGACGGGATAACTATAAACATAAGCATAACTCCTGGAAACTATGCGATAACTGAATTATTGACTGTTTTGAATTCGGCCCTTACAACGGCAAATTTAACATTTGGGCTGACTGTTCTTAGCATGAATGCAAACTACACGGAAAATAAATTGTATTTGACAACATCGCCAAATAAAGCTGTTCAGTTTTCAAATGTGTTATGTTGGTCTGAGTTAGGATTTGAAAACGATGAAGGGCAAACATACCCAAGTTCTCAAGTGCATTATATGCCTAACTTGTTTAATCTTGCTGGCGACCCGTCTATTTATATTCGAGTTGAAAATCAGTTGATTGAAAATGTTAATTCAAAACATATATCAGGAGTTTTAGCCAACATTCCTGTTCCTTCAATGTTTGGCGAGTATATCTTTTACAATCCGAGCAATATTCAGTATTTTCGTTCAAGCATTGATTTGAGCAAGTTTGATATTAGCATTCTCGATCAGTATATGAATGAGATTAGCGTTTTCAACACCAATGCACCATGGCGAATTACATTCAGCATTCATTTTAGTTACGACAAAGATGTCATCGTGAAATCGCCGGAGGATTTAATATTAATCGAAAAATTTAAAAAAAGCCTTAATATAGACGATAAAAAAAAGGATTAATACATTATGGCGAGTATGAAGAAACAACAACGGAAGTTAGGAAAACGAGTTCGACGGATTCGGAGGGGAGCAGTAAAAGGCCTAAGACGCGTCGGGCACGTCGCCGGAAAAGTCGCTCACGGAGCCCAAACGATAGGCAGAGGGGCTCAGGTCGTAGGCGCATTGACCGGGCAGCCCGAACTTATCGCACTTGGAAAGGGCGCTTCATCGATATCTGGGGGGGCTAATGCAGTTCATCAGATTTTGAAACCCCTATAATTAAATAAAATATTTTTTTGTTATCTGACCCCTAATATAGAATAAAACTATGAGGAAAGATTACATTATATTGAATGGCACAGATGCCGACCTTACGAATGATACACATTTTACGTGGCGACTTGACCAATCATGTTATCCAAGTTGGAACCCTGGAGATAAGATGACTGTTAAAATGATTGGTTGCAGGTTTGCTGGTAGTGTGGAAGAAGGAACCGTAGGGCAGGGAGTGGCGGTTAGATCAAATTTGGCAACTCATAACCAATATATGAGCTCAAAAGATACAACGATTTTAGGCATCATGGAGGGTATCGCAGATGAATTTACGGATGGGGCAACAACATATTATTTGGGTTCCGGCGAAATGATGTGTACTATGGACTTGTTATGTTCGAGGTTCTTTTCAATTGAAATAAGTTTTAGAACGGGTAAAGACTATACGCCAACATTTGGGAGCGATCGACATGAATCTGTTCAATTAATTTTAGAAGTGTCTTATGAATGCACTTGTTGAATTATTTAAATAAAATAGCTGATTTTTTTGTGCGCTTCTATATACTAAATCAAAAATTAAACATGGCAGAACGTGAAGACCCAATTCCAGAAGAATTACATTATGAAGAAAAAATGCGTGCAATCGGCAAGCGCAAGCCGGCTATGCATGTTGAACAATCGCCGGACAATGGAGCAACGCAAGTTTCTTCAACCGGCAAAATTAGATTTCCTATACAGGGAAACCAAGTGGCAAGATTTGCAGACTTAAAGAATGGTTATGTTGCGGTTGATATGGTAAAGAACGATGCTGCAGTAACCGATGCAACTTTAGGAGAACATGGCACTATTGCTTGTGTGTCGCGGGGAACATTGAGCACCAACACAAACCAAATTATTTCAGACATCTATAAGAAAAATATTCTCGATGTTGCAATGAATAACACATTCAAATCGGCAAATTGGGCAGACTCAACTAAGGCTGTTCTATATGGGGGGTCTTCTGACTTTTCCGGCGAAGATATCTCAGACACAGCGAAAAGGTTTATTATTCCATTAGATAAATTGGGATTTGATGAAACTTTTGTGCCATTGTGTGGCATTGAAGATTTAAAACTTGAACTATATTTAGAATCTGCAATAGGTGTTTTAGTTGCTAACACCGACGGAGCCGTGACTGCAACCGGCATTCAATATTCAAATATGATTCTTCATTATGATGTATTTGATATGACAGATGATGAATTTGAAGATTTATTGCATGGTTCCAATGGTAAGCTTATTGTTAATTCTAAAACTTGGTTTTGCCAAGACATGACGGTTACATCAACTGATACAAGTGTATCTATGACCCTTGGCGCCGGTAAGCAAGATGCAAAGCGAGTTCTTGTTGTCCAGCGGGGAGTGACTAATGACGCGGTTATTACAAATAATAAATTTGCCATGGGGACGGGGAAAGCAACAAGTATATCGCTAATGCACAATGGCGTTGAGCTTAAAAATCGCCCATACACTTTGACAGGTGGGGCGCCTGAGAATTTTATTGAAAATATAAAAGCTGAGGGTGGGTATATTTATGATGGCAATGAGCGGGCGGGGAATCGAACGAAATATACTGCCAGCGGAGATGTTATTAGTGTTGTTGGAACATTTGGAACTACAAACGCTTGTTTCGTTGCTATGTTTGATTGCCAAAATGGATTCCAAACAGACGACACCGAAAGCGGAATTAACATTACAACCGGATCAACTCTATTGAAGATTGTTCGCACGGCAACTGCGATGAACATGAATTTAGAAGTGTTCGTGGAATATGGCCAACGTTTGGAATTGGACATGATGGGCGACCGCCGATTTACCGTTATGCAATAATTTAAAAGTGTATATATATGATGATTGAATTAAACGGTGCCGAAGTGCTACTCATAACGATTGCAATGTTTGCAGGCCTTATAAAGTTATGTATGGTCTTTAACGAATCTCGCGTGCGCAGATATGAATTTTGCCATGGTGTAATTATAATTGAGCGCGATGTTATGGAATTCCACGAGCAACAGGAAAACCACGATGCCTTAGGCGAGGTTAGCAATAGTTAAAAAAAAGCAATTTTATTTTTTGTAATATATAGACAATAAAAAGCGTCGCAAGGGGACAAGACCCCTATATAGACAATGGAAAGCGAAGATCAAGCAAAGATGGCTGAGGCCACTTACTCAATGAATACAACAAAAAGTAAAGCTCAGCGTTTGGCAGATGCGCAAGAGGTGGCCCCTGATGGCTACCACATACATGAAAAATCAACATCAAATGTCAGCTTGTTCTTAAATCCTGAAACGAAGAAAGCAACAATTGCACACAGAGGAACGGCCCTAAATGAGCGATCACGCAACAAGGATGTCTCGAGTGATTTGTTATATGGCATGGGATTAACCGCACACAGTAAGCAGTTATCAAAACGCGTTAAAGATAGCGAAAAATTGTTAGCTCATGTTCCTGATGATTATGAACTTAATATGAGTGGGCATTCGTTAGGGGGTGCAAGTATGCTACATACGTTAGAGAAATCGCATAAGGTCCGCGACCGCGTAAATAAGGCACATGGATTTAATCCATTGTTGAACCCGTTTGAGTCCAAAGTACACAGAAAACGGCATGAATCAAAGAAAGATGCGGAAGCTAAACTCAATGACCAAATAACAATACATAGGGCAACCGGAGACATAGCAAGCATGCGAGAACATCAATATGGCAAGGTTGTTAAGCACAAGGTTAAAGCCAAGAAGCCCAAGGTGGTGCCAAAAAAATTTAAGGATGTTTTCGATACCGTCAATCAATTGGCAACTCATAGCATAAGTAATTTTACATAAGCGCGCCAAACTTTATTTTTTGTTATATATAGGACCCCTCAATGGCTTCATTAGAAATTAACGAGACGGGGTGGAAACCCCAAGCAATCAAAATGAAATGTGACACACCCTTGGCAGAGAACATGGTTGAGCCCTTGTGTTATGCATGCAAAAGTAATTTTCTTCTTGCGGTAATTGGGCGTTCAGGCTCAGGAAAAACCAACTATACGCACGGCCTATTCCGTAAGCAAACGATAAGAGGCAAGAAAGCGGACTTTTGCCAATGCTTCCATACGATCATATACTGTAGCCCATCTTCGGGGACCGTCCAGGATAACGTATTTGGAGATCTACCGGCAACCCATCGGCTAACAGACTTTGAAGAGTGCTTAGATTCCTATATGGATATCATAGAGCTCGACGTGTTGCAAGGCAATAAAATGCATCATCAAGCTTGGCAACAAGACTGCGAACGTGCGCGAGCTATTGGGAAGAAAGCACCTAAAAAGCCCAAGGATTATCAACATAGAACGCTTATATATTTTGATGATTGCGGATTTCAGCAACGAACGGAAGGCGGATATGAACAAAAAATGAACGACCTTGTACACAATAGGCGTCATAAGTTTGGTGGAATTTCTATTATTAGTTGCAATCAAGATTACACTCAATTAGCACCCCAAATAAGGAAATCTTGCAATGGAATGGTTGTTTTTCAACCGGGAATTGATGAATACAATGTGGTGTTCTCCAAAATGGGAATACCTCGGAAGATTCATGATGACTTCATGGATAAGGTATATGATGCCCAATATAATTTTGTCTTTTGTGACTTTACTCGAGGCGTCCCCAAGTTATATAAGAATCAGGATAGCCTGATTACATTGAAACGCAAGTGATATCGTCAAGCGATCCCTTTGATCTTGTAATTGCTGTGTAGAACCAACGAAGATCAACCAAGAATGTGTTATATTCATATATGTTAAGCTTTTCTTCGGGCACACTTAGGCCCTGATAGCTATGACACGTTGCGCAGTGAATCGATTTCATATGCTCTTTAAATTGAGTGAATTTAAGTGTTATTTTTTTGTCCTGCTGTGTAAGAACCTCAACTGTGAGAATATCGCCGAAATCGTTCTTATTTACTTGACGAATTTTATAGATTTCGTTGGGCGAAATAGTGATTCCATCGAGGTGCAATCTTCGCTTTCCAAGCCATAAATCATTTCGTTCGAGATCATACATGTCAGAATTATTGTTAATTTGCTCGTGCTTTGCGAGGCTCACCTTTTCGCACGTCTTATTGGTATATGCTATGTGGGACGTGCCAACAAGAGACTCTGGTTTTAAGTCAGCATACGATGAACAAGACAACTTAAACTTATTGATGACTGTTTTAACGGAAACATCCTTGTTTTCCTTAACGAAAATGCTTAAATCTTCCATTTGTTTGGCCTTGATTGGGTCCTTAATTCGCTTGTTGTATTTGAGGTAAATTTGGACCTGGAATATTTGTGCAATTCTGCACTCAATTAGGTCATCATAGTTTAATTTTTTGTTAAATTCTGCACCTATCGGCTTGTTTTGGAAGCTATCACCGCACCCGGAATATGTGAAGTTTGCATTGTTCTTAACAAGTTTGAGAACTGCTAACTGTTGCTCGGTGCTATACATCATGAACTCATCAAAGTGTATATGCATGATGTCTGTAGTCAATCGCTTGCTTAGTGCGCCAACTAAGTTTTGTCGTTCTTTCTCGACGGCTAAGCCATCAGTTTTTGACATCCCCAAGTTAAATAGACTGCTGACCGTACACACGCCTTTGACGTTATCGTGGAATCCCGCAAATTCGCACTTTTGCCTGTTAAAAGGACTCACAAACAAGATGTTTGTTTTTATGGTTGGAACAATGAATGACTTACCACATCCTCCGGATATTGCAGATATGAAGAAGGGCCTATTGCCGATAACCTCCCGCGCATCATCGGGGTCACAAGTCTCGCGGTTTTCGCTCTCAAGTTCAGTCTTAGGCAATGGCTCAATGAGGCACACCGGTAGTTCATCAAGTTCTTTAAATTTGGCATCGGTCAGCTTGTTTTCACAACGCACACGAGATTGGGGAAGTTTTGAAAATTCCTTGTCAGAGGAAGCCAACATGCCTATTGATTGTTGCTTAGTGAGATTTCCGGGGTCATTTAAAAACCCGGCGAGCCCTAACATCTCCTTTGCCTTGGGCAAGTCATGCGTGTTGATATATACGGCATCAGTGCGAACTCCAACACATGGGATGTTTGCTTTGTCTAAGACGCCACATACACGATGCAACCGAACGCGGGCCATCTCTAATACCATTGTTCCTATGTAGTAGAAACCCTGGCTGTATTGCGTCTTTGCTTGCTTCAACGAAACAATATAATCAGTTTTTTCAAGCTTTACGTTTGAGCTCTTGGGTGCGACTTCTTTAACGAGATCGGCTTTAAGACGGCGTGCAGACTTGCGAATTGTGTTGCCATAAAGACAATTGACAATGTCTTTTTTGTTCTTATCGGTCAAATTTTTGTTATCATAGACGCTTTTAATAAGTGCCTTAAAGTTGCAGTCCTTGACATGGCTCGGGTGCATTACGCTTAGAATTTCCAAGTTGGGGGTCATCATGCCTGGTGTCTGGGTTGCCTGATATGTCTGAATCTCACGCAGACGGAATCCAAAGACGATGTCATCATAGTTTTCACATAGAATTTGGTTTGTGTGCCTCACCTTAATACGATAGCGAGCGTATGGGTCGATCTGTTCGCCCTCAACGTAGGGGACGAAATGATCAAACAAAGTGAAGACCGGTACACTACCAAACATCATGAAAATGCTTGTGTAGAACCTATTGAAGTCAAGTTCGGAATATTGGCCGTTTTCATCAATGTCATCAACCATGGAACCACAACGGGGAGCACAGAAGGTATTGTTAATATCAAACAATGCAGAGTCGCTGTAGTGGCTCATGAAGTCTTGCTTAATGACCTGTGTCTGAAATTTCAACAAACATTCACCGAAAACGTTTTGCTTTTTTAGTGTCGATTGAACGGGCATTGTTAGCTCATCTTGTTGGATCTCAGCGTTTTCAACAACGGAAGCGTAATGTTCGCCCACCTTCACGCGAATAGCTCGAATTGAGCCATCAAACTTTGAGATGTCAGGAATAACGTTTTTATTGACGAGTTCCTGTGCCAACTCATGAACATTCGCGCAGAGGTATTTTGGGGTTGTTTTTACTTGTTGGGTTTCCATTTTTTTGAGTAATTGGTTTGCACTTTCAATAGTATCGACATACTCGCAGAACTCAGGAGAGAAAGCCCATTTGTCGGAAACTCGAAATTCTTTTGTGTCATCAATGGCCACAGGTTCCTTGTCCTTTGTGAATGCATCAAATACTTTGTCATCATTGCAACCCACAACATGACGCTCGATTTTGACGAGGCGCAACTTGCGACGCCCACCTTTTGGCACCTTATCGCAGGAAAACCGATATAGCAACTCATAGCGAGAAATGACCTCACAACTGATATCAAAACGGCGAAATAGTGATTCGCATTGGGAGAGACTCACGGCGAACGTTTTGGGTGCTTCTTCGTTGTCATGCATTTGGGTTATTTCGCGATAAAGTGCTTCCAATGACTCAAAGCAAGATGAATCTCTTTTTCGCCAAGTCGTGATGCTTTCTTTCAGTTGGTTGAGAATCTGAACGACCAAACATGAACGCTCGCGGAATTCGTGGTAGTTGATAACTCCGGATTCAGCATGAGAATTAACGGTTTGCGGTTCCTCAGCAAAGTCATTATTCTCAAGTAGTTCGGCACCAACGGCGGGAGCATTTGCCGGACCCCTCACGTGCTTGCGTGCTTGGGTTGTTGTAATGGTCCCATACATTGCACGCATGTTTAGCCATGGTAAATTGGCAACAACAAGATCGTGCTCATCCCATTCATGGCCAGGAGTGAGCATTTGTTCGTCGGAGCGTACACCAGTTACAACTACTCGGGTATTGTAGGTTCCCTGATCGGTATCAATGAGAATGTCAATGGTGTAATCATCAATGGTTATTCTTTGTCGTCTTCTGCGCGGACGAGACATGAACTTATTTTTAATCCTGCGTGCCTCCAAGCGTCGCTCGCGTGGAGTTGAAAGATTCTTATAGATGTCATCAGTGAATAACTTATTTGCATTAAATTTGGGAGTTGAACGAACTTGGCGACGTTGTAAATCTTGTTCTAAATCATTAAGATAATTGGTTTTGTAATCCGCAATCACCGTGATCGCTTGATTAACGTTGGCCTTAAAGCGCAAATTGAGGTCCGAGGCGAGAAGGCCCACGGATTTGAGATACTTAGCATTTTTTTGGTTAGTGCGAAAAGTCATGTTGCTTCGAAAGTTGGTGTCTTTATATAAGAGCTCCGAAACTTTCTTGAATTAAAAATTAATTAATTATAACTTCTCAACTAAGGATTAAAAAAAGGGGGAGCACCTACCGACGCGAGTTAAGCTTTACGAACTGATCTTCGCTAACTTCAGTTGTGTAATATTTTCGCTTATGCTTGACAATAAATTTAATTAGCTCATTGCTTTGTTGTTTTATGAACAAGTTAGGAATAGGCGAAAACATCTGCATGTCCTCTATTGGTTGCTTAATTAAATTGCGAGCTATGCGATGCCTAATGTTGCCGTAATCCTCCAAGTCTTGAAGAACTTTGCTATTTCTTGTTTTTTTAATGACCATGGACATGTCCCTAACATCATTTTCGTTTGCCTTAACTGCACGAATGTACACATGCGTATTGTAGGTTTGAGCAATCTCTCGATGGTATTTATTAGAACGCCTGCAAGTCATGGTTATATGTACACAAATATTTTTTAATTTGAATTAAATATATTATTTTAATATTAATTTAAATTCACCTTATATAGACCAACAAATTTCAAGATGCCAAAATGTATATTTCCAGAATGCACCGTATCGGTTAGAAGCTCAGAGAAGGATGGAGAACATGACATGTGTTATAAGCATCGAGCCCGAGAGGTTCGATTTGTCAAATGCATTAGTTGCAACCAAATGACACAACATAGAAAGGCCATATGTAAGGCTTGTCGCCCATTAACACAGGCGCGAATAAGCATGGCACTTACACCGGAAGAAGCCCAAATGATCAAGGAGCATAGAGCAATGACCAACTAAAAAAATTAGGGGTTATTTACTTCAAAGCTTTGACAACTTTTTTTGTCCTCTTAATAACACGCTTAACGTTCTTATCCTTGACAACTGCTTTTTTGGCCTTCTTTACTTCATGCTTCAAATGCTTCTTAGCTTTCCTAAGTTCATCATCAACAGCACTCTTTATGTGCCGTTTCACTTGTGCGACTTCGGGCTTTAAAGACCCACTCCCTTTTAGCTTTCCATTTTTGAACTTTACTGCGACAGGCATGTTGATTTTTGTGTTGGTTATACTATTGAAAACATAAAAAAATCGGTTTTTTATTATTTATCTTCGCACACGAAACTTTCGACGCGGGGGGGTAACTAATTTGGGTTCTTCCTTTGGTTCCGGTTTTGGTTCCGGTTTTGGTTCCAGCTTTGGTTCCAGCTTAACTTCGCCAGCCATTTGTTTGGCTAATTTCATTGCTAAATTTTGGATCCTATCATCGTCAAGTTGTTCTCGAGTCTTGTTATTGGCTTCTTCGCCGGCAACAAATTCGCGGGCTCTCTTTTCAAAATCCAAACGTTGTAACTCCCGGCGCGCATCACGAGCGTTCTTTGCTCTAATCCGTGCTTTATTCTTTTTTTCCTCAGCAAGTTGTGCCTTTTGCAATAACCTTTCGGCCTCTTCTTTTGTGAGCTCCTCGGCGCTTTCCTCCACGTGCTCGTCTTGAAGTGCTTTCTTGAACGAGCGTGAATTCCTCGGGGTTGATGGCACTTTTTTTTTTTCAACAGCAAGAGGAGGTGGGGGCTCCGCGTAGCTCTCCAACATATCAAC
>Ga0208767_1003049_pt1 | contig 12304 bp, 9 predicted proteins | sample VirMetDEL_Mar_21_FD_184514 | JGI IMG/M metagenome (GOLD analysis project Ga0208767, IMG submission 184514) | Aqueous microbial communities from the Delaware River and Bay under freshwater to marine salinity gradient to study organic matter... | ecosystem: Environmental > Aquatic > Marine >... | reverse complement strand
TAACTATAAAAGTTGACCCAGATGCCAACTTCTTGGAGACATTTGGGGACAACACTGAGGTGGTGTCAGAGCTAGTACAGGCAAGCCTGTATGACATTGATGATATAATTGTGGAAGAATGTGAGGTTAAATATGATAAATGAGACTGACTTAGAAGCTTGGGACTACTACGACTCAGGGCAATTAAATGACTACCAGAGAGCTGCTGCAAAAACTGCTATCTATAAGCAAGAACATGCAGTGATCTACCCTGCACTTGGCCTAGCTGCTGAAGCAGGTGAGGTAGCAAACAAAGTTAAAAAGATTATGAGAGACGGTACATTTGACCGTCAAGCTATTGCAGATGAAGTTGGTGATTGCCTATGGTATATTGCTGCCCTATGTCGTGATCTAAATGTAGATCTAAAAGACTTAGCAGATGCCAATCTCAAAAAGCTGTATGGCAGACAACAACGTGGGACATTATCAGGATCAGGGGACAATAGATGAACATTCCAAATATTGAATTAGAATACGGACCAACACTTCCAATCTCAGAAGAGATTCATGCGATGAAGTATCGCAGTAAAGGTGAGACTTTCAAAGAGGCTATGACTCGTGTAGCTGAGGCATTGAAAGACAATGAGGCTCACTTCCATAACTTCCGTAACATCCTGTACAATCAACGGTTCCTACCTGCAGGACGTGTGCAGTCAGCTATGGGTGCACCTAGACGTGTGACACCTTACAACTGTTTTGTTTCTGTTACGATTGACGATAGCATGGACGGTATTATGGAAGCTGCCAGACGTGCAGCAGAGACTATGCGTCTAGGTGGTGGTATTGGTTATGACTTTTCTACCCTACGTCCCCGAGGTACACTGATCAAGTCACTTGATTCCAAGTCCTCTGGGCCTCTGTCCTTTATGGGTATCTTCGATGCTGTTTGTAAGACTATTGCTTCAGCAGGTCACAGACGTGGAGCACAGATGGGTGTGCTACGTGTAGATCATCCTGACATTGAAGAGTTTATTACAGCTAAGAACAACTCTGATACACTGACACAGTTCAACATCTCTGTAGGCGTGACGGATGAGTTTATGAAAGCTGTGAAAGAGGACTTAGACTTCAACTTGAAGTTCAAGGGACGTGTTCACAAAACTGTGAGTGCCCGTGCACTGTGGGATAATATCCTACGTTCTACATGGGACTGGGCAGAGCCAGGCATTTTGTTCATCGACCGTATCAACAAGAAAAACAACTTGTGGTACGCAGAGAAGATTGCTGCAACTAACCCATGTGGTGAGCAACCACTACCACCTAACGGTGCATGTCTACTAGGTTCATTCAACCTAGCTAAGTATGTCGTAGAGCATGATGGTAGCTACGTCTTCAACATGAACCAGCTACGTAATGACATTCCTCATGTCGTTCGTGCTATGGATAATGTCGTAGATAGAGCAACATATCCATTGAAAGAACAGGAGCAAGAAGCCAAGAGTAAAAGACGTATGGGCCTTGGTGTTACTGGGGTAGCAAATGCTATCGAAGCACTAGGGTTTGAGTACGGCAGTGATAGGTTCCTGCAGACCCTTGAAGAAATCATGGGAGTGATTAGGAATGTGGCGTATCGTACATCTGTGGAACTGGCTATTGAGAAGGGTGCCTTCCCCCTCTTTGATCATCAATATCTGGAATCTGATTTTGCTAAAACTCTTCCTGATGATATCCGTAACCTCATTGCTGATCATGGTATTCGCAACAGTCATCTTCTATCAGTTGCTCCAACAGGAACGATCAGCTTGTCAGCCGACAACGTCTCTTCAGGAATTGAACCAGTCTTCTCACATTACTACGACCGTACTATCCAAACCTTCGACGGTCCAAGGACAGAACGAGTAGAGGACTATGGCTACCGTGTGTTCAATGTCAAAGGTAAAACTGCTGACGAGTTGTCTGTGTTTGATCACGTCAAAGTATTAAACGTAGCTTCCCGTTTTGTTGACTCAGCTTGTTCAAAGACCTGTAACGTTGGTTCTGACGTGACATGGGAAGAGTTCAAACAAGTCTACATGGATGCATATGACGGTGGTGCTTCTGGCTGTACAACATTCCGTGCAGCAGGTAAACGATACGGTATTCTTAATGCTTCTGCATCAGAGGATATTGTAGAGGAAGATCCAGTAGAAGAAACACAAGACTTTGTAGATGAAGGCGGTGCTTGCTACTTCGACCCTGCTACAGGCTTACGTCAGTGTGAGTAGGCAACGTAGACGAAAGTTAGGGCAAGTCCCATCACCCTGCGTGAAGATCTGTCGGATAGGTGAGGACAATCTTTGCGTGGGGTGTAAAAGAACTCTTGACGAGATACGTGATTGGTGTATTATGTCTGAGTACGAACAAAATAAATTGTTGTACGAATTAAAATGGAGAAAGGAACATGGCTAAGGTTCAGATCGTGGGTGCATCAGCTAACTCACATCAGCCTACAAAGAAGAAAACCTCACAATCTAAGAGGATTGCTTCAATGAAACTTGGGTCTATGAATAAACATAAACGTAGATCCACCAAACCTTACAGGGGACAAGGTAAATGAAAAGAACTAACAGACCCTTCAGTAAATCTTTGTATGAAGCTTACGACCAGAAGGCTAAGGAAAAGCTAGTCAGCTATCTCCAAGGCAAAGGTCATTCGATTGTGAATGACAAAGAGGATTACAACGTTGACGTTGTTTCAAAGAAGAATGACTTTACATACTTCAATGAAGCTGAGGTCAAGGTAGCATGGGACGGAGATTGGCCAACACACTGGCATGAGATTCGTATTCCTGCACGTAAACGTAGACTGGTCGAAAAGTACAAAGACGAGAATGGAGTTCTTAATTTCTATGTCTTTAACAAAGATCTGACTAAGGCTTGGCGTATCAAGGACACGTTGATGACTGATGATACAATCAAAGAAGCTAAAGGTAGGAACATTTGGCGTGGCGAAACTTTCTTTCACATCCCTTATACAAAAGCAGAACTGGTAGAACTATGAATGACAATGTAAATAACCCCCAACACTACGGTCAGGGGTCTATTGAGTGCATTGATTATATCAAAGACTTTCTCAGTGATGATGAACTTGCAGGTTACTTTCGAGGTAATATTGCAAAGTATTTACACCGATGGCGTTACAAGAACGGTGTAGAAGATCTAAAGAAAGCTCGTTGGTATCTCGAAGCACTTATCCAACAGCAATCAAAAAAGTAGGGGGCACGAAGCCCCCTTTTTATTATCTACTATATTGTTTTGCCCCAACCTCCTCGGGAACTTTTAGTAGTTTAATTGTGTCGATTACATCAAGATATTCTTTCAAGACATATAATTCAGCTCTGGTCATATCTCCTATATCACCACTGAAGTTCAGTTCTTCAATAGCATCATCTAGTTTTTTATTATTGTACTTGCCAGCTAACTCATACTGCAGATCTATAGTGTCAAGTGGACCTGAGTACTGAAGATACAAAAATGTTTTAGCTAAGTCTTTTGCTTCAGGTAGTATATCTGTTTTCCAATACCTTCTCTGATCTTCAGTAGTCATTTTTCTAAATGCTTTACTGTCCATCAAGGCTGATGACTTAGCCTCAATGATATCAAATAAAATACCATTGTATTCGTTAGCAGCTTCTGGAGCTTTAGTCCTAATTGCTCTGGCAGCATTAATATCAAACTGATCATACCCCATCATGTTCATGACACGTTGAGTATCTGTAAGTCTGATAGATCTTACACCTAGTGACTTTGTAGATGTAATATCAGCTTCTCCTGCTGCTGCAGACTTAAGTGTCTCACCGACTGGTTCACCAGTAAACAGTGGAATAATATTGTCAATATAACGAACAGAGTCATTGTAGAATTTGTTTCCTTGATATCTATCAATTGGTCTAGCTTGTTCACCTCTAGCAATACCAGCCAGTGTGTTTACAGGTTCTACAAAACGAGTAACAGCTGATACTTGCTGTGAAACTATCCCTCCCCCAGACTTACCAAAAGCTCTCCACATCTCTTTCATGTCGCCTTGGAACATGTGGAAAAAGATAGCAGTAACATCTTGTTGAGTTGTGTCTAGGTTTCTTAGGACACCCTCAAGTGTAAAGTCTCTAGCAATCTGTTGCAGTAGCTCTGCAGGTGGTTCTTCTCCATCCATGTAGTAAGAACCAATTCTTGCCCAAGCTTTGAAGAATGAAACTGGGTAGTCATATTGACGAGTTACAACTTCACCACCGATAGACTCTTGGAACAATCCTAGACCAGCTCTACGATTTTCTCGTTCGTTCTGAACCATAGAGGATGCCATGCCCCAAGACACTGCAGCTTTAGTAAACAACTCTCCATAACTCTTGTCTGAGTATTTGCCTACAGCCTTACCTGCAATAGAAAGTCCAGTGGCTTGTAGCCCAAAATCCACAGTGTTGTTGAAGAATCTACCAAACGGAATAAGTAGACCAACCCCGGGAATGTTTCTAGCATCTTCGATGACAGCAGCTACTTCACCTACCAGTCCAGACCCTTTGTAGGACTTACTGAAGATAGCTTCCAAAGTTCTGTCTACAGCTTTGGCTTCCATCTGAGCATACTCTTTAGTGCTCATAAATTTATAAGCATCTTCCCAGCTGTAAAACTCTGTCCAACCTTTGCCAGTAACTAGCCTCAATTGCTTGTCCATTTGAAAGATAAACTCTTGAGACTTGGTAAAGCTATCCTGAGCTTTAACAAAGGTTAGTGTTTGAATGAGGTCTACACCATCATCAAGTTTTTGACCTATAAGTTTTTGATTGGGGGTAAACTTACCATCAGTTACAAGCTTGGTAACGTTATCAATACCACCTGGAAGTGTGCTAGATAGTGTTTGTAATGCTTCAGAGTTCCTAGTTAGTGCTGACTCAAATGCAGCATGAGTCATGTCTGGATCAAACAACAGTCTTACACGAAATGCGTTAGACTCAAACAAAGACCTAGCAATTCTATAAGACTTCTCTCCAGCCTTTTCCATACCAATAGCTTTAGCTAGTGTACCTCTGCCAGCATGTACAGTCATTAGGGCTACATCAGAGACCATTCCAAGACCAGCATTAGCACCCCAACCAATCATGTTGAGTGCACTGGTAGATGGGTTAGACACAAGCATCCTGATCATTCTGTTTTGGTTATTACGAATGAAGTCTGGAAGTTTTTCTGACAGACCTGCTACCTTAGACTCATCTGTCTTTTTGATAAAGCCAAGGTCAAGTGCCGTATCTATCATCTCTGCAATCTGCACATCTTTGATAGCTACACCATTTAGCTTTGCACCCTGAGATGCTGCATTAAGGACTCTAGCAGCACCATTCATCTTTAGTGCAAAGGTATCAGCAAACTCATCAATAGTGAGAGACTTAGCTTGTTTTAGCTTATTACCTGTAGACTTTTCAAAAGCTTTTATAAACGTTTTGATATCAGCTGGATCAGACTGCTTAATTACATCTGCCATCCAGTTGCTGTATAGATCTCCATCACCACGTTTTGCAAACACAAGGCCACGTTCCTGTGCAATCTGTGCCAGACCTTTCAGAACTACATTACCTTCGTCGTCTACATGACCAAGTAATAGGTCAACAAAGAAGTCAGTGTCTAGATCTTTTAGCTCTACACCACCTTTGATCTTGTTTTTCCAAGTGCTGCCTTTTGGTACTTGAGACTTGACGTATTCCTGAATAGACTCGGACAGTTCTTTCATAACGTCTTTGGCTTCAGGAACGTTTACAGATACAGATGGTGCAGCTACATCAGAGCTACCACGAAGCATAATTTTAGTTCCCTGTACAGCACCTATAGCTGTAGCACCTACTGCTGCAATACCCATAGCAAACTTGTCAAAGTCCTCACGAACACCCAGTTCGATAAGTCCATCTTGGTACAGGTATTCCATACCTACGTTTACTGCAGCATCAATACCAGTTGTGGTGGCAATCTCAGCCAGTGCACCTTTCTGTGCCAGACGTTTGATACCACGAGATGATAGTAGTTGAGCTGAGTACTCTGCCACTTGTTGAGTTGTGGCTTTACCTGCACCGTCTACAGCTTTGATAAATGCTTTTTTACCAACTTCATTTACAGTCTTTGTACTAGCACCTGTAGCTGCTTTCTTAGACATCTCTTTCAGAGCAATCTTTTTAGCACTTTGAGTTCCTAAACGTACAGCACCACCACCGATAAACTTACCAATAAGACCACCAGCTAAGTTAATAGGGTCTAATAATACTGTACGAACATAGTCTCCAGTGCCTCTGACTTTTTCACCTAGTGTGGTCTCTTTACCATATAGGTTTGCCATGTTTTCAAATAGAGCTGCTGCTGCAGCTGCATTGGCAGTTTTGTCCTGATCATCAATGATATCATTTAGATAGTCCATCTCAGACAGACCACGTACAGAGTTACCTGAAGACACACCACGACGATTATCTAGGAAGTCATCTACAATCTTCTCACGACTATTGCCCTCTATAGCTTGAATGCCATAACGGTCAGTCATATACTTAGTAATGATGGAAAACATTCTATCGTCTTCCACCATATCATTTTCTGTATAGGTTCCTGGATCAGGTAGAGCTGGTTCCTGCACAGATGATGTATCAAATTGATCAAAGAAGTTACTTGTTGGTTCTTCCTGTGAATCGAATTGATCAAAAAAGTTTGCCATTATAAATACTCGTCAGCAGATCCTGGTCCATATTTCAACTCAAAGTCCCTTTTTAAATTGGGATTATTTTGAAGTGCAGCAATAGCCTCAGCTGGAGGTGTTGGATACGTTACCTCATTTTGTGGTGTTGAAATTGTAATGTAAGGCTTAATTAAATAGTTCTTAGACAAACCACGATAAGCAGTTGGATTATCATTTTCTAAACTGGTAATGAACTCTTCAGTAATAGTTGTAGAGAGTAGATAATCTCTAGCTTTTGCTCTTACTTCTGGGTTAGAAGAGTCAAGATTTCTTATTGCATTTGCAACTTCAACTCTGTTTGGATTATTTTCTAAGCCTACTCTAGCTGCTCTAACAACCTCTTGAAGCACACCTTCAAACTGCTTTTCTCTCGCAGTATAATCAGTTTTTGTAATAACTGTTTCAGGTACGTCAATAAATACTGTACGACCTTCTTTACCAGTCATGTTTGCAACCTTAGTTGCAAGTTTTAAGTAGTCATTCTTGTTTGTAAGATCAACTACATCAAGTTCTTTTATCAGATCAAACTTTTCCTGAGTACTTGCAGGAGAGTTTACAATATTAATTATATTAGGTAAGTCCTGAAGCTTGATAACCCTATCGTAGTTTTTAGCTTGATCTTCTAGAAAATCCATAACATCAGCAGCTGCATAAGGGTCTGATAGAATGTTGTCAAAATACCCTCTCAGACCTTCGTCACTGATGTTTAAATCGTCAATTCTATCTTGGAGTTTTGTTGCTTTTTCAAGAGCACCTGGTCTTTTATTAGTACCAGTACCAGAAGGCCCACTGTTTTTGATGTAGCTGGCTAGAATAGCTTCTTCACGTTGAAGCCTAACCCTTTTGTTAAACTCCTCTTGGTCTTTTTTATTTTGTATTACTTCGTCTGCCCATCTATTGGCACCGATCCAACTGAATCCCATCTTTATGCCCTCGCCATTAGACCAGTTTTAGCTGGTTCTTCTTCTACTGCAGGTAACTCTTCAGGCTCTTCTTTCAGCTCTTCCATTGTAGTAGGAATGTCTTCACCTTCTTGTTCACGAAGTTCATTCATAAGCTTTCTAGCACGAGCAACATCTCTTTGATAAGAGATAGCAGCCTTACCTTCTTTATTTTCAAAGCCTTCTTCATACTTGATGTTTGCTGCATCAGCAAAGCCTTTGATATACTCATGCAGTACTGGGGCTATTACTAGGCTTACATCAATACTATGGATACCTGACATTACAGCACTACGAAGTATGCCTTGTACAATAGTAACTAAGTCTACACCAAACTCTAGAAAGTAGAGGATGTCTTCCATAGCCCCATCACGCAGAAGATTTTCAATGTGGGAGTCTATAGCCTCTATAGGATCTACAATCTCTGGTGGACGTTCATAAGGGGCATTCTTTGGTTCTGTTGTTAAGGATTGCCCAGGCACTGGCCTGTCAAATTTTAAAGACATTATTAATACCCCTGCGTAAATAGATCTGCTTCTGCTTGTCTACGTTTTGTCAAACCTTCTAGAACTTTACCACCTGCTCTGTTATACTCCAACATCATTTCAGAGATTTCTTCATCCCCCCTGATGTCATCTCCAGAGTCACCTGTAAGAAGTTTTCTAAAGTTTCCTTGACCAGCATTATACGTGAAACTTGTTAAAGCATCAACCTGGTTTTCTGACCAGTCATAACCAAACTCTTGTTTAGCTTTTAAAACTATTGTACGAGCTTTTGTAACCTCTTTAAGAAGCTCTTTTCTAGCTTCTTCTTCAGTTATTGTTTGGCCTTTTTTACCTTTAGTCCCGTAACCAATAGAGTATCTGCCCTGATCGTCATAAGCTTGTGCCCTGAAGCCTTCTTGACCTATGATAAAATCTACAATATTGCCTATAGTAGTTACACTTGGATCTTCTAAAGGTGGCCCATCTGATGTTGTAGGAGATACGTCAGAATCTTGACTTGTATAGGATGCTTTACGTACCTCATTATCTTTTTGGACTCTTCTCATTCTTTCTAAGATTCTGGCAGAGATACTGTCCCCTTCTAACTCAGAATCAGCTTTAGGCTGCATAGCAAGTCCTCTAGCCTCATTGGCTGATTTGAGTGCCCTAGAAGCATTTGGTCCACCAGACTGAAGAGCTTCAATCAGTTTTGAGTAGCTGGGTCCGTAACTGAAATTTGACATTGTTATTATTCCTACATTAACTATACTAGAATAGACCACCAAGTATACCATCTGGAGACGTACCAAACAAGAACCTCATGCCAAATTGAGTTTTAGCAGCATCTTTTTCTCCATCAATAGCCTCCCTAGCTTTTTGCAGATCTTTGTCAGACAAAACAATTTTTAAAGCTCTATCTAAAGCAGACTCGTCGGCAGTAAATGCATACGACATGATATCACGTTCACGTTGCCAGATTTGGTCTAGGTTTGTTGATGTTAAAGCATTTATGGTTTTGGCAAAATCCATATTACTTTCGTTCTGTGCAGCAGTGTTCAGTGTAGCAATGTTCTGTCTCCACTGGGCATTAGCCTGTGCAACTACAAGACCGTTCTGTGCATTGAACAGATCACGTTGTTGCTGGATCTCAGAGTTAAACTGCTTCATAGCATTTGAAGCATTTGCATTAAACTGGTTCATTGCATTTGTTTGTGAGGCATTGTACTGCCCAACTTGAGTAGACAAGTTTGCAAAGAACTGGTTAGACTGGTTCTCACTAGATGCGTTAAACTGAGCAGCAGCATTCTCTGCAGCTTGATCAGTAAACAAAGACTGGATAACCTGTTGTGCCTTAAACATAGAAGTCTGCTGTTCATTGTTTAAGTTAGCCATATCCATCTGCAAGAAGTTCTGTGCATTCTGTACAGCAGCTTGTTGACGGTTGTTAAGGTTAGCCATGTCAAGTTGCGACAATGCAGCAGCTTCTGCCATAACAAGAGCTTGCTTGTTAGACAGGTTTTGTAGTTCCATTGTATTAGCTGCACGAGAGTTTTCAAGTGCAATCTGTTGTTCAGCAGTAAAGTTCATGTTTGCAATTTCAGAAACTTTAGCAGCATTCATAACTTTAGTCTGAAACTCTTGATCAAAGTCTTGCTGTAAGAACTCTGCTCGTTTCTGAGCTTTAAACAGAGCCGTCTGTTGTTTGTTAGCAGCATCAATCTGAGCAATAGGTAGTGCAGATTCCATAGCAGCTTGTATAACTGCCTGACCTGCCATAGACGAAGCACCAAGACCTCTAGCTGCAAGAGTTGCCATAGCACCTCTCATAGCACCTGCAGCCCAAGCTGGAGTCTCTCCACCTTCAAACTGCTGCATAAGACTTGATAACTCATCCTGAACAGATGCAGCTTGTACTTCACCAGTACCAAATGCTTTACCCACTTGTCCTTGATCTACAGCAGATCCAGAAATAAGTTCACTAGCACCTTCAGTAGTGTCTAAAGTACGAGTAGGTACAGTACCACCTGGGCCTTGAGCATCAGCTACTCTTACGGATGAACCTGTCTCTGCATCAAGATCTGATACAGCACTTGTTTTTTGTTCTTTTGCAGTTACTTGAGATTGATCTCCCAGTGTACCTGTTACTGGAGTAAGACCTTCTGTAGCTGTTTTTACCTGCTCAGTAGCAGTTGCTGGGCTGTACGTAGCCACATCAGCTACATCAGGTTGACTTACTGTAGAAACAGTTCCAACTGAAGTTGCATTTTGCATCGGTGCTAAGGTATAAGCTTGACCTGCAGTATCACCAATAAAGTCTGCTGATTCTGGTTTAATTTGAGCTACGTTAGCTTGCATTGGCTGCATGGTCTGGTTGACCAGATTCTGCTGCATCATGCCAAATTGTTCTAGAGAAGTTTCTCCTGTTCCAGCATTTTCGTCGTATATAGTAGAGCCTACCGCAGGGTTTACATCGTTAGCAGTTACAGTTCCTGTATCTGTACCACCCTGTGCACCCATACGTTTAGGTGCCATCTGCGACATAGCTTGCTTATATTTACCCATACGTGCTGCTGCTGCAGGGTTAGCTTGAAGAAAGTTTTCTAGCTGACTTGATGGTCCATCAAAACCTAAAAACTTTCTAGCAAGTTGGACATCACCACCTTCAGCCATACCAATTACACCACCCCTGGCAGCTGCAACGTTAGTTTCAGATTTTACAAATCCAGGCGGTACGTACACTGTAGGGTTACCATCAGCATCTACAGAGATCATCATCTGTTGACCTGTAGCTTTATTAACATATAAAACCTGACCACCATAACCTCCTTGAGATTGTGATATTAGGTTTGGCATGGTAGTGCCAGTATAGTTTTCATATGTCGTAACACTTGCTGGAACTGCAGAAGCAGGTGCACTAACTGCAACATTAGTTGTACCTGCACCTGGGTACTTACCAGATTCATCTTGAAATCCTGGTACAGAGGTAGGAGTAGCTACAGGACTTTGTACAAATGTGTCAAAGCCTCCTGATGTTGTAGTTCCACTACCTGTGTTTGTTCTGTCAGGGATGATAACTTCAGGAGTTGTAGTACCTGTACTAGTATCGGTTCCAGTACTAGTGTCAGTAGTTACAGTTCCTGTAGAAGTATCTGTAGTAATAGTTCTAGTATCTTCTTTTACTTCTTCCTCTACCTCTTTTGATTTTCCCATTCCCATAACAGCTAATCTAAATTCATCATAGCTTGCATATGCAGGGTCATCTTGAAGAGTGACTTGAGTTTTAAAACTATCAAAGTTGGCTTCAAATTCAGAATCAAAGTCTGGATAGAATACAGCAGCTTCTGGTGGAAATGCTATTCCATATAGATACCTATTAGCAGATTGTCCAAATTGCATTCCACCTTCAATACCTTGTTCTTCTGCTAATTTTCCCCAACCATTTAGAATATTTTTAAGTTCTTGACCTCTGTTTTTATAATCCTGATAAAACTTTTTATAAACATCTTTTTCAGAAGCAAAGCCTTGCTCCTCTATCATAAACCTTATTCCAAAAGGAGTAAGAGATGCAGGTTTTTGTTGTGCTCTTTTTAAAGCTAGATTAAGTTTATTAGTCTCTGAACTATATTTTTTACGTATAGTATCTAAATCTCCCTTACCCACAACAATATTGCCAGGGGCATAAAGGGTTGTTTCACCGTTTTTATCTGTTACATATTTATAAGCACCTTGCCCTAGCCTGATGTTTTTAACAATTACATGGTGGTTATAGTCCGCATCAGACTCAAAGTCTTCACGAGTCCTGTCGTCATTTATATACTTATTGTATTGTAGTGCTCTTGATCGTTGCCTAGCAGCCTCTGCTGCACCTTCACCTCCAGTGCCAGTGTAGCTAATAGTACCGTCAGCATATTTTACACCAAACGAAGTTACAATGTTTTTACCATTAGCATCTTTTTCTATGTTGCCATCCGCATCACGTTGAAACTCAACATGCATCATAGGAACTTCTATTTGGTTTTCTGGTTTTGGTTGGGACTCAGTTGCTGATACTGCTTCCGAGGAAGTTCCTGGTTTATAGTCATCAGGTAATCCATGACGTTCGTCAAAGGTACTACCTGCTTCATGGTCATATCTTTTACCAGTACTCCTAGCTGT
>Ga0208767_1003045_pt1 | contig 12315 bp, 9 predicted proteins | sample VirMetDEL_Mar_21_FD_184514 | JGI IMG/M metagenome (GOLD analysis project Ga0208767, IMG submission 184514) | Aqueous microbial communities from the Delaware River and Bay under freshwater to marine salinity gradient to study organic matter... | ecosystem: Environmental > Aquatic > Marine >... | reverse complement strand
TAGTAAATATCCCTTAGATATTGTTGATAATGCTACTTCATCTAGAAAATTGGGGTAATCTTTACCCCTTTCCCATTGTTTATAATCTGATATTAAGTTGTTGTCCATATATTAAAATATTGCTGATGCGTCCCAGTCTTTTGTTCCCTTTGAGTAATTAGTCACCCTTGAGGCGAAGAAATCGGTGTGTTGTTTTCCTGCACTTAAAGCATCAAACCATTTCATATTATTTACTGATGTTGTGTCTACGTCTGTTATAATAGGGGAATAACCTAAATCTCCTAATTTTGTGTTTATTCTGTTTTTAATAAAGTTTGTTAAATCATATTTTGAACATCCCTCTAAATCTCCAAACTCATATACTTTATCAATAAAATCTAATTCTAATTTTAAGGATAACAAAGCTGCTTCATTAATTGCTGCTTCTAGTTCTGGTGTTTTAAGTTGTGGGTTTTCATTTACTAATGTTCTAAATAACCAACATCCTGCTTCAGAATGTAATGATTCATCTCTAATTGACCATTCTACAATTTGTCCTACTCCTTTAAGTTTGTTTCTCATTTTAAATGAAAGTAAAACCGCAAATGAAGAAAATAAATTTACACCTTCTGTAAATGCTGAAAATATTGCTAATGATTTTGCTATTTCATGAAGATCTTGTTCGTCACTAAAACTATCTCTTACATCAGTTAAGTTTTCTATTTTAGCCATTGTTGCTTCATCCTCTAAAAATTCATCAAAATTTTCTAATCCTAATGTTTCATTCAAAAGAGAATAAGCTTCAGCATGTATCGTCTCAAATGCTCCAAATGTCGTAGCCATCATTATTATTTCAGGTTTCCGAAACCACTTTGTTACTAATCCTGACCAATAGTCATTTACTACTGTTTCAGTTTGAGCAAATCCTTTTAGGATAGATCCAATTATGTTTTTTTCGGTTTTAGAAAGATTCTGCTTCCAATCATTTACATCTGACATCATTGGGACTTCTGTGTGGAGCCAATGTGCTTGTTGCTGTTTTAACCAATAATCAGCAGCTGGTTGATATTCAAATGGTTTGTATACTATTCTTTCCTGAAGTAATCTTGATTTTCTCATAGTTTTTGTTAGGAGTTTATTGATTCATAAAAAAGTTTTCTGTGATATCTTGACCCTTTATATGGTCTTTATCGTAACTATTGAAATTAGATGTTGAAAGCGATTCTGTTTGTAAGTTTGTTACTAACTCATCATCTTCATCGTAATCATGAACTGAGAAGTGTCCAGTTGATGTGTCAGCTTTTACTCCAAATGTTAATCCATCCATCCCGTATCTATTTTTCATTACATGAAACCTACCTGTGCCATTTACTTTATCTTTTGCTTTTCTAGATAGTGATAAACAAAAGTCAGTTATCATAATTTTATCATAACTTCCTGCTGCTTTATCTCCTTCAATGACATCATCTTTAGCACCTGCTCTATTTACTTGAGAAACTGACCAAATTGGTACTTTTAATTCTCTAGCAAGTCCTTTAGTGCTTGTATAAATATCATCTATCTCTCCTTTGCGATCACTTGTTTTCTTTCTTGTGCCTAAAAGGTCAACATAATCTATTATTATTAAATCAGGTTTGATATCTAAATCTTGACATTTTCTAATGTGTGACTCTATAGTGTGGATAGTTGCTTTACCCATTGGAAATTCTTTAATAACTAATTTACCAGGTATTTTGGGGATAATTTCTTCTACTTTGGATTTGTGTTGAATTATATTATTTACAGGTATTTGAGTAAAAAAGGCATCATATCTCCTACCCACATAATCTTCTCCTAATTCTAAAGTATAGTGTAAAACATTATAACCTGCTCTAACAGCAAATCCTCCTAGTGCTACTAAAGACCAACTCTTTCCACCACCTGGATTTCCAAATATTAAACCAAAATCTCCACTTCCTAATCCTCCTTGTAATAATTCATTTATTCTATCCCAAGGTGTTGGTATTGGGTTTCTTGTATCTTCTCTATATCTGGTTTCAATATCTAAATTATATTCATGACCTATATTCTTATCATTTCCTGCTCTTAAAGCGCTTTCTACTAATAATTTTATAGAATCATAATCTCCAGCCTTTAGTAAATCTACTGAAGATAATAATGCTTTTTTAAGTTGTTGATTTTTGCAAAATGCAGAAAATTCCTCCTGTACATACTTTAAATCATCATCACTTGCTATGTATGCTTCCCTAAGCTGTTCTTTAATTGAAATTTGCAGTACTTCATTTTCTACTTTTTTTACTTCAACTTTTAAAATATCCAATGAAGGGGTAGTATGATACTTGTCATAATATTTTACTATTTCTTTTATAATCCATTTATGGGCTTGATTATTAAAATCTTCCTCATTTAAGATATCATATATGTTTGTTAAAAATTCTTTATGGGTTAATAAAGAAGATAAAACCTTAATTTGAAATCCTTTTCCGTATTCTTCTATGCTCTTAAGTGTCAATTTGTGTTGATTTAAGGGTTAATAACTTATTTATTTGTAACTAATTTTGCGAAGACATCATCTAACCAGAAATCTAAATTTCTGATCATTCCACCTAATTTGTCTTCATTATATAATGCTGTGAACTGCTCGGGAAGATAATTTAAATTCTTGGTTTCTACAACCCCATCTAAATATTCTTTATCATTTTTTCCTAACATTGGATTACTTAAATCCATTACTTTGTAATTTTTTTCCAATTCTTCTATCCCTTGGATTACTCTAGCATATACTACATGGTCTTTAAATTTCTTTTCACATATGTTAAAAACATCATCAAAGGTTAAAATACCTTCTGTTAATTCTGGGAATTTTTTAAATAATCCCTTTTCACCTAATCCCTTAACTCCCTTAATTTTATCTGAATTATCACCTAATAATGTTTTATAAATGATAAAGTTTTGGGCAGGCATATTATACTTTTCTTTTATAACGTCTTCAGTATAATACTTTTTTTCCATAGGTCTATAAACTATAACATTTTTGGAAACCAATTGGAGAAAATCCTTATCGCTAGATATTATAAACACTTTATCGTCTTGGTGATTTGGCAATTTATCACTTAAATATGCGATGATATCATCTGCTTCTGCCTTGTCTAATGATAGGGTTTTAACAGGTAAGGTTTTTAAATATTGTATTACTCTTACTATCTGGTCTACTTTAGAATCATCTTCATCATCTTGATCTTCAAATACTTCCCAATTAGTAATTCGTTGCAAATTCCTCCCTGATTTATATTCAGGGAGGAGATTTTTTCGGTTAGCTGTTGAACCTGCACCATCAAAGACCACATAAACTTGATCTGGTTGGGTTTGGCGAATCATAGCTCCGAGCGATCTAAAGAATCCACCTAAACCTCCTATATGAACACCATCAGGATTAACCATATTGAGCATTGCAAAGTTTCTAAAAAATAAATTTAATCCATCTATTAGTAATATTCTATTACCTTCAGACAGACTTTTATCATTCTCCTGAGTATCACCCAGAAGTTCAAGTAATTCTTTCTTTTTCATAATTTATTCTGGTTCGTCTGTATATGATGTTATGTCAGTATACGCTTGTTCTTCTTCTACAATTTGGAAATCAGTTCCACCTAAAATATCCTTCCAAGTTTGACCATTTTCATTCTTGTAGTTCTTTAACTCCTTATCATTGTCATTGATAAATCCATGAGGTGTCATAACTATTCTACCTCTGGTAGTAACTCCATTAATATGGTTTTTATCAATTTGTAGATTAACACGTTTAGCAAATTCAACCTGCTTACCATCTTTAATTGCTTTAATTTTAGATGTTCCTGCATTTGAAATATTACCAAATGTAACTACAAATGTTGAATCAAACCACATTGCAAATCCACCTTTATTCATTAATTTGGGTTTACCCATAGGTGATTCTGCTTTGGCAGTCCATACTTTATTTATACAAACTAAGGTATTAGTATGAGGTGATGATTCTTTTCTTGATAATGTAATTCTTTGGTTAACATTATTTCCGAATTGAGTTGACATTGCACCTGCATTCCATTCATTGTTGTTTTTATTTGATTTTATAGACATTTCACAAGGAACTGATCCAATTGAATCCCATAAGAATAATAAATCATATGGTAAATTACCTTTTTTCTGTTCATCTATTAAATCTAAAATAAATCCAGCTACGTCTTCAATTGAGTTTATTGTTTCTCTATCAACATAAACAAATTCACCTTCATAATTTACAACTTCTCCAGTTTCTTCATCTACTACTTCCTTAACTTCTAATCCCATTTGTTGGGCATGTTCCCAATTCCATTTCATCTCAGTGATGATAAAAACAGGTAATATCCCTCTTTTTTGAGCTGATACTGCTGCTTCTAGTAGTGCTGTTGTTTTACCTGTATCTGAATGACCTCTAAGTAGTACAATATGCCCCATTGGGATACCTGGAATTGATGTAACATCTTGAAATGCTTGTGATAATGGTATCCAAGATTGTTCTTTAAACTTAACGTTTTGTTTAAGCCCCTTCTTTTCTTTGAAGGAACTTAAATCAAATTTGGATTTTATTTCAGCAGAGACTGCTTCATGTAACGATTTTTTAACTCTAGGCATATATTTTTAATTTAAAAGGGTAAGTCATCATTTTTGCTATCATCAAATAAATCATCAAATTCAGCTGATTTAGCTTTTTTAGGTGTTCCTTGAGTTGCTAAGCTAAATGCTTTTTGGTTTGAAGTTACCTCATTATTTGTAGTAGTACTTTCAAATTCAACTGCAGGTTCTGATACTATTTCGCCTTCATTGCCTTCATTACCTGATATGAAATTTTGTAACTCATCTTTTAATTTATCATAAGTGTACTTATATCTTTCTTCTAGTAGTAGTGGTTGTGTGTTTAACCATGTATTTACTTGATTAGCATCTTCACTTAATGGTGTTTGTTTTGGTTTTGGTCTTAAACTAAGTCCAAATCCAGGTCTATCTTGCACTTTAGAGGCATTAACAATAAAATCAAACCCTTCGGATACATCTGTAAAATCACCATAATCCTCATCATCAGCAATTGATAATAATTCCATGTAGATAGTTTTACTAAACTCAAACAAACGAACACCTTTATCTTCTTCTCCTCTAACAATAACAGGAGCGAATACTCTTAATTTCGGATCTAACTTTTTAGCTAATCTCCAATTTTCAGAATCACTTGTAGTTCGTAATTTTTTAGTAAAATCAACTATCGGATCTTGTTCTCCCCAGTTAGACAATGCAACGATTGGATACTTTCCAACACCATAGTGCATATAAATTTCTTGGAATGGGTTATTTTTGTTTATTACTGATGGGACAAATCTAATTTGATATTTTCCCTCTTGTCTTGGTTTCCAATAAACTAATGTATAGTCTTTTTTCTCGCCTGTTCTTGGTTTGGCATCCTGATTCAAAGATGACAAACGATTCTTGATCGCATTTAAATCCATAATTATAACTGTTTTTTTTATTAATACTTAAATATAATGAAAATTTAGCTGAAAGCCAAACTATAATCTAGGAAAGATTAATTATATCGTGAATTTTTGTATTGAGTTGTTTTAAATCTCCATGTTGGGTAAGCAAAACACAATTTTTATAATGCTGCCAATTGATTGGAAACTTAGTATCAACAACTCCCCCATTAAGCTTTTTAATTAGCTCATTCAGGGCATTTATTGTGTATAGTGTATTTGTTTCTTTCTTTCTATGTACTAAGATAGTATTCAGAGGTATATTTCTTACATTACCCTGGTCAACATTATAAGTAATTACATATTCATCATTACTTTTGATATAAAGTATAAACATTTTGTTATACATTATATTGTACGTGGTTGAAAGTTCTTTAACTTTAAACTCAATCTCCTCGGCCTTTACAAAGGTGCAAAATAATTTATTATTCAAATCTCCTAAATTTATAAAGTTGTCGTTATCATATTCCATCTTATAAATATTAGAGGGTTGGTCAAAAGTCATAACTGGTTCCATGTGTAATCTTTGTTTTAAGTTTATATTTTTTAAATACAGCTAATATGCGCTCTAATGTATCTTTTTCGGTGTTTTTAAAATCCAGTAAAAATGCGTCATATGTGTATAATATTAATTTTGTTTCTTGTTTTTGTAAAATTTTGATTATATCCCACAATATACAAACATTAGTTGACGTTTCCAAGTTTTGAAGTAGGTAATTAAATAACTTTTGGGGACGCATATCATCTAATTTTTCTTTTTCAAATCTATAGTTAGATATTGGACATTCGATAAAACCCTTAGTTTGAAAATCATTCCAGAGGTTATCTATATATTTTTGAGTTTTTTGGAAAAATTCTAAATCTTTATATTGTTCAAATACACCCCCATATAGTTGTTTAAATGTAAGTTCCTTTGATTTTTTATAATCTACCCCATACATCTTAGCAAATGATTTATGAATATCTTCAGTATCAAACTTATAATCAATTAAATGACTTGCTAGTGTAGGATGGTATGCTGAGATGTCAATTTCAACAAGTACATCATTTTTAGGGATAAATGATTTTCTACAGCCATTTTCTTTATTTAAAGCCGCGAAATTGACTCCCCCAAATCTATTTGATGGTCTTGTTGTTGTTGTTCTGTAATTGTATTGTGTGTACACTTTATCTCCCAAATCTTGGTTGAAGTGTTCTTTGAATAACTCGGGGTTAACTTGTATGCCATTCCTTTCAATTGAGTTGAATACCAATGGTACTCTGTTGTTGTAAAATTGGTTGATTGGTTCATTGAAATATTGTTTTAGATTATTGTAATTTTTTTCACATACCTCATAATGTTTTACTACAGGTATTATTCTGTTTATAGTAGCATTATTTGGGTTTTTTTGGTTTAGGAATTGGTGAGCTCTTGTAGTCTCCATTTCATATTTTGGTGATAGTAATGATATATCATCAACGTTTTTATGCGTATAAAAATGCAGAAATTCCTTTTTCCCCCAAACATGCAACTTAGTATAGCTACTAATTAATTCACGTATATTCTCGTTGTTTAGTGGTGTTGTTTCGCTATGGTTTATTGATAAAATGAAACCCTTGGGTGATTCCAGAGGTCTTAGATAAACTAGACTTGTTGGGGTCTTTGCAGGATGAGTTTCGTATGAATAGGGAATTACTTCAATATAAGCTTCTTCATAACCCTTATCATAAAACTCCTTTAACTGCTCATTATTTTCTATCAGCCAAAACATTTGGCCCAATATAGTGATAATGTTTTAATTATCCAAAGTTACCTCGAAAATAAGAAGTAAAACCATACCATTTATTGTTTCTTTCTACTAAAGTTACCACACCCAAATTAGCTGCAGAGTTATTTATACTCCAAATTATAGGAAGTGCGCTATATAAATCTGAGGCTACTGTGGGGTCGGATGAGGAGTATTTGTTGTAATCATTTTTAGATATTTCTAAATATATTAATTCATTATTTTTTTTTGCAAAGTATCTTTTATACTCTCCTTGTGTTATTTCAGTGGTGGAAGGAGAGGTAAGATATTCAACCGGAAGGCTTCTAGGTTGGAAATCAATATTTTTAGGGTATTGAAGCTTTAAAAAATTTCCTTGGGGGGAGGATTCATTCGATATTTCAGTCCCCCATTTTGAGGGAGATTTATCATTAGATCCTTGTAGGTCATTACTTATCTTAATTATTTTAATTTGATTGTCTTCTTCATTTGGGGTAGAACCTATAAAGGTCTCTCCTGTAGAAACCATATAATAAAACCCTGTATATGGTAATTTGGTTTGTTCCACTATATATTCCTCCCCATTAGTGTATAGATTAGTTTTTATTTGAGATTTTGGGTAATAAAGCATAATTTAATGTTTAAAATGAATATTGTAGTGGGGTGAAATGATGGGGGTCTCCAAAGGCTCCCCCCCATCCCCATATATATTGCCCGTTGGGTGCCTTTATATCTACAAATACTTCAACTATTTTAGCTTCTTGTACTACTTCTGTTAAATTCTTGATAAGATTTGTGCTAAAGTTATTATCCCATTCTCTCTGACTAAATGCCTGAACATAGTGGTATTCAACATATTCTTTTAAAGTAGTTTCCACCCCCCCATCAATTTCAAACTTTTTATTTGGATCCCCTTGAGCTAATTTAAGAGCTTTGGATATATCAATGCTTCCGTTTGCAGGGGTTCTAAAGGTTCCTTTTCCGGCTCCATAACTCCTTCTTCCTAAAACATTATTAAACCAAGTAACATACTTTTTTCCTATTGGAAAACTTCCTGGGTTAATATCTAATGCTACTAAAAAAGCATGGCCTGAAAGGTTTCCTGGTGATGATGATATGTCTCGATATGCCCCACTAGTTCCAGATACCTTAAAATATTTTTTAGCTATACCTCTATTATCAATTTCATCTATAGTTAATTTTAATGCGGTTTTTAGGTCAATATTAGTTTTAGGATCTAAATTGTTTAGTAGTCTAAAGGTTTTACCTCCATATGACCATTTTGATCTTAAATTCTCATAATCTGGGTTGGGAGGAAACCATGTTTTGTCCCTTGTGCGTATTTTCCCTCTGCTATTTTCATATTTTTCCCCCCTAAAATATGAACCTTTAGAGGCACTATCAGGTCTTGGTTCAGCATAAGGTACCCCATTATATAAAAATACCCCTCCAATAGGCCATATAGATTTGCCTGATATTTGGTTTATTAAAGCTACTTTTCCCTGAGAGTTAAGTGTAGGCGATAGGTTAACGGCCCTTGGTGGTAGTACTGTTTTAATTGGGAGGGATGATAGAGCATCACTTAATGATGTTGAAACTGTTATAACAGGTGTTGTTGAATTTAATACCTTTTTAGTAGTGAAGTTAGAAATTTTTACTTTATCTTGATTTGAAGTTGCAATAGTATCTAAATGGGTAACCCATTGGTTATTTGAAATTTTATGATTTACCCCAGTTATTATAAATTGAAGTTCATTACCATAATTTTTGGGTAAAAATGAGGTGTTTACTAAGAGTTTGTTGTAAATTTTTATTCCCCCTAACCCATCCATATCTATCTTTAAATTGAAAGGGAGAAATCCTACTGAACTTTGTACAGTTTTAGATTCTAAAGACAATTTAGTTTGAGAGTATTTATAAAAATTGGAAACTATTGATTTATTGGATTCTAGAGTATCATCTACAATAACTCTTAAATCTGAGTTAAGGTTAATTTTAAGCCCCCTTTCTTTTAAAAAGTTTTTATAATTAATTATTACGTCCTTATTTTGAATTTCTAAATTATCTTTGGGGGATGTAATTGAGGTAGCGGGGTTCGTTGCATCTACTATATTATTTTTAAATCTATCGGAAATTCCCTCATTCCATTTAGAAAAGGCTGTTGCTTCTACCCCGGGGATAGAACCATTTGCTGTTGCTCCTATTGTTATCATAGATGCATATTTTTTATTAATTTCAGTTGTAATTCCTATTTTATTCACAAATGTAGAAGTGGAATTGTTATTATTATAACCAAATATCTCTAATTTTGCTGATTCTGGGTTTAGTTTAATGTTTAATATTTCCGCTATTGACTTTAACCCAGGGATGGGGGTTTGGTCAATGAGTTGAATAGTATTATCTTCTTGTATAACGGGTTCAATGTTATTTACATTTCCTAAACATTCATTTATGTCATTACATATTGTTTTTAATACTTTAAATAAACTAACATTGTTGTCATTATCAACCTCACTAAATATTTCTTCTAATCTACTAAAATTAAAATAAACATTCATGATTTTCCCCCAGATAAAATCTTTGGTAGATGTTGTTTTAAATTGAAAAAGTTCGGGGAATATTGAATCATTTTGATTTTTACCATTTTCATTAAAAAAAGTAGGATTACTAACTATGCATTTTCTTATATTAGTACTAATAACATTATCGGGACAATAACATATATTTTTATTAGGTCTATAATCAATTTTAATTATTGGGGTGTTAGTGTTTTCAATTTTAGGGATGATTTTTTCTTCGAGGAATTGGAGAAAGGTTCCTAAACTTATAAAATAAGAATCCTTAACTTCAGTTAGTTGTAGTTGAAATATGTATGGGATACTTCTTTGTTTTGTTAAATTTGTTATAAGGGGAAACCCCACCTGACTGTTCCAACTTTTTTGCTCTGTTGTTGTTTCAGGGATTATACTCCACCCAATTGTTGATTTTAATTTATTTATATCTACTGTTAATAATAACCCTGATTTTAAGTTAGTATTTTCCACAACATCCCATTCTCTAATAGTGGAAAAGTATTTTGTTACTCTATTTTTAAGAGCTGATATTTCAGTACCTGAAGAGGGGGAGGATGTTGGAGTTGTTGGGGGATTAAATCTTTCATCATTTATTCCCCCAGCAAATCCCTTAGCTACAAAATATAAATAAACCCCCGTAAGAGCTTGTTTTAAGGTAAAAAGACTTAAAAATTTATCTCTATTTTTTTGAGTATCTGGGAGGATTGTATTAATTTGGTTGTTTTTAAAATCCCAATCATTTGTTGGAAAAGTTATCAATCTAGTAGTTCCAACTACTTTATTAATATCCTTCCCAAATCCTAAATCATTAGCGGTCTGTAGTAAAATTGAGGATTTACCAGGGCTTCTAGTATCAGAGTAGTATACTACCGTGTTGTTATAATAAAATGTAGTGGTGTTTGCTTTTTGCCATTCAATTGCATTATAAGGAATACCATTATCAGTATAACCTGGGGGAGTTCCACCTTGGTTTCCTCTATAACTTGGTTGGGTAAAGGCATTTATTAATGAGTATTGGAGAGCACTAAATATGTTATTTTGAACTACAGTATTATCATCAGCTACAGCTTGAATAAAATTATTAGAATTAAAGTATTGGGAGAAGTTATTTTTTCCATTATAATTATCTATGTTTCCTGAATTGTTATCTCCAAGGTTAAGGTCTAACATTACTTTATTACTAGGGGGTGGGTAGGTTGGATATGATCCTCTATAATTTTTAGATATATCACTAGTAAGAAGTATAGGAAGGGTTCCCCCATCACCCGTTGCCTTCCCATCATTAATTCCTAGGGGTTCAGTAGAGTTTCTAATATTTACCCACCAAGATTCTATTTGAGGTCTTAATTCGGGGAAGAATTCAGCATAAAATATATCTTCTGGGGCTATCTTGTTTTTATAATCTAATTTTAAAGTTTGGAATTTTTGATTGATGAAGGGGTTGGTTACACTTCCTAGAGGGGGTAAATTAGTCTTTAAAGATTCAATAATATCCCCTAAACTTATTATTTCTATTTTAATTTTGTAGGAACCATCATCTTGAAATGTCCATGAAAAATTTGATATAGTACCAAATATCCCTTCATAATTCCCATCAGTATCATTTCTTTTTTTTTCTATTTGTGGGATCCATGCCGAGTAATCGGATTTTGAATATTTAGAACTAAAGAATTTTTCATCAATTAATGAGGGTCCCATGAGTTGAAGATCCCCATTATTATCTAAATATTTATCATACCCCCATTCTATAAAAACTGAATATCCTAATCTTAGATATAATGCATCTATTATGTTAAATTGGTTAGTATTATGGGCTATTACATTAACTTCCATTTTTTTAATGGAACCTCGGTTTAAACATTTTAAACTTGCATCAGTTATCCCAGGCATTGGGGAATAACCAAAATCAGTTCCTCCTATTCCATAAGCACCATTATTACTAATTCCTGCTCTATCTCCTAATATTGGGTTGTTTGAATCTATTTTTGTATTGTTTGGGTTTTTAGGTTTACCTAAACCATTAAATAAAACCCAATTTTTAGCTAAAAGGCCCCCATCGGTTGAAGAACTTATACCATCTCCCGTTACTTCTTTATATTTACTTTTAGATAAAGCTACTCCAGATGCCATTTTAATCCAGGCATTTCTAGAATTTAGATAGGATATTTCCTCTAAAGTTCTTTCAGTTTTTCCATGAACTTTTTGACGTGCCTTTATTTGTTCATTTACATAACTCTTAAATGGTTCTCCAATAAGATTTCCAGCCATAACTTTATTCGTTTATTTTATTATATTCTGTTAAATAAGGAGTGGGGTTTGATGGTATTCTAAGTTGTGTCCCCATTGGGGGGGTTAATGAATTTTGAACTAAAGAACCATTAGCTATAGATATAATCCACCATAAAGAAGAATCTTGATAATACTGTAGTGCTAAAGTATCATATCTATCACCTATAGTTGTATAAACATATATGTCAC
>Ga0208767_1003038_pt1 | contig 12356 bp, 15 predicted proteins | sample VirMetDEL_Mar_21_FD_184514 | JGI IMG/M metagenome (GOLD analysis project Ga0208767, IMG submission 184514) | Aqueous microbial communities from the Delaware River and Bay under freshwater to marine salinity gradient to study organic matter... | ecosystem: Environmental > Aquatic > Marine >... | reverse complement strand
ATGCCTCATGTAACTTTATATAAACCTCAAAATCAGAAGGACTGTGACGAAACAATTAAATTAATCCAAAACAAACACAAATGAAAGATTGGGAATTAAGTTTCGGAACATTTCCGGGCATACTATTCGGTATTAGAACATACCGAGAACAATACAAGACGAACCACGTATTATACGTAGGGTTCTTAGACGCATGTTTAACAATATATAAAAACTAATCAATGAATAATATCCTCTCAGATATTACGGTTCATATGAAGTACGCTAAGTATATTCCCGAGCTTAACCGCCGGGAAACTTGGGCGGAACTTGTAGACCGTAATATAGCAATGCACAAAAAGAAATATCCTAATTTAATAAATGAAATAGATGAAGCGTACAGTTACGTATATGCTAAGAAGGTTTTACCAAGCATGCGATCACTACAGTTTGCGGGCAAGCCAATCGAAATATCTCCTAACAGGTTATATAATTGTTCATATCTTCCTGCTGATAGTATCGATGCTTTTAATGAGATAATGTTTCTATTATTGTCTGGTTGTGGCGTAGGCTACTCTGTACAGAAACATCACGTTAAAAACTTACCGGCTATTACTAAACCGTTTGACAAGCGTAGTAGACGTTTCGTTATTGGTGACAGTATTGAAGGTTGGTCTGACGCTGTTAAAGTGTTAGTTAAATCTTACTTAGGCGACAAGCGTACTTCTAAGATTATATTTGATTATACTGACATTAGACCTAAAGGCGCTAGGCTTGTTACATCTGGTGGTAAAGCACCTGGTCCACAGCCTCTAAAAGAATGTTTAATTAAAATAGAAGGAATACTAAATGCGAAAGAAGACGGATCGAATCTCAGTAGTATTGAGGTGCACGATATTATCTGCCATATTGCTGACGCTGTACTTGCTGGTGGAATTAGAAGAGCTGCTCTTATTAGCTTGTTCAGTGCTGCAGATAATGAAATGATAGGCTGCAAGTCTGGTGATTGGTGGGAAACTAATCCTCAGCGTGGTAGAGCTAACAACTCTGCTGTGTTAATGAGACATAAAATTACTAAAGAGTTTTTTATGGATCTATGGAAACGTGTAGAGCTTTCCGGCGCTGGCGAGCCTGGCATATACTTTAACAACGACAAAGACTGGGGAACTAATCCTTGTTGTGAAATTGCTCTACGACCTTTTCAGTTTTGTAACCTATGCGAAGTTAATGTCTCTGATATTAAAGATCAAGATGACTTTAACGCGAGGGTGAAAGCCGCTGCGTTCATAGGCACGCTGCAAGCTGGTTACACCGATTTCCATTACTTGAGAGAGATATGGAAAGAGACAACTGAAAAAGATGCATTGATCGGAGTGTCAATGACTGGTATTGGCTCTGGCGCCGTATTAAATTACGATATGACCAAAGCTGCTGATATTGTTAAACGTGAAAACAGCCGTGTTGCTAAAGCAATAGGTATTAATAAGTCAGCAAGATGTACAACTGTAAAACCTGCAGGGACAACATCTCTGGTGCTAGGAACATCTTCAGGCATTCATGCTTGGCATAATGATTATTATGTCCGTAGGATGCGTGTAGGGAAGAATGAGGCTATATATACGTATTTATCTGTACATCACCCTGAGTTAATTGAAGACGAGTTCTTCAGACCTCACGATACTGCAGTTATTTCTGTGCCTCAACAAGCTCCTGAAGGATCAATCCTAAGAACTGAATCTCCATTTGATACACTTGAGAGGGTGAAGCGCGTTGCTACCGAATGGGTGAAGTCAGGTCATAGGGTTGGTTCTAACTCACATAACGTATCAGCTACAATATCTTTGAAAGAAGATGAGTGGGATAAAGCTGGTGATTGGATGTGGGATAACAGAGATCATTACAATGGTCTATCAGTATTACCTTATAATGGTGGTACCTACACTCAAGCTCCGTTTGAAGACATTGACGAAGCTAAGTTTATTGAAATGTCTAAAGTGTTATCTAATGTAGACTTAACCAAAGTGGTTGAGCTAGATGACAACACAGATCTATCAGGCGAGCTTGCTTGCGCTGGTGGCAACTGTGAAGTAATTTAATTTTAAATTTAATATTATGACAGAATTAGAAAGATTGTATCAAAACATGGCAAGTACCTTAGAACAAGGTATGACTGATTTAGAAAAGTTTGAAGAAGGCAATATGTCGGCTGGAACTAGAGTCCGCAAGAATATGCAGACAGTTAAAGATCTAGCTCAGAAAGTTAGAGTTGCTGTTCAAGAGCAGAAAAACGCTGTAGCTAATTAAATAGCTAGTGCGTAAACGATAATCATTATCGCTACGTAAAGCACTTTGCTAATGTCAATTTTACGGTCCATAGGGTTATAATCACCTTATGGGCCGTTTTCTATATTAAGTAATTGTTATCTTTTGTTTATGTCTATGCTAATAACTGTAACTCCACCGCCGAAAGTGTAGGCAATGTCAAGCCATTCAAATGTAGACTTAGGGTTTGAATCGTATTTATCTACAAGCTCTTTGCCAACGCCAAGTGCTATACACGCTATCAAAGGTCCGTATTTAATTACCTTTTCATTGTCAGTCCATGTAACAGCTACAGAATTAGTAGCGTGTGTAAATACGTATCCTGCGGCAAAGTGATAGGCTTTATCTTTGCTAACAAAGTTTTGCATTAATAATAAAGACAACACTAGCGCTACAGTATATTTCATGTTAGTCTAAATCAGATTGATCTATTTTAAATACCACGGTTACAAAGTATGATTTACTTCCTCTAGGAAATCCATCTGTAAGTTGCATAGACAATAGCAGCCTATCACCTTCGTCAAAAGCAGAATTAGTGCTATCAAAAGTGGTTACCATTTTTGTTTCAGCAGCAACTGTATCTACAACTTTTGTTTCTAATGTTGTAACACTAGCAGTACCTGCTACTACTTTTTTAGATTTAATAGTAAGATCTGTTGCGGACCCTCTTTCTAAAGTGCTATTGTTACTTCTAACTATTACTTTGTGAAAATGACCATCGCATGGAGCTACAAACTGATTTCTTCTATTAGTAGTAGAAGTAGATTCTGTTTCACCGTCTGAAAAAGGTACGTGATATTCACCTGTTGACAAATCGCCATAAAAATTACAAACGACAGGTATGTAAATATATCTAGCATCTCTTTTAGCTGTGTTTGCTGTTATAGCGTTTGCTTGTGCAGTAGATATTGTTGTGGTATTACCTGCTAGCGCCGTGCTTGACGTTGTGCCTAAAGCTAAGTTTGATGTGCCATAACCAGGATCGCTTGAAGGCACCCAGCTAGGAGTAACATCTGCGTTTGTAGCTATAGTATCTAGCTTGGTACCATCAGTTGCAATGTCTCTTCCATCAACTAAACCAGAAACAGTTATATCGCCAGAAACACCAAGACCTGTAGTAACGCTTACCACCCTGCCAGAAATTTCCGGCGCGACCTTAAGGTTTCCATTATTATCAATACCAAAATATGCTTGTCTATCTCCTTGCCCATCTAAAAACTGCATGTAGTTCCAACCACCTTCTTTAGTACCAGATGTAGATCCAGCGTCAGTTTGCTTTAAACTAAATATAGCGTCAGAGTTGCTTTCTATAGTTAAAGATCCTGTCATAGTGCCACCGGCTTTTGGTAGAGCATTATCAGCCTTTGTACCTTGAGCAGCAGTAGCATAATCACTAGAGTCAAAAGCTTTTACTTGAGCTAAATTTGTAACTTCTGAATCTAGCAAATACCTAGCATCACCAAATGTTTTAGTAACTATTGTTTGCCATGGTCCCCAGCTAGTCCCTTTATATCTATAATGTAATCCTTCTTGAGTATTTAAACTACCAAAAGTTACTAATTGAAAACCATAGTTGCCATCATCTTGCGTTAAGGTTAAACCAGTGGTATGGTTTGTTCCACTAGGGCCGTTAGCACCGCCTTGGAATCTATAAAGACCTCTTGTTGTTAAAGTGTCGTAATCAGCGGTAGTTGCTATAAACTTTTGAAACGCCTTTGCGTTAAGGTAGTCATCACTATTGTCAAAAGTTAAATCACCAGCAACATCAACGTCTCCTTCAAAAAAAGCTTTACCAGTGTTAGAAATATATAATCTTCTAGCGTCACCAGCTGTTATATCTCTAAAGTCTAAGCTGTTACCTCTTGACGATATTTGAAACGCTCTTTCTGTATTGTTTAAGTGTATCACAGCACCGCTAGACGTTGTTGATGACACTGTTAACCCGTAACTTTGCCAGCCTGTTCCGCTTACTTGAAGTCCTGCTGTTGTTGATAGCTTTCCAGTAACAGTAGCGCCATCGCCTGTTGTTTCAAACTTTTTAACGTTATTGTGATATGCTTCAAACGCTCCGTCAGCTATACCCTTAAACATTGTTTCTCCAGTATACTTTTGAGCAACAAGCTGACTGTTTGCTCTCACAACTAAATTACCCGTTCCAGCCTCGTCAATATAACTATTGCTACCGTCATGATATAGTTGTAAGTCGCCTCCAGTACCAATATAAAGCCTATTGTTGTCTAGTATATGAGCGTCTTTTAAAAAGTTAAACTCTCCGTTTTGATCGTAATAATGAGGTGTTCTTCTTCCTGAAGGGTAACCACCCCATATTTGCATACCGTAAAGATTTATATTTCTTGTAGAATAGTCTGTGCCTGATCCTGAGTAAGGTATCCAAGTAGGAGTAAACTCAACTCTAATGTGAGTAAAATGACCTGTTGATGTTGTATTAGTTTCGTGCCAAGGTATATTTGAGAAAGGAACCCAACCATGACCAGGCCAAGAAGATATAGTGTTGGTTGCTGAAGTATGCTGAAGCCAAGTTCCGTCAGAGCATCTTTTTTTCCAAACATGCACTTGAGATCTATGTGATTGACTAGACCAATACATATATACAGCGTTAGCAAACGTATAGGCTCTAGCTTTAAATTCAACTCTAAACTTATAGTATGTGTTTGGTATTATTATTGAAGAATTATTAGTTCTTAAAAACCTTCTTTTTTGATCATCGCTATACGACGTAACTTCCACCCAATCACTACTACTAGTTTCTTGAGACCAAAAGGTTAAGTCTGTTAAATCGTCATAGTCGTTAGCTAAAGTAGTTTTAGGTCCAAACTGAGCTTCAAATAAAGCCATCTCAGTGACAGTAGGATCTCCTAGGTTGTTTCTAAATCTACCGCTGTGTCTTTGTCTAAACTCATCAGATTTCATGAAACCAGCATGATTTATATTTCCAAGAGACATATCTATACCGTCAGCATAATCTGACCCACCCCAAATTAACTTTCCATTAAAGTAGTCAGAAGCGTCACCTCTTAGATATTTAGACTGAGTTGAGCTTGATGTTAAGTAGCCAGCGCTAGCGTGATTACCCCAGCCATACGCCGTGTTCCAGTTAGCATAGTTAGCGCCTATATCTACGCCGTCTACTGTACCATTAACAGATATATTACTAGGAAACGACCAATTACCAGCTTGATCAAATGAAGTTGAATTAAAACTTGAAGAGTTTGCTTTTCTAGTAAACAACCTCATTGCACCGCCTCTAGTTGTCGTGCCACCGCCTTGCGTCTCTGTTCTAATTAAAGCAAGTCTATCGTCTGAGCCTTCCGCTGCCGTACTATTCCAATTAACATCACCAATTATTTCTGAATCACCCGCTATATCCCGCCTCAAAGTAAACTGAGAAGTGCTTGTTGGGTGATCTATCGATAGGTTGCCAGCGATAGTACCGCCAGTGGTTGGCAAATACGATGAAAGATCTGAACTTACTAAATAATTAGGATTAGATGATGGCACCCAAGATGGCGTAGCGTCAACCTCTGCACCAACAAACCTTCTTAGCTCTTCTATATCTTCTGCAACCTGTTGTACTGCGTACAAAGCCGGAGCCATATTGTTAAACATACCTTCGTCAGCAATGTGTACACCAGCTTCAAAGTCTGCTTTTATCTCAAGTTCTTTAGCACTAGTTATACTTTTAGCATCTGCGTTATCACCTGTGTTTTTATTAAATATGTCTGCTGATCTTCTATTACCTAATGCCATATTAACTTATTGTATATTCGTAAACTATTGTAACTACTAAATCCACGTTTGTTGCAGTTGTATTTTTAACTAATGAAAAACCTAGTTGATCTCCTTCTTCAAACACCCAGTCAGCAGCATTACTACCACCAACACCACAAGGTACTATTACGGTAGTCTTTGTTGCGCCGTTAAATGTTTCTGAGGCTTGAAAACTACTAGTTTGATGCGATGAAGATGTTCCGTCGTGAGCTCTTCTAGACATATATATTGTACAGCTGCTACCCATGTTACCAGAGCCTCTAAATAAAATTTTAACTACTTTACCATCGTATGCAGGCAAAACTCTAGTATAATATAAACTAGAGCTACTACCATCTGCTAATGAGTTAATAGGGAAGTAATAGTCAACAGTAGAACTACCGCCATCTAAAGACATGTTGTGATGGCTTGTGACTATTTGAGTTGTCTGTATAGGCGCGCCTTCAATTGTAACTTTACCAGCTGCAGATCTAGCTATCGTAGTGTCTGAAACATGGCCAAGCTCTATGTTGTCAGCAAAATGTACGTTTGAATAAAAATTTACCGCCATTTAATTATATTTAATTGTATTTTACGTATAAGCTACTGTTCCAGATGCTGTTGCTCCTTTTAACGATGTTATTAAAGCTCTACAGTCATTTGGAGGTGCTGTTCCAAAGTCAATTGAAACAACGCTTGTACTAGCCGTAGCAAAGTCGTCAGTAGTTCTAGCAATGTCACACATAATGTTTGCTTCAGTAGTCTTATCATAAACCTGAACCATTATGTCTGCAGTACCTAAGTTGTGTGTTATAGTAACTATATTAGCATCTGTTAAGCTAGATACGTCTATATCAGCCACTACAGATCTTGCTGCTAAACCGTCAGGCGTAACAGCTCTAGTTGTACTAGTACCAGTTTGTGTTTCTGCAGACGTAGCAAGTTCAACCGCACCAACAGCACTTGTTGTAGCTTGAGCTAATACAGCTGCTCCACCAATTGTAAGAGCGTCTGTCTCAAGCGTGCCGTCTACATCAACATCTCCACTTACATCTAATTCAACTACAGTTAAAATGTTTGAAGAAGGATTATAATTTAAAGCTGTATCAGTTTCTATTCCCTGCTGTCCTGTAGCACCGTCAACAAACGTTAGGTATACAGTCTCGTTGTTAGAGTTGTTTGCTACAGCGGTAACATTTGTAGCCGTTACTGCAGTAGTAGCAGTAGTAGAGTTACCTGTTAAGTTACCAACAAAATCAGAAGCCGCCATTCTAGTCAATGAAGATCCAGCTTTTAACTCCATTCTACCGTTACCAGCGCTCCACATCCAAGTAACGTCATCGCCAGATCCACCTTCAAGAGTTATACCAGCGCCGTCAACCACGGCCGAAGTAGAGTTGTCAGAGTCTAAAACTATATTGTGATCTCCTATGCTTACAGTAGTTGAATCTACCGTTGTTGTAGTACCTGAAACTTGTAAGTTACCAGTAATAACAATCGTATCGCCTGAGTCAGTACCTATAACAATGTTTTGATCTGCAGCGCCGCCAGCTGATTCTAATGCAGCTAGTCTAGTTAATAAGTTAGCATTACTTACATCTACGTCTGTGTTTGTAGTAAACGTAAGATTGTTCTGCATGAACGTTTGAATAGCTGTACCGCCAAGCGTTATAGCGTCAGCTTCCATAGTACCATCAACGTCAACGTCACCAGATATATCTAAGCTAGTAGCTTCAATTTCACCAGAAGCTTTAAATGTTACACCGTCACCAGCGCCAACTCTAAATATCATTTGGTTATCTGTGCCAAACTTAATTTGATTGTCAGCATCTCTACCTAAAACTAAACCGGTGTTTAACACAGAAGTTATAGTTGTCTGTGCGGCTGTAATAGCTAAATCATTTGCGTTAGCTGTAATACCATCACCACCAACAGCGTTTATAGTTCTAGAACCATCTATTGAACCACCACCAGTCAAACCTGTACCAGCCGTTATTGTAACACCACTGTGATCGATATGCTCGTTTGCTACGAAGCCACTTAAATTATCGTGTACAATCTCTGAGTCGTTAGTTTGAATATCGTTAGCATTAACAGTAATACCAGTTCCGGCAATAGCATTTAAAGTAACCGCGCCAGATGATCCACCACCAGTTAAACCTGCGCCAGCAGTAACACCTGTAATATCACCAGTTGTTGTTGATAACGTTTGAAAACTAGATCCGTTGTAAAACCTTAGTGTATTGTCGCCTGAGTTGTAGTATATTTGACCAGCGGCTGGGCTACCAGGATCTGATCCTGCATTTTGTACTACCGCGTTTTGTAGTTCGTTTTTATTTAAGCTTATGCTGCTGTAAAAATTAATAGCCATTTTTTATTTTTTTAATTAAGATATGCTTTTCCTTGAAACGCTAAAGCGCTAGTGCCAGAAAAAAATGTTACTGTTAACTGTTTGTTAGAGTTGTAAACAACTGTACCTTGGACTATGGTGTTAGCGGAATCTACAACCGTAACAGACGGAAATCTATTTAGGTTGTGAGTAATTACCCAAGTGTCGGAAGTAGTACTCTGGTTGTGAGTATACGTAATATCACCTATTATTGGTGATGTCATTACTTCTCTACCTATGAATTTCATATTTAATTTAATTAAGTAGTGTTTATTAATATATCACAAACAGTGTCACTTGCTACAAAAGCAAAGAGGCCAAAGCCTCTTCTTGAATTATCAAATCTTAATAAAGCTTGATCATCTATAAGCAAAGTAACTCCAACTGGTATTGCAACTTTAGCTATCATCTGAAATGTAGAGCCATCAGAGTCTCTATATAATTTAAGACCAGCTGAAGCTTCTACACTAGTAGAGGTATTTGTTATAGCTATAGAGCCAATTTGTCCTATATTTGCTCCTGCAGCTATTAACTCTACATCTAGTCCTGTAGATCCAGTTACATTGTGGTATATACTAGCCATATTTAGCTAAATACTTGGTATTCAACTACCATCTCTGTAGAAACACTAGGAGTAATACAAATATCGTCATCTACATCCCAAGGAAACCACATCCAGTCACCACCGTATAATCTACCTATCTCTTCAGTGTCAGTAGGTGATCCAGCGCCCGCATTACCAATAGTAATATTGAAATACTCAGTTGAGTCAGTTGAAGGATTATTTATATATACGTAAGCATGAGTTGTAGAAACACTGCCAGTAGTAATTAAATCTACTTGATCAGTACTAGTTAATCTTTTTGTAACAGATGTCATAGTATCTAAACCAGTCGTAGTACCTGCCTTGTATAATACGCCAGTGTTCGATACAGATATGCTATTATCTGTAATATCGCTAGCTAATGAAATTGTTGCGTTTACTGTTGCCATATCTTTATTTATTAAGCGTTAGTTAAAAAGTCTGTGTCTTCGTGGAACAAAGCATATTCAACAGGTATATCACCAGTTGAAGCTGTCCAGTTTGTAGCTGCTACTTCAACAGCTGCTGACGTGTCTGTTTGACTCCAAGGAATAAACATCCAGTCTCCAGCGTAAAGCTTACCTACTGTTTGAGCGTTTATTGTTACAGTCAAATAAAGAGAAGCGTCTGTAGCTTTGTTTATAATATAAACTTTAGCCGCTAAGTTATCACCTTCAGCGTTAGCTGCTAGTAAAACTTTGTTAGTAGCGTTTCTTAAATGAACTCTATTTACTCCAGTTGTTTGATCTAAATCAGTTGTAGTACCTGCTTTTGTACAAGTAGTAGTTTTAGAGACATTAACTGGATCACCAGCAATGTCTGCACTTGTTAATGTAATAGTTGCTGTTGTTGCCATTTTTATTTATTGTTTATAATTTATTAATCTACAAAAAGCATGTATTCTAGTGTCATATCATTAGCACTAGGATCTATCTTAATGTCGTTGTCTGCGTCGTGTGCTGACCAAGGTATTAAAGCCCAGTCGCCAGCGTAAATTCTACCTAAATCTTCACCATTTATTGTTACTAAAAAGTATTCTGCAGCTGTTGTAGAAATATTTTTTAAATATAGTTTGTGCGCTTTATCTGCCGTGTAGTCAGTGCCGTCAAACAAAGTGTATTGAGCGTGACTACCTGCTACTGTTTTTCTACTTAAACCAGATGTGTTTAATATCCCAGTAGAATTACCAGCGCCTGTAAGCGTAGCTGATGTAGTTAAAGCTAATTCATCAGACAGTAAGTCTGTGCTAGCTAATATTATTGTTGCTGTTGTAGTTGCCATATCTTATTTAATCAAAGTCTATATATTCAATTGTTACTTCCTCGCCTTGCTCTATCGCCTTTGCAATAGAAGGATAAATTCTTTTATACGCGTTAACACTTTTACCAATGAAACCGTCAGGTAGCAATTGGTTGTTTTCTTGGCTGTCGCCCACAAGCAAGCAACCAGCAGTATGCTCGTCAGTGTTTCCAGTGTGTATAAGAATATACTCAAAGTTAGGAACATTAGTAACATGAAGCATACCACGGTGTAAACCAGGATATTTTTTACTATATCTTTCATGAAAGCCTCCTTCTTTACGTAGTTCAACTTTATATATACCTGCTGGCACACGAGTCTCACCTTTTACTTTTAACACTCTAGCTTCATCTTCTAGCGTGTAACAAAGAAAGTGATTACCTAAATCATTTTCTTCAAACAAAAGACCATGAGTTGAATCTTTCTGTGAACTAAATCGTAATACTTTTAACTTCATATTAATATCCTGACGTTCGTGTATTTATTGTAGGTGTGCTAGTATCTGGCTCAGTAGGCTGTTGCACTGTAAATTGAGCCGCAGGCTGCTGGGTGGTTGTTGGTATGCTAACATTTTGTTGGTTCATGTAAGCTTGAGCTGCCGCAGGTGTAACTACGAACTGTCCTTGAGCTAATTGTTGCGGTGTTAAAAAATTTATTATACCGCTAGCTAAAGCACTTGTAATTTGCTCGTGGTTTTGTCCAGGCATGTAACCAGTAACTCCGTTGTACACGTGTGTATGGTAACCTGTTATATTATATTGAGTTCCCCATATAAGAGCTTCTTCTATGGTTGTATACAAAGGAACTTGATCTATTATTGTTAATAAACTCATTTTAAAAGATTACATAGTTAATACCACACTTAAAATCATACCACTCCTTGTTCCAGTACTTGTTATACTTACCTTCAACAAAGCATCCTAAGTTTTTATTTAGCTTATATCCGAATATTAAACCACCAGAATAATCGTACCATTGCTCACCGTCGTTAAAGTTGTGATATGAAAACTCATTGCCGTTGTCGTAGTGGTAAGGCATTAAGTTACCCCAGCTGTGTAACCAAAAGTTTTTCTTGTAATGGTAGAAGTCAAAACCTACAACAACAGAGTGTTGCCATTGGTTCTGTAGCTCTTTACGTTTGTCTTCAACAAAGTCTTTTAATATACTAGGCATAACTACTTGATTCCATACTTCTGAACTAGTAGCTACAATCTCTCCATCAGGATTACGATACTCAGACTCATACACGTCAACGCTGTAACCTTCTTCAATAGCTAAACATGTGTAATGTATTCTATTGTTGTCAAAAGACCACTCTTCAAGCGGATCGTAGCCATAAGGCTCAGCAAGCCTTTGCACAGCTCCAAGGTTAAATGATAACTTACCTTTACCTACTTTAAACCTTTGCGAAGATTCAAAATATTCAATGTCTGCAAAACCATCTTTAATGTATTCGGCTTTAGCTAGCCAATTATCTTTTACGTAACGCAAGAAATGTGTTTGGTCAAAGTACTCTGTACCTTCTTGTCTTTTGTAATCTACTTCAAACAAATATTCAAACGGTGATCTACCAACGCTAGCAGCATCTGAAAACGATGTTTCTGTACCATCTTTAAATGTAGCTCTGTCTTCATAGCCAAATCTTTTTATTCTACGTATACCCATAGTCAATGAGTAATCGTACGGAGTAAATATAGTGTCATACACAAGCGTACTACCGTCTACAGAATATATATCTTCATCTGACAAAGAAGTACCGCCGTTTGCAGCTACGTAAAATGTAGAAAACTTAAACGCTTTTTTAATTTGTGAACAACACTTTTTAGGTGCTGCACAAGAAGCTAAAAATAATATTAATATTGCTATATATCTCATTGTACAATAAGCTTTGTCGTTATGTTTAAGTTATCTTTAGATATTTTAACTAAATAAAATCCTTTATCTAACTCTAATCGTGTAATGCTTTCAGCTTCGTAAGCAAGTTTACCTTCTATGCTATACACTCGCACGTCAACC
>Ga0208767_1003037_pt1 | contig 12357 bp, 18 predicted proteins | sample VirMetDEL_Mar_21_FD_184514 | JGI IMG/M metagenome (GOLD analysis project Ga0208767, IMG submission 184514) | Aqueous microbial communities from the Delaware River and Bay under freshwater to marine salinity gradient to study organic matter... | ecosystem: Environmental > Aquatic > Marine >... | reverse complement strand
TAATAAATTATCCCATTTTGATTTAAGCCAATTAATTTTAATATTGTTATCTAAACATCTTTGGGCAAAAAAACTAATTCCATATTTTATAAATGTATGATAATCTAATTTAAACTCCAAATTAGAATTATACAAATAACTATAAGCAATTAATGATTCAGGTGGGATTTGCATATTATTTTCAACAGTAAAATTAAAACATTTTTCAAGATTGTCTATATTCCCATATATTATATGATCTCCAGGAAAATCAAAACTTGTATGTGAATAAATTAATTCATAATGTAAACTCCTAACATTAGGTTTACATATAGATATGAAAGACATATTGTCTCCCTTTAATAACTTTAAAAATAATTTTAATTTATCTATTTTTATATCACCTCTAATTTTAAGAGCTTCAGTAATACCTTTACTTTTTAAATATTTAATTCCTTTATAACTACTAATAGTTTGGAAATTAACGTTTAAATATCCCCCAAAAGTTGGTGGTGGGGTTTGTATTACTTTTATTCCTTCCTTTTTTATTAATTCTATATTATTTGAAGGTTCATTGTCCCAAGTTGACCAAACAACATTTGGGATATTTTTATATAAAGGTAATACATCTTTAACATAATTAGTAGGTCCTTGTATTACAACTCCTTGCATTATTTAAAATTTTCTAAATAATATTTTAAGTCTTCTGGTGTGCCTAATCCCCACATACCATCTGTGTTAAAGGTACGAATTTCTTTACAATCGTTAATAGCTTCATTAAATACAGGACAAACATAAAATTCACCATTTACACGAATATCTTTTTCAATCATTTGTTCAGCATATTTAACAAAATCTGAGCCCTGCTTCCAGAAATAATAACCTACAGTAGCAATATCTGAGATTGGATTCTTTTCAGCTACTTCTGTTACTAAACCATTTTCATCAACTTTAGCAAATGACCATTTTGGGTGTGTAGCAATAAATGAAACAATACCTCCATCAGCATTAGTTTCATTCATTTTATACATAAATTCATTTGAATCCCATTCTACAAATTGATCAGAATTAGCAAAAAATAATGGTGCATCGTTATCAATAAAATCTTTAGCTAATAACGCGGTACACGCTGCTCCCTCAGTTAACCCATCAGTTTCTACGATTTTGCATCCTGGTGCTATTAATTTGAGTAAAGAATCAAGATTGTATTTTTCTCTGTGTTCTTTTCGTACTACAAAGATAAAATTAGCATCCATGTTTAAATTCTCAACTACTACTTGAATCATAGGTTTACCTTTAACGTCAATTAAAGGTTTAGGGAATGTATATCCTGCTTGAACAAATCGACTACCTTCACCAGCCATTGGAATTAATACATTAAGTTTTTTGTCTGTCCATTTAGGTGTTTTCATTATATATCCTGTTTTTATTTCAATTAATTTTTTAAATATGTTAGTATATGTTACTTCTTGTGGATTTTTAACTCTTAGAACATGAGCTTTAGCTCTTGAAGCCGCTAATAAACCATATGGTGAATCCTCTACAATAAGAGTTTCTTCAGGTAAACATCCCATCTTTGAAATAGCTCTCCAATACATTTCAGGATGTGGTTTAGAATTTTGTACATCTTCATTTGAAATAATATAATCCATAAACTCCATAATACCTAACTTTGAAAGTACAGTTAAAACTGTTTTTCTAATTGAGTTAGAACATACAGCAATTTTATATCCATCCTCAACTAATGCATTCATTACTGATTGTAAAGTTTGATTTGGTTTAAGTAAACGAAGTTCTTGTAAAGTATACTTTTGTTTATTTTCCCAAATTTGAGAATGTAATTCAACAGGTAAGTTTTTTTCTTGGGTAAGCATTTCTAATTTTTGATTAGTTTTTAACCCATCATATTTACTTAAATGTTCTTTCCAACTAATAGCATATTTATCTCCTAAAGCTCTATTAAATGCTTCAAAATGGAGATTTTTAGCTTCAACAAGCACACCATCTAAATCAAATATTACTAATCGTATCATATAATAAATTTTGTTTTTCTTGTCTTTCTATTTGTTTATGGTGGCGTAAAGCTAATTCTGTTTCTTCCATAGGTAAATGAGCATAAGTGGCATGTCCAATTATTTTTTCATGAACTTCTCCATTCCATTTAATTCTAGGATCATTTTTATAAATACGCCATTGGTAATCAGGATAATTTACCCACCCTTTTTCATTTATTTGCCAACCCCATTTTTGTATATGTCCTTCAGTTAATCCTTCAACTGTATTAATTCTAGGTACTCTAATTAAATCTACTTGGTTGGTTTCTATAATTTGGGGAATTAATTTCATCATATACTCAGTAGGTAATTCATCAGCATCGATTTGAAAAATATAATCACCAGTACATAGATTATTTAATTTATTTTTCATTTGGGCAAAATTACCCTCAAATTTATATGGGTGCCATCTAAAGCGAGTTTTATCTACGTTTTGAGCTCGTAAATAACTTTCTACAGCTATAGATCCATTAACAGAATCGTATAATACTACTATTTCATCTTGTTCCTGTTTGTGTTCATATAGAAAATTAAGTAAAGTGCGTACTTCATTTAATTCATTACAAACAGGTATAGCGTAACTTATTTTCATAATTCTTCTATTCTTTTAGCTTTATCATCAATTACTAAATCAAAATGAGGTTTTGGATTGTCCGTTGTTCCAGTAATTAAATTATGAAATTTACATCCCCATTCTTTTAACTGTTGTCTAGTATATTCTGTGTAGTCAATTTTTGAATTGGAACCTCTAGCTGTCCAATAAGTAATTTCCCAACCTTTATCATATAGTTTATTTATTTTATCTATATTTTCTTGAATAGGGATAGATAAATTATACCTACGATTGTTTTGGTCTTCATAATAACATATAGTTTCATCTATATCAACTAAAGCTATCTTAGGTTTACCTTTTTCAGTTAACTTTGGGTTTGGTGGGAAATCTATCATTCTGGGATTACTTTAATATAAGAAAGAGCATCCATAAAATCACGCTCAGAAAAATTACTTTTTGTTGTCATATCCATTCTCCACTCATAAAATTCTCCTTCTTTATTAGGGATAGGATATTTTTCTTTTTCTTCTTCAGTAACAGGAACTGCTTTTACAGCACTCCAATTCCAATTATTAGATGAAGTACCATTAGCAAACACCATTCCTTTATCAGCAACATTAATTGCAGATGGCATCCATTTTAATCCATTTTCATCTGTATAGATAAGGTCTTTATACAATTCAGGTAAAAATTCTATTTGTTGGTTATAAAATTCTTCCTCTTCTTTCATTAGTGAGTTAGTTTGAAAACCACATCCATAACAAAAATGTGTTTTAATATCTTTACTTACTTCATCTACGTAACACGCATCTGATTCACAACGGGGGCATATAATTAGGTTATCCATCTATTTTATTTAATTTAGGTATATTAAGATTTATTTCTTTAGAAATTTCAGGAATATTTTTTTCAAAGATATTAAATAATGTTTCTTTCATTTTTTCCCAACTAAAATTAGTTTTGCTATAATAAGCTTGTCGTTTACCTAAAGATTTATATTTTTTATAATTTTCAAATACTTCTTTTAAAGAATGTCCTATTTGTCCATGATCAGGACAAAACCATTTAAAATTAGGATCTTTCATAAAACTATTTTGAGTGCTTGGATGTACTGGTCCTAATTGTCCCCCAATAATAATATTATGTTCTGGGTGGAGGAAATCCATATGTCCACTCCATCCGCTTATAATAAGAGGTTTTTGTGATAAACTAAATTCAAGTAATGGTCTACCAAATCCTTCTCCTTTAGTTAAACTAACCATTGCTTTAACTTTCGAATGATTATAAATAGAATTCATTTCTTCATTACTAAAATCACCATGAAGTAAATATACATTAGGTAAATCATTGGAATTTACTGTGTTTTTAATTTGGGTAATTTTATTCAATATAGCATTTCGATCCATATAAGAAGAACCAGCTTGAGATGTTTTTAAAATTAATGCGGGTTTTTTCTTTTTATTTTTAAAGGTTTCATAAAAAGCTTTAACTAATAATCCCACATTTTTTCTATCTTCACCAATATCTCCTTGCATCCAATGTCCTACAAATAAATAAGCGAATGATTCAGGAATATCAAAATCAACTAAACAAGGTTTATTATCTGGGAAGTATGTGGTTAAATCAGCTCCTTCAAAAAGAACTTCAATAGGTTTTTCAACTTTAGTTTTTCCTAGAGAATTACCTTGAGGATCTTTTTTATCATAAATAGAATCAGTAAATGCTTTTAAAGAATGATTTGATGATACTAAATTTAAATCCATTCGGTTTACACCTTCAACCCAATCTCCAGGTACTAAGGTTGTTTCTAATCCTGCTGTAATACCAATATTGTATTTCCCTACTGGTTGAAATTCATTTGGTACAGTAATTTGAACCCAAATATCTGGTTGGGTTGTCATTGGTTGAGGTATAGTTAAATCTAGTAAAAATTTCCATTCAGGGTTATCTTTACAAAAACCAAAAGGTAAAGATCCCCATCTTTGAGAAAGTAACTTTACATCATATTTTTCAGTTTCTACTATTGCTTTTATTACATCACGAGCTCGGGCACCATATCCAGAGTATGTATCAAAAGGAGAACTTATAACTAGTGTATTTTTCATTAATATAATAATTTATGCGGTACAACTTTTTTTTCAATTTCATTAACATTAATAAATTCAAATTTTTCCCTAGGTTTCCAAGTTTCAAATAATTTATTAAATGCATCTATAACTCTTTTAGCTTGATGAATCATAGTAAAACCAGCTTCATCTCCTAAAGCCCATTCTCTACCATTTAATCCTTTTTCAATACGACCATTTATTCCGTCCATATAAGCATTCATAATTTGTTCAGCAGCATCTTCAGGACGACATCTATCATCCCAAATATAAGGAGTTTTAGGAGAACCTTGAATTGATCTATTAGAAGGGAAAACTGGGTAAGCCCAATTACCATGGTTTAGATATTTACCTGTATGGTTTGAAGGAACATCAGCATCAGGAGTAAACCATTCTCCATCAACTGAAAAGCGCATTTGGTCTTGCATACCTCCAGTTACATTAGCAATAATAGGGGTTGCTGTTAATAAAGCTTCAGTTAATGATAAACCCCATCCTTCATTTGAAGATAATAAAATTTGAGTATCAGCACAATTATAAAGCCAATTCATCTGTTCCGTACCAAATTTCTGATCCGTAAATATGATTTGATCTTTATATTCATTTAATACTAATTCTACCACAGCATTCAAATCAGTTCCATGATCACTTACTCTAGTATCTGTATGGATTAAAAATGCTGTTTTAGTTCTTTCTTCAGGAGACAAATTATCTAAAAAATATCTAAAAGCTAATAAAGTATCAGGAATTTGTTTACGTCTAATATTTCTAGAATTAAAGAATAAAACAAATTCATATTGTTTTCCCTTAAATAAATTTTTTCTAAACTCTTTAAATTCTTTTAATTTAGGATAAGTTTCATCTATAGGAAAGAAAAAATCAGTATTTAAACCATGAGGAATATACTTAATAATTTTATCAGATGATTTATCTCCTAAAACTAATTTATTTACATTTACTGTTTGTTTTGAAATTCCCATTAATAAATCACATGCTTCATAAAAAGCTTTATTATACAATGGAGCCGGATAATCATCCCAAATATTAAGATAAGCAATAGGAATATCCTTACGGATTTCATTTTCCATAGCAAATAACCACTCAAAATAACGAGGATCAGTAATTAATAAAATTGCATCTGGTTTTTCTAATTCTATTACATGACGTAAAACATTGGGGTCACCATATCCGTCAACAGGATATAAAAATACATAAGAATCATCTATTCCTGCATTTTCATTGGTACTAGTAGATATATCAAATCGTTTACCTTTATCTGGGTGGTTGATAGAACCTGCTAATTGGACCCAGTTAAAATGTTGGGCAGTATTAATTACAATTTCTCTGCCTATTTGAGCTACTCCTGAGTGGACTCTAATATCGTCTGTAATTAAAAGGATTTTCTTCCTCTCTGTTTGGGGAAGATAGTTAAAAACTTTTTCCATTAAAACTATTTAATTAAAATTTAATCTTCGATTTTTAAATCTGTGTGTGAGTGGATTTTTTTTCTAAAATCTTCATCTGTAAGATACAAATGGATTGTGCGATCAGCAAGTTTTTGTAGAGAAAACTTATATCTTACACAAGCAATTTTAAAATCTTCAAATAAACCACTTTGGACTTTAACTGAAGTTAATGTCATGTCTTTTTTACTCATAATCTTTATTATTTATTGTTTTGATATACATATATCATTTTTTTGAAAATTTATAATAGAATTGTTTTTCCCACCCAAGTTTTTCAAATACTTTTTGAGAGGCAATATTATCTATTTTAACAAAAGCATCTACTTCACCCCAACGTGGAGCATATTCTTTAATCATAAATGTACCGATTCCTTTACCATGAAATTTAGGAGACACACAATAGGTAATCTCATGTCCATTAAGTAATCCTACATAACCTGAGGGTTCTCCATCTGCTAAACAAATTTTATAACTCCCAAAATTTATAGCCATATAGGTTTTTTGCTGTTCCGGAGTAATTTCAGCATGGGTAAAAAAACCTTCTTGGTTTGATGGATCAATTCTTAATTTACGAACAAATTCCCAATATTGTTCATCACAATTTACTAGTTCTAACTTCATCTTTTTACCGCTTTTTTAACAATTTTAATAATTTTTTTAATATCTTCTTCGGTTAAAAACATATGAAGAGGCAAAGAAATTACTTCTTCACTTAATTTAGCAGCATTAGGACAAGTACCTTGAGCATAAGAATACATTTCATATTGAGTATTATCTTTATAATGCACTCCAGGATAAATTTCATTAGCATTTAAATATTCCATTACTTCATTTCGATTAGGAACTTTAATTTGATATAAATGTCTTGATGATGTGCATTCAGGATTATGAGAAATTGGAATGATTAAATTTTCACCCTTAAATCCTTGATCATAAAGATTACAAATTTCTCTACGACGAGAATTGTCTTCATCTAAATAACGTAATGCTACTAATCCCATAGAAGCCATTACTGAGTTACCATGGGCTTTAAATCCTAAATCAATTACATCATAATCCCATTTATAGCTTCCTTTTGAATTAGTTCTATTAAAAGTATCTTTACTAATTCCTAACCAAGAAAGTTTACGAGCTAAAGCATCATAATCTTTATTTTGGAAACAAATCATCCCACCATCAGCAGTAGGCATATTTTTTACTGATTGAAAACTAAAAATTGTTACATCAGCATCCCATCCTATATGAGAATCAGTTGATCCTACTCCAAAAAAGGTTCTTTTTACTTTAGTACCTGCCATATGAGCAGCATCTAAAATAAGTTTTAAATTATGTTTATCACATAGTTTTTTAACTTCATTATATTGTCCTATATTACCTCCAATACCTACAAACATTACTGCTTTAGTTTTACGGGTAATTTTAGATTCAATACTTTTAACATCTAAACATAATTGATCATCTACATCTGCAAATACTGGTTTTAGATTGTTATAGAGAATAGCGTGATTAGATGATACAAATGTAAGAGGAGTTGTAATTACCTCATCATTATTTCTCCATTTATTTACGTCTTTTAATACTTTAAGAGCAATTTGAAGACCTACCGTATTAGAGGCTACAAAATGAGCATTATCAAAATTAGTATATTTTTTCCATTCTTGTTCTAATTTTTCAGTTTTAAAACCCATTCCTGTCCATCCAATTTCAAGACATTCTTTGATTTCTTCTAAAACTTCATCAGTACGATATTTTGGTTTAAAAACTTGTATTGACATAATTTAATTTTTTATATAAAATAATTATTTTTATTTATTTATCCAAGTCTATTTAAAAAATTTGCTAGACTTATTTTCAAATGTTGATTCACACAAATGTGTTTTAAAATATGGACACCATTTACAATTATTATTAGGTGTTTCAGGCATTTCTTTATTACTAAATCCTTCCTCTGTAAAACAATTTTCTAGAAACTCTTCTAATAATTTAGTAGCTCTATTAACTGAAGTTTTACCTGAAGGTGGTCTAAATTGTTGTACTCGTTTAATTGGGAAATCACTTGATTCCCAGAGCTGTCTACGCACTATAAAGAATTCAATATCGATATCGTTTATATCAACATTATATTGTTCAGCAAAGAATTTTTTATATAAGACTAGCTGGTATTGTTTGGTTTTATCTTTGCGTTCTTTGGGACCCCATCCTTTAGTTGATGTTTTTATATCAATTATAACGAATTTCTTTGTGTTTTCATTATACATTACGACATCCAAAAAGCCCATGTATTTAACGCGAGGTAAACGCGGATTAGGCGCAAGTACAATTGGTACCTCACACCCAACTAACCACCAACCACGTTTAGAGAAATACTTACCTCTATTCTTTTTGATGTATCTTATAATTTCAATTCCGTGGGAATTGAATTCGCGAAGTCCCTTCGCGTCGGCAAAATGCGTGCCATCATTCTTCTTAAGACCTTTCTTATATTCATTTATAAATCTATTTTCAAAATCAGTTTCTAAATCTATTCTATCAGCTTCAGCCCCACTTTTAGCATACATTACATCTAAATACATTTGTAAACTTTCATGTAATGCTGTACCAAATGTCATATGGATACTTTGTTCAAATACCTTATGTCCATCCCTATATTGTAATGCCCATTTTTTAGGACATTGGGTATACATACTTAATTGCGAGTAAGAAATATTTTTCTCATAAGCAAAATTTACCTCTTTTGGAGGATTTTCTTGTATTTCCCTAACTATTTTAGGGGCTTTCTTTTTAGCCATAATTTTCTATATAATCACTACAAATCCCAATACATGAATCTATAGAATCATTAAAAAGTTCAGGCATTACAGCAATAGATTTTTCAATAGGTTGCTTACCAGGGTAAGCCCAAATATAACCTTTACTAGTAAGAGTAATTGTATCTTCTTGATGCCAAAACCAGTTTAATTGTTTATAATTTGAAAGAAATTCTACTGCTTCAATATTTTTAGCATGAATCCAAAGTTTAGTAGATTGATATCCTAAAAATTCTATACTACATGGGTATTCTGGGTTATCATGTCCTAAAAATATTTTATTATTTTTAACCCAAATGTCAATTTCTACATTATATCCCTTATCTATAGCAGCAAATATATAATCATATGTATTTTCTAAGTCTTCTTGACGGCCATTAATATTTCCTCTATGTGATATTAATATCATGATCTTAATAAATTATAATCATTAGGTAAAATATTTATTTCAATTTGGTTTTTTAACCAAGTATTATAATAAACTACGGTTTCTCCACAAACTGATTCTATACCAAAAAATTGATACATATTCCAAAGTTCAGGAATTATATTTAAACTAGAACTAAAAACATCTATATTTTGAGAAGAACCAATAGCAAATTGATCATTTACCCCATTAAAATGAGGGCATTCTTTTAAACAATAAATTTTATTATCTAAATCTAATGAAAAAAGATCTAAATTTCCAAATATGTTTAAATCAAATCTATATCTTATTACTATGTCATAAACAAAATTATTTTCTTCTTCGTATCTTTTTTTTAAATTATTAGCTTCATTTATAGAATAAAGCATACTAACCATATTAAACCCATATTCAGGAAAATTTAATTTTTTAGGTAAATCAAAATCAATTTGATTTTCAACTAATAATTTTTTAGGATTAAATTTTTCAAAAATATTAGATAAAACAAAATTATCTAGTTGCTCTTCAATTTTTTGCCCCCAGCTATTAAATAAAGGGACCCCTATATCTTCTTTATTATACCAAGTATGAATAAAAACATCAGGTAAATAAGGATCTAAAAGTTGTTGTTTAATATTAGGGTAAGCTTTATTTAAATTTCTAGGTAATCCTGATAGGCAAAGAGCTATTTTCATATTTTTATTGTATAATGTTTATCAGGATTTTTAAGTAACTATATCGATCTATTATTTCCATTTTCCTCTAAGAACAAGCATAGCAATAATGCCGTAATTAGATATATCAATAAAACTATCAATCATTGCTTCACCCTGAACATAATTTTTACCATTACGCTTGAGCATATTTTTTAAACGATTGATTTTATCGTTACAACGGAGCCAAATTCCTGTAAGTGAAAGGTCTCTATCTTCTCTAGTAGATAAATCTGAACCTAGAGAAATATTAGATAAACCATAATCCATCATTTTAGCAGCAAATAGTTCGTATTGTTCTTTTTGGACAGCTTGAAATTCTTCTGCTAGTTCAGGATATAATCTTTCAAAATCTTGAATTGTTCTATGAGAACCATTTACTTCATATGGAATCGAAATTTCATCTTTAATTAGTAATGGATTTTCCTCTCCTGTTACAGGGTCATAATCAGGCATTCCATTAGTTGTGGTTACTGTCCACATTGTTGAGTCGTCTGTACTTTTTCCGGCCATAACTTAAATAATTTCTTGTTGGTAAGGTAAATATTTTTTAATTGCTTCTAATCTATCATCAGCATCAGCTAACATATTAATAGCTTCTTCAGCGTTTTTATAAAAATCTTCGGTTGAATGATCTCCAATACCTACTGCTCTATCACCTAATAGTTCTAAAGATAATAAGGCTTTTGCCTTGTCTGCTTCTGCTGATTTAATAAGCATATCTCTTAACAAATTCATAACTCTGCTTTTTTAATCAATTTTTCTGTTTCGTCTTCATTAACTCCCATTTTCCATAGGATATCTCTTACGCCATATTCTTGGAGAATATCAATATATTCATCTGCTTCTCCAAGCGAAACTTCAAAGTAATCTGAGACGTACTCTGCTAGTTCTTTGTAATTTTTTTGGTTTTGGTTTTTAACATACTTCAAATACATCTTTTTTTTAGGTAACAAGGTTTTGTAAATTGTATAAACTTTTTCTTTTTCAGTTAACGGAATTTTCTGTGCGATATTTGCTATATCAATATATCCGTTATACATACTTACAAAACGATGAACCATGTAAGGATTAAACGAAGCTTGTTGATCTTCTGTAAAAGAAGACCAACTTTTCTTCTCGTATGTTATTTGGTTAAGCCAATCCCAAAGTTTCATTACTTGTACTCTTCTCTAAGTTCTTTAGGTAGTGTTTCTAAACAAATTTCTCCAGTTTCAGCATCATAAAATACTGGGATAGGCATAATACCATCTTCAGATGTACCTGTTACAAATTTAGAAACTTTTCTAAGTACTACTCCTTGAGACCATACTTTACCATTTTCAGGATTAATTGCTGTCGTTTTTGACAAATCAATTTGTGGTTGTTGCATTTGTTGTTGCATAATTTATTTTTTATTAATTTATTAAATCCATTTGTTTCTTTTAAAGTAGGCAAACATTCCTCCTATTGTAATAATTGTTAATCCTAAAAATACCCAGAATCCATTATCATCTGATATCAAAGGTACGTCATCAAAATTCATTCCCCAAAGTCCAGTATAGAATGATAAAGGAAGGAATATTGTAGACCATACTGTTAAAATATTAATTCTACGATTCATAAGATCATTATGTCTTTTTTCAATCATAGATTCTAACACTTCAAAAATTTGAATTAAATCAAGGTATTCTCCTTTTAGTAATTCTCGTTTTAAATTGTAAAAATCATTAGTATCATAATCTTTATTTTCAAAAATTACAACTTCATAATACTCGAGTGCTTTTTTTAATTGTTCTTTTTCCATAAATCTAAAGTCCATAAAGATGATTCTATAAAATATAAAATACCAGTTAATATCATTCCATAATGAGTCCAAGTACCACTATGTCCTGTAGTAAAATCAGCATAAATTGAAGGTATGGCTGAACCCATAATTGATAAACTAAATAATAGTTTAGTGTATTTATGTTCTAGGAATTGTTTCATTTTAATTCTATTAATTTTTGAATGAGCGCCATTGCATTAATTTCTTTATCAATACGGAAATTAGACTGATAGCTATACTCGTTAATGTAAATAGCAACCATTCCTTCCATTCCATCTGCGTACTTAGAAGCATTATCATACAAATAACGGTAAAGTTCCTCAAAATCATTAACGTTTGCATCAGCGATAATCTGTCTAATATTTCTCCAATTCGGTTTAGCATTACTTAATTCTTTAAGTACTTGAGTCATATAATTAGACGATACAAGTACTGATTTATCAATTTTAAGCCATTTATCGTTTTCA
>Ga0208767_1003033_pt1 | contig 12372 bp, 19 predicted proteins | sample VirMetDEL_Mar_21_FD_184514 | JGI IMG/M metagenome (GOLD analysis project Ga0208767, IMG submission 184514) | Aqueous microbial communities from the Delaware River and Bay under freshwater to marine salinity gradient to study organic matter... | ecosystem: Environmental > Aquatic > Marine >... | reverse complement strand
TTTTATTGGCGATATAATCACAATAAGCTAACTTCATTATTCTACCCATACATGGTTAAATTTAGTCGGATAGTCTTCACAAGTGTAGTTATGATCTGAATCGTAGTTGACGACCTCAACACATGCTCCAGTAGAGTAACTAAACTTTACATCCGGCATCTTTAGCGCTTCATTCCCAGCATATGCACCTAGGCCAAGAAGTCCAACAAATATTACACCGTATCCAATATTCTTAAGCATTTAGAACTCCTTTCTCAAAATCATTGCCAGTAAGAGGAGATACAACAAGTACCTGCTCTTTGAGGAACTTACGATACTCCTCGTCCTCAGGAAGATCAGCGTTCCACTCCTCAAAGGTCTTGACCTCTGTTGGAAACTCCTTGAACATAATAGAGTTCATGGAGAACGCAGCCATGACGAAGGCCATAGCATCGGCAGGACGATCCACATCCTTTACGATGTAGTCCTGTCCACCCTTGAACTTCCAATAAGAGTTACCAGAAGAGAACTTACCGTCCTCACAATGAGCGCCATAGTTCTCGACGTGCTGAGTTGATACTACGTACATTATGCTACCTCCACTTGATTGAATCCGAAGTTGGCGCAAAGGAAGAACTCACCGTTCTTCTCAAAGATATCGCCAGTTGATGAACTGTAACCACGATCTCCGATTACGTCCACGATCTCTTGCTTGTTCCAAAGATTGGTCGCCTCGAAGGCTTCCTCAAGATCGTCGCTGTAGACATGATATGCCTCAGTGTAAAACTTGAAGTTCTCAGCCTTGAACTTGCCAAGGATAGAAGCATCGAGCTTAGCTTTCTGAGCAGGAACAGAATTGTGGCCCCAAGTATTGATGAGATCAATCTGTTCGTCTGTTAGCTGAATTTGGTAAATCTTAATCATAACATAGTTTCCTTCCATTTGATAGTACCATTATACACTATGTTTTAGTGGATGTAAATAGAAAAATGCATATTTTTTCATTTTTTTTCATAAAAAAAAGCCAATAAAATCAATGGCTTAGAGGTGATCCTCCGTAACCTATTGATTTTATTGGCTAAAAAAATGAATTTTTTTTAGATTATTTAGTTCTAAATGACCTTAAATAATCCCATAAACGGTTATACTGATCGTCGTATTTGCCTGAAAGGGCTCCATCTACGTCGAACGGTATATCCACCCCAGCTGTTTTTAGCAGACCCTCGTTCTTCCAGGTATTGCCAGGAGTTACAAGGAATCTACACTCTGCTACGCAGGCGGCATACATTTCATGATGTCTACCAGTGATAAGTAGATCGCAGTTTCGCAGACGATTAACGATCTCTTCCCATGACTGACTAAATATATCAATACGAGGATAGCCGCCTTGTACCCCGTATGGATTGGCCTTCATATATTGACCTTCGTAGACTGCTACATGAGCGAACTCACGGATATCCACATCACCATGCAGGTAACTGCAGTCAGGAGCAATTGTAGGACGTCTTCCATGTTTAGACGACATTTCATTTTGTGATAGTACCTCTCTTACTTGAACGGATTTACAATTAGCGAGTACGTCATCCCAAGTGTTCGGCATCTCTTGCCATACAGTATTGACAAGATGCGTTTCACATCCTGCATACTGAGCTAACCTCAGAGCAGTTAATAGTCTTCGAGCTGAACGAGTATTGTGATGAAGTGTACCTTCGCCGTTTAGGACGACGCGGTCATACTTACTGAAGTCGATATCCTCAAGTTGATCTCGAGTGTATCTCCAATCAGATACGTCGTATTTATTTATAAGATACTCAGCAACCACTTCACAGCCTTTGTGGTAATTCTTAGTATTATTTAGAAGAAATGTATTCATTGGCTAATGGGAAGATTTCTACGATTGCTTTTGCGCAAGCCTTAGCGACCTCCATGTGCTCCTTTTGTGTTCCGTTTCCTGAGCGCAGTTCAATGAAGTGGATCCAAGACCGTATGGTTCCATTCATATACATCCTAGAAACTGTTAGGCCTTCAGGTAGTACCGCACGAGCCTGTTCCTTTGCGATGTTATTCTCTACAGCCCAACGATACGCAGCCTCAGCTTGCTTAATGACACCTGATTGACGACGACTCCACTCAGCGATAAGATCCTGATGTTTTACGTTATCAACCAATGATGGGTCATTCTCAATCTCAACCGAGTTCTGTCGGTTCTTAGGATCCTGTAGCCTTGCTTCTCGTTTTACAAAACTAAGATCCTGGGTAGGATCTGCATATCGTTGACTAAACTCTTGAAACGAAAAGGAACGATGACGCAGGATTTGACGCGCGATATCACGAGTCGTTTCGATCTCCATCGTTGCTGATGCCATCTCAAAGGGAGACCAATGTTTGTGTTTAGCCAAATAGTCTAACAGCTTTTTCGCTGTTTTTTGATTCAGCTGATTATCTGGGTTAGAGACTCTTGCGCAATAAGCGATCAAATCCTGAACATCATCTATTCCGATGATCGCTTCTGCTACGGGTTGAGTATAACCAATAAGTCTTACCTGCATAAGATTAAGTATCCTTCTTCATGATGCTGAAAGTGGTCAACGATTCGGCCTTTCCAAGGGGGATAATCCAAACCGATGTCTTGCCCTTGGCAAATATATGGCCCTCCTGACGGATCGACCATCGTGATCGTCCCAGCCTCGTTACACGAGATCCTTTCGTAGTTATGGGATCCTCTCCATAAAAGGGTTGATTTATCTATTTCTACGATAGACATAGTGTCACCGTAGCGATTCTTAAACGTGTGCCTTACTGCTTCTTTTGTATCGACCATGTTCCGTCCTTATTATCAATCCACTCAATTGTATCACCATCCTTGATTCCAAGGTGCTCCATAATTTCGTCATTGAACTCTACCATGTATTCGCCATCAGAGTCCGTTATGACATTGCATTGCCATTTTTTAGGTTGCTCTTCACTCATAACAATTCCTTCTTCTTTTTTTCAAACTTAGCGATTTGCCTTTCATAAAACGAGTATGATTCAGCTTTAAGCTGATCAAACCATTCTACTTTCGATCCGTTATATACCGCAGAGCCAATATCTTTTGCTAACTGCAGTTGGCCCAATCCAAGGTTTTGGATCGCCAGACAATCCCAAGGAATCTCATGAATGTCCTTTGTGGTAACTTTAACGATCCTTGCCTCGTTATCCTTAACCTCATAATCAACAAAGACATACCTTATAGTCCTATCTTTGTTCTTTCTTAGCCTATCAATCGAAATAAGATTAGGCATAGAGAAGCTACGATTAACATCTCTTGTTTTAATATCTATAAGAACATTATTGAGTGATACATCCTCAATGGTTCTAACTGACTTTGGTTTAACCCCGCCTTGATCAACGATATCATCGACAAAGATGTTCTCAATCATATCAGCGATTGCCCGCTGTCCTGCGCCTTCGGTTATAGGATAGCTTTCATCATACCTTAAAATCATTAAAGTTTCTCTTCTCACTGTTGACCCTCTCACCACTCGTTGACTTATCAAAGGCAGGGCCATCGTCAATCAGTGTTTGGGCATCTTCTTCTACATCATATAATTTCATACGAGATCTATCGACCCCAATGACAAATCGTTTGTTTGCCGTGGGATCATTGTAACGATTCTTTAACTGCTTGACCATTATCTGTCCAAGCTTTTCGAGTTCTTCGGTTGAGACGAGTGCAAACATGAAGTCAGCTGTAGCAGGTAATCCAAATGATTCAGACGTGTCTTCGAGACCGACATCGCTGTTTCCAAATCCGCTTCGAGTTGTCTGAGTCGCTGAGATAATTGGAACATTGAACTCAACAGCGAGTCCTCTGATTTCTTCTGCGATTGACTTAATGAGTGAGTAGGTATTGATTGATCCGCCAAGGCCTTTCATCCGACTACTACTACAAATATTCAAATAATCAATAAAGATCATATCAGGCATGAAGTTTTTCTTCAGCTTCAGTTCATTCAGTAGGGCTCTAAAGTGTCCCGTGTGAGCAGCACCAGTCGGATACTCCTTTATGATTAGTTTGCCGATGTTCTTTTGAGCGATCTTAGAGATCTTATTATCAAACATTTCCTTAGGCAAGGTTTCTAGTTGATCGATAGGCAAGTTCATTAAGTTAGCATCAATACGTTCTGCGATACGTTCCTCAGCCATCTCCAAAGTAATGTACAATACGTTCTTTCCTTGGGTCAAAGCGTTTGCTGCAACATGACACATGAATAAGGATTTACCTACGCCTGTGCCAGCGAGTGCGATGTTTAATGTTTTACGAGGTAATCCGCCTTTGGTGATGGAGTTGAAGTACTCTAGATCAAATGGGATGCGATCCTCTATCGTATGATAGAAATCAAATCGCTTTTCTGCATCGTTGATGTAATCGTGACCTACGCTTGAGTCAAATGTTACACCAAGTGCGTCTGATAAGAGTTTTGGTAGTGCGTCCTTCTTTAGTGAATTATGCTTGCCTTCAATTATATTTATAGATTCCATGATCGCAAGATGTATCGCACGATCCTGACACCAGCGTTCAGTTTCATCAACAAGCCAATCAGTATCCACCGCGTTGTCCTTGGTTGCACGGATACCATTAAGCACTGTTGATGCGTCAACAAGTAATGCATCATTTACATCCAAGGACGAAAGCTCAATCTCCAAAGCTTCCGGTGTTGGTAGTTTGTTGTACTTGTCAACGAAAGAAATAACCTGATCAAATATTAAACGATGATCCGACTCGAAGTATTCTTTCCGAATGAACGGAATTACCTTACGAGTAAACTCATCGTTATTGATCAGATTCCGCAGTATCGTTGTTTGAATCTTTTGTTCCAATTATTTTTTCTCCGCTTTCACTAGCTCTTTTTACAGCATCCTCAACGATATGATGTAGGATCGCTCCTAAGTAATCGTTGAATGCATCGTCAAGTAAACCTTCCTCAATAGGAGATTCGACCACCTTATACGTAAAGCTTAGTCGAGCCTCATCGTTATCTTCATCTTCGGATATATCCATGTTACCATACTGAACGATAACACCCTCGTAAGGTGGTTGAGTCAGACCGACGCAAACCGTTGCGTCGGGATCATCGTCACTTGTGATATACTTATAATGAAGTTTTGAGATTTCATCAATCAGATGCTGCATCATCCATCTCCAGTGCAATACTATCAAACATTGATTTATGGCCAATCGTATAAGACTTAATCAAGAACTCCTTGAAGTCAGTATTCTTAAAGATAGGATCCCAGAACTCTTGAGTCATGGATTCTGCCATTCGGTATTTTTTTCCTTCAAAAGTTCCATCGTTGCGATCAACATGTGCATACCAACCATTAGAAGGCTTAGCAATATACCCACCAGCAAGAGCAACGTCCATAAGACCGCTATAGCGCTCGATGCCACCATCCCAAGAAACCGAAATAGGAATCTTTGACTTTTCTTTAACATATCGTGATTTCTCCACGTTAATTACAAAGTCATATCCTGTAACCTCAGTGCCTGTCTTGTTCTGACGACGGCCAAGAATCCAGATGTTATCAGCTGAGTAGTAAATACCCGTACCACCAGAAACGATAGCCTTAGGAAATAAACCAATCTCTTGATAAGTATGGTTGACCGCAAGCATAGGAATGTTCTTCATAGCAAGGTATGGTGTAACCATACGGAACAGACCCTTAAGTGCTTTTGCTCGAGACATATCAGCAACTGACTTTTCATTGATTGCGTCTTCTAGTTCTTTCTTAGACGCAAGGTTACCGACCGAATCAATAACAACGATCACGCGATCGCCTCGTGATAGTTGGTCGAGTTGTCCAACCACATCAAACTTGAGTTTCTCAACATCAGTGATTGGCGTGTGTAGTACCCGTGAGGTGTCAATTCCAAATGTTTCAAAGTAGGACTGCGGTGAGCCAAACTCAGAATCATAGAACAACATGACAGCATCAGGATACTTTTTAAGATACGCTCCAGCCATAAGCAATGCGAACGAAGTCTTAAAGTGTTTAGATGGACCAGCCAAGACGGTTAGTCCAGAAGCAAGGCCGCCATCAGGATTCCCTGACAAGGCAACGTTAACCATTGGAACCTCGGTTGGTGTTTGATCTTTTTCAGAAAAGAACTTTGAGTCAGAGAGAATAGCAGTCTCCTTGATTTTTGAGTTCTTTCTAAGTTTATCCATTACAGACATAGTGTCTCCTATTGTGTTTAATATAACTACCATTATACCATATAATGGTCACTTTGTAAACCATTTTATACAAAGAATTGGTCAAGTTCAACAAGATCCTCGTTGACGAGTTCATGTTTCATGCTAGCATTATTTTGCCTAACATAATCGCTTGATACTGTGTCGGTCATACCCTTTAAGTATTCGACGACGAAGTCCATCATATCAGAAGCAGTAGTCACGGGGACGTTCTGACAGATAGCATTCGCGTTTCCTGGTGATTGTGGATTGTCGCCAATCATATTGAAATCATCAGGCATCTTCATGATACGAAGTGCATCACGAAGAGTTAAGAATTGTTCCTTGAACGGATTGATTAACGAATGAGGCATAGCACCGATCAATGACGGAATCTCTCCTTTAGGCATCGTGACACCGTGTGCCCAATAGCCTTTACCTTCGTTAACCTTATCTTGCATTGCTCGAGCACGGTCAGCAAACTTTTGATCGAACCCTTGTTGTTCCATCCAATCGGCAACTTCATTTAGACTATTGGAAATGTTATCAGACGATACGATACAGTTAGTTGTCTTTTCGATCTTTTCGTAATACTCAGCAAGAGTCTTTGAGCCTGACTTATGAACACAGTAAGCAACCCAAGGATTATCCATAGGGTTATCTGAGTTGATCAAAACATTCATAGGATCGTCAGGCGAAAGATCGGCCTTAAGAATATCCTCAATGTTTTCAAGTGGTCGACGTATGTATCTAAACAGAGGTGCGCTGTCGGTACCCTTCGTAAAAAAGTAAAACGTACGTGGTCGCTTTTGAGCCAAACCGTGCAACCTAGACTCTGTGTAATACAAGTTAAGTGAGTAACCATACTGCTTACCGATTTCATACAGGCGATTGGCAACCTTTTCACCAGCCTTTGTATAAAGCCGAGGTGCGTTCTCACCCCAGAACACCTTTGGCTGAACTTGACCAAGTACGTACTCTGAAGTCGTATACATCCATTCGTTTACTGCAGAGTCTGCAGAAGATGAAACGGAGAGAGAACTAAGTCCAGCACAAGGGCAAACAGTATTAACAACATCAACGGTTTTAGCTTTATACCCTTCGTTGCCTTCTTCATTGAGAAAAACGTATTCACCTTTCCAGTCCTTTTCTTTTAAGTAGTTAATAAAGTGAGCGTCGTTCTTAGCAAAGTCGGTATATGATAACACCCACTCTGGTAATTGACCCTTAAGTGATTTCATAATTCCAAGGTTCTCTCCACCAATAAGTGGTACGATCGAACCATACGTAATATCATTCATATGCTGTAATCTCCTTCAGCGTTTTTATGGCAAGATCGTTGAGATACGACCCATCGTAGTATTCATCCTTGAGCATACTTTCGATGTTGCCTTTTAATGTTTCGTATGCATCAGGATTGTCCTCAAGGAACTGAATCTTTTTGAACAAGTCAGCCGAATCCTTTACTCGTAAAAACTCAGGACACTTAAGATTGTCTTGTTCATCATATGTTGGATGTAGGAAAGGAATGATACCATAGTGAGCCATTTCCCAGAACTTAGCGGTTACCCAACCCTTCTTAATTGGAATACAGAACGTGTACTTAACTCGTGGAAGCATTTCTTGTAGATCGTTAAACTTCTTAGGACCTTTGAATCTTACATCATCACCAATCGTGCGCTCGTCCCACTTACCATAGATATCCACTTCCTCTACGTGATCAAGGATGTACTTCTTAAGATCGTTATACCGTGATGGTCTACCCTCGTTACATACGATCATAAAGTTAATGTCCTTCTCACCCTCCTTACGTTCTACCGCATCAGTAAAGAATGAATCCAGAGTAGATGGAGTATCAACAATAGCTTTGCCTCTTTCCTTTCCAATAAGGAAGATTGTTTCCATTGCTTTGTATTCAGCAGGGATCTTAACATGCGTCATCTCCATATCAGTGTATGCTTTCCACGCACGATGATTAATTACTTCGTTGTACTGACTTAGGATAACCTTTGGTCTGTGGAATAGATCCCTCATTTGTGCCGGAAAGAATCGTGGATCGTTTAGAATAATTGCGTATGGCATTCCGGTTTCGTTAATGAAATCAACCACAGGACCTGCATACTTACATTGCATCATAAGAGGAGAAGCAAGTTTATCAGGTTCGGTTACCTTGCGTGCCTTACCCCATACGTTTGATGTTGCGGTCGGACCCATAAAGAAAAGGCCTGCATCAAACTTAGGTGCAGCGTTCTTCATCCAATCCTGCATATAAAAGATACGTTCACCGCGTTCATCATTATCGTATCCTTTACGCCATTCATTAAAATGTTCCCATACGTCGTGAACATTACCATGCTTATTGATACGTTCCTGTTCCTTACGATCCAACCGTGTAAAGTCAGATACCCCAACGAGATAGAAATCTACGTCAGGGTTATTGTGAAACAGATTTTCGTAAAAGATGGGTGCTTCATTGTCTCCGCCGATTGCACCCCATTTGTTTGAGTCAAAAAGAATTGACTTTCCGACTTTACCTATCGCTATCTTCATTGTCAGCCCATTCATATAGTTGCTTTAGGTTCATTGCTTTATCGTCAACGTAGTATGTCGACGCGTATGGCTTACCAAAGATTAGTTCATCGTATGGTACTCCAAAGAACTTGAGCCAATCAGAAGTAAGCTCACCAACATCGTTCTTAATTTTATCTATATCACCATTATGAGTGACCATTCTTCGTGCACTATGGATAATGATATGGTAACCATCATCCTTTAGTTTTTTCATAATGGCAATCACGCGACCGTTTGGTTGCGCATTACCGTATCGTTGTTTCGTATCTGTGTATTCCAAATTAGGAAAACAGATAGTGTCATCAAGATCGAATACGATTGACTTATTCATAGTTGTATTTCTCCACATACTTGGTAAATCTGTCTTGTCTTGCCTTATCGTCATAATGAAGTGGAATGCAAGTTGCGAGTAGAACCAAACCACCATCAAGGATATCTTTAACAGGAAGGTTATACTGGCGAAGTTTATCAACAAAGATTTGCTTTACCAGTTCGTTATGATCAACGTCGGCAACCATCGCGTTGTATCCATGATAAAGATCGTGAGCAAGTTTAGCCCAGTCGTACATATTATCACCTTCAGTACCAACACAGTTACCGTAGCGACCACGAGGATCGATCAATTTCATTTGATCCGTTTGCTGATTATATAGCACGTTTCCGAAATGAAGATCGCCATGCATACACTGAATTGGATACGTCTTTTTAGCAATAAGACACGCTATGTTCCAAAGATCTACTTTAACCTTTTTACTTAACCTAGTATCATCAAGCCTAGACCTTGTTTTACTATCCCAGATTTCATGAGCCTGTTCGGCAAACTTATCCTTGAACCTTTGGTTGGTACAACGATCACTGAAGTAGTTTAGCTTAATCCTAAACAGTTTATCAATGATGTATTCCCACGCTGATGCACTAAGATTTTCGTATAACATTATGTCAGATAACAGTGTACCTGACTCAAACGACATAGTGATTTCACTTTCGCTATCATTATCAAATATGCGAGGGACAAAACATTTTTGTTCAAAGGTTAGTCCTTTATACCACAGCCGTTCACACTGTAAAGTAATTACTGATTCGTTGTTATGATAGTCAGGTGTCTTTGTTAGTGTACCTAGATCGTGGTCGTATATCATACGATTGAACTCACGCGATTTCATATCAAGTAGAGTTGCACAAGTTTGGTAATACGTAGGTAGATCGCCAATGTCATACCACTTATCAGTTAGTACTTTATCAAACTTACCGTATAACGATAAAGCATGAGAGATATCATATTCATCAGTTGACGAAAATGCCCAAGACGCCTGTTCACCGTTCTCAAATGAATACAAGCCAACCAGTGCAACACCGTCATTGATCTTGTGTGAAGGTTTGTTGTAAAACTCATCGCCGTCCCACATACACCAATCTGAGTGGTTTCTTACGTCTTTACATAGTAAAAAATCTTGGCCAAGTTTCATAGTTTCATCAAGAATGATTGCGTCGCCTAACCAAACAACAACAGGTTTATTAGCATCATTAAGTGCATTCATACCAATGGATATAGCATCACGAGGTCCATCCAAAGAAGGTTGATTTACAACTTTAACAGTCGGATGTCGGCGTGAGCAGTACTCACGAATATCATTAAACTGACCATCAACGACAACGATCTCATCGATCTTTGCCATCTTATTAGCATGTTCAATTATGTAATCAAGGCAAGGTTTGCCGTTGACCCGCACCATTACCTTTGAAGTATTTGTCGAAAGTGGACGCAGCCTCGTAGCTGCTCCAGCTGCCGGAATCACTAGGTTCACCATTTATATAACTCCTAAGTTCAATTAACATCATTTCTTCATATGCCTTATCGTTCAGCAAACGATTCCTAGGCGATGGATGTGGCATACGAAAATGCGGCACACCCATTGACTTTAGTATCTGAGACGATAATGCACCGAGAGCAACAACCTTACTGTAACCCTGTATGCATCTATATAGCATTTGAAAATCGGCTGATGTAACCTTTTGTGGAAGATCTTCATCAGTGATTGCGTTCTGAAAGGTAACGCAGTTTATGCCTAGCTTTTCCATCCATATGCTAAAACGATCAAGGGCGCAGTTCTTACGAAACCGCGCTTTTGATGGCTGCATGCCTATGAATATCACGTCAGTACAATTTTCCATAACATAGCTATTATACCACACTTCCAGGAGAATGTAAACAGGTAATTTTAACTCCTGCTTCATTAAACATAGACGTGGTATCATTCAAAGAGTCCACCCAGGTTCTAGGAACTAATTGATCCGTACCCCAGAAGACATGTTTCACACCAACTTGTATCACACCTTTGGCACAGTCTGAACACATAGGTAATCCCCATACGTACATATCAGAGCCATCGAGAGATACACCATTATAAGTAGCATTATATATGCAGTTCATTTCAGCATGAACAACATACTTGTATTTAGTAGGACGATCGTTATATCGTTCTTTCGTATCGGTTATTCCACGAGGGAATCCATTGTATCCTTGAGCCAAAACTTGACCTTTGGATCCAACTGCTATGGCGCCAATCTTTCTTGACGGATCCTTTGACCAAGCTGAGATTTCTCTAGCGAGTGAAAGGTATCTGTTGTTCCAATTAGCACTCATCTTGAACAAAATCCAAATTGCCCTTAAAAGAATAACCAGACGCTAAAGCAAATTTCTCAAAAGCTTCTAGTAGTTCTTGTAACGATGCTTCATCCTCTACGGTAATCTCAATCCTGCTGATTCCTGTGTAAGGCTTATGAATATCTGCGGTTTCACTAATAAGGCGCATCATGTCATTTCACCAGATCAAAGTGGCGTTCATACACATGAAGGTTTTGAACCTGCCATGTAATAAAGCCTGGAGCTATCTCAAGGTCATCGGCCAACATTTCAAGTACGTGTTGTTGCCATGCATAATCGTTTTTGTATCCAAAGACAACATCATTGGATCTCATTTGAACAACAGCCTGCAGTTCACCATTGCGAATATAATAAGTAACAGCGTTGGTGCAGATAAAGTCTGACTTTCCGTTCTCATTGTATTCAGCCCAGATTGACGGTCTGTTGTAGATCATAGTAGCACGACGGCCATCAGGACTGTCCGACAACTCGCCTAGCACTGAATCATATTGACGATTATACTTTTCGGAGAAAATCAAATGCCCATAGTTTGAATTGATTTCTCCGTGTTGGTTGGCCGCATACTTCCATGCTGCAGGTGGTTCCTTATCATCACCATGTATATCAAAAATGTTGGTGGATTGAGATTCGTACCAATCCAACTCAGCATCAATATAACTTTGCACTGGTTTACCAAAGATAGCAGGTTCAGTAGCAAGGAAACTTGCGCCAAGCATTTCAATGGTTTTTTGACCTGTCTTGTCGATAGTATACGCTTTATCATTAAGTTCATCAATAAAGAATTGACGAATATCCTTTACGGTAGGTACGATCATTATTCACTCTCCTTAAAACGGTCATCAGTTGTTTCGGGATTGCCTTCCTGAGTCGTCATGATAAGAATCATCATTTGAGTCAGAGCGTGAGACAGATGAGGAAGACCACTTTCAGGATCATCGT
>Ga0208767_1003030_pt1 | contig 12392 bp, 14 predicted proteins | sample VirMetDEL_Mar_21_FD_184514 | JGI IMG/M metagenome (GOLD analysis project Ga0208767, IMG submission 184514) | Aqueous microbial communities from the Delaware River and Bay under freshwater to marine salinity gradient to study organic matter... | ecosystem: Environmental > Aquatic > Marine >... | reverse complement strand
GCGCTGACGTTACAGACAGTGTTACACCTGAGTTACAGGCTGATAATGGATCCAATTGAAGCTAACAGGCTCGTTAGACTGCCAGAAGTCATCAGGCTTAGCGGCATGAGCAGAGCAACCATATACAGGCACATGGAGGAGGGCACCTTTCCCAAGCCTAAACGTGTTGGTGTGAAGATGATTGCTTGGAAGATGTCAGATCTGATCAACTGGATTGACGGTTTAGAATCTGAATAACCCTTTTATAGATGCGACAGTATTACATGTAACGTTACACGTAAAATAACCCTTTAAAATCAATGGGTTAGATAGTCAATAAACCATTATAAATCAATAACTTACAGACCAGACCAGTTATCAAGTTACACCTATGTTACACGTTAAATTTAACATCAATGTTACAGTAAGTTACACCCATAAGTTGCTGTAAATATTAGATTTTATTAATCCTATCCCTACCGAATAACAGCGGCGCGAAATTACCCGTGCCCAGGCGCTCGCAAAGAACCTAAAGAATCTGGGAAGCAATGAGATCTAATGGGATCTAGTTAGATTTAATAAAACAAACGCCTAATCTCACGATTAAACCCTACACTTGAGGTACAGTAACCGTCCCAATCATAAGTTGAATAGGTCGGATCGTTCAGATCACCATTGCAAATAGATTGAACTTCAAGACTTGCGAAACCAATCCCAACAACGATCACTGCCATAATCAATTTAATACCGAACAATTTTAGATCAGAGATCTGGCTGGCATGTTCTTTTGCCCAAAGATGATCCTTACTTGGTTCTGATACTAAATCATCAGGAGAAAAATCAGACAGCGTCGGTCTTTCAGGAGCTTGATAATTAGCTTCTGCAGTTGCAACGCATTCAGCGCTACAGACCTCATAATAATCATCTTTAAAGTAAGCAAAGTAGGAACTAAAAATACTTAATTTATTCGTTTTACAAACAACGCATATAGCCATGCATCCACCTCTCCTGAGTAAATCAACAGCTTCCCGTCCCCTCAGACGCAAATCCAAGACTAAAATCTAAAGCAAAGTAATTATTAATACATATAAGCAGAACTATAGTGGGACACCTTGTGCCAAGGAATGGAACGACGGTGAGAATCCCTCTCTCTCCGTTACTTTTAAACCGTATTTATCCATCTGTGGACGGTCGTTTTAGATCTGCCCATAACTTTCGCCACCTCACGTATAGATTGGTGCTTAGCGAACAATATGAGCGCCTCTGAGACGTTTTCAGCCATAGACCTTTTACGTTGGTCGTTGTACTCCTCACGGGTCTTACATCCTGCCTCACGGCGCTCTCGCTCCTTCCTGATCAAGTCTCTTCGGTTCTTTTCTGACTGTCCAATGATCACCTGTAACTTACGCTGTTCAGCCTCGGTAACACCCAGTGTTTTAATGATGTATTTGGTTGTGTTCTGGTACTTGTCCTTGCTATATCCGAGCTTCTTTCTGATCTCATCTTTGTTCATACCAAGCTGTCTCAGCTCAAGATGGTTCTTAAATCTGTTAACCGTAGACTCGTAATTAATGGTCTCAATTTTCCTTTCTGGATTCGCTAGATAACCGTTGATGAATCCAGTGACCTCTGCTCGTAGAGATTGTTCGTCCCTACAATAATTCGCAGCAGCAACTGCATAGGCCCATGCAGCCATCCTCCTATTATCAGTAAGCCTTCCACCACGTAGCACAGCCAGCTTTTTAAGATCCAGCATCCTTTTCCAAGCCAAGTGATTCCAAGTAAAAATGTCAGACACTTTGCTGGTGCTAGCCTTCTTAGGCTTGGTTTTCAGCTTTGGTTGGTCACTTGGTAGAAGCTGTCTCTTAGGGTTTAACTCCCTGAACCTCGCACTAATGATCTTCTTTATGTCGCCGAATTTATAAGACTGGCCTGATTCCCATACCTCAGCCTTCCTGCCATTTTTACTGTTGATTGTTTCTGGCAAGCGAACAACTCGGGCTGCATCACAGCACTTAGAATCAGCGCCATACTTAACCAGCTGGCTTACTAGGAATACTTGCGCCGTTTGCCATTGAGCAAGGAAATTCCACTTGGCTGTGTTCTCCGTTAGATGGACTGGTCGCTGAAACTTCCAATACATCCAACAACCTTTTCCGCTATCAGAGATAAATGTTGGCTCTGGCATCCAAGGGTTTTCACGGCACACTAACGCTGCAAAATCCCCAGCAGAAAGATGCGAGTACTCGGTGTTGTAGTAGTCAAAATCAACCCAGAAACAGGTCAGCTGAGTTACAGAAGATACCGTTTTACCAGTACGCCTTTCCCATCCGTAACCGTGAGGTGTGAAATAGCAGTCATCCATCTTTGCTTGCTGATATTCGTTTGCTAAATCAATTGCAGCCACCAGAGTTAAGCCATGCTGAGACCACTCACGGACACCGGATTCAGGCTGATAAGCATTCCGTGCCAAGAACACTCTTGGTTGCCTAGAATTCTTGTGGAGATTTCCCATCAAATCGCCAGCATAGGGGAGCAGTTGCCCTTGGTGGTTCACTTGAGACCATCCAGCTTATCTAGCGAGCCTATCCATTCATCATCAGGCAGATTTAGATGTGGATACTGGTTCAGTAGATCTGCAACGTCGTTTTTAAGGCCTTCTGATAGTTCGTCATCGCCGTCGTAGTACGTATCGTTTGCTACGGCATCTCTATAGAACGACCACAACATAGTCGGGTGCGCATGCCCCTTACCTAGGATGTATGAAGGTCTCTCACAGGCGATGTATAGGCCCAGCTTCTCAATCCTTGGATTGATGCTCTTCCTGACCAGATCTGAAACGTTAACGATTGAACAAGCCCAATTGAGCTTATCGGTCTCAACTTCCGCGTGTGCTGCCAGAAGACGGCAGACCCGTTCAATTCCTGTGTTGCTGCGACGAAAAGTTACCAGGCGAAGAACATCAGACAGTTCTGCGTCGGTAAGTAGGATTGGTTTTAATCTCATGTTGTCCCGCATTTCTGCGGCAACGGTCAGATTCTCGTCATCCGTATTAAACCCTTTGTTAAAACAATGTTTGACACAAAGAATTTTATATCTAGAATTAACAAATCAGTTAACCGTATACCAGTGCATTTAACTGATTGCAGGGGTCTACCGCCAAGTAATAACCCTGCTGAATTTAGAAGAACCCAGTTTAATCGCTGGGTTTTTTTATGCCCTAAATTCATCAGCATCCGTAGTAGAACACCTGAGAAACAGGCCATCTACTATCCCTATATCTTATGTCCCGATTCCTAACAGAACAAGCGACAACCGCCTATTCCGCTCAAAAAATGCCAAAAAAATCTGCAACTCCTGTAGTTTTTTACCGTAATCGTACGGTAGCTACATCTGACCTTGGTGTTAGCTCACACCACTATCGGATCCAGTGTCTTAGTCGGGGCAGGGAAAGGCTTCACCGAGAGCAAAAGTCACCAGCACTGCAGCGTTTTCATGAAGCATTTCTGGATTCTCTCTAAAGTACTTCCTAACGATGCTCACGAGCTGTCGAACTGTCAGGCCTTGAGGCGGACAGATAAGCGGGCCGACGCTATAGATGTCATATACACCGCCCACGTATCCGCCACAAAGACCTTCAGCAAAGGTTGCAGCATCCGCCTCGCAATACCCAGCCAATTTGTTCCCCGATGTAAATGCAGCATAGCTAATAGGCGATCCTAAAAGCATTACCAGTGCTGCAATCGTTGCCAGTTTCTTAATCATTTCCTGACCCTCAATTATTTGCCAAGCATCGCCCTAACAGCCTCGTTGATCAGGCGTGTACGTTCTGCCTGTGGCTTCTCTGATCCATCCAAATACTTGTTCAAGTGCTCGGCAACGTCAGGATCCAGCCATACGGTATGCATCTCATAGCCATCAGCCTTGCGCTTATCACGCCACTCTTTCTGTCTGTGGGCGTTGGTCTTTGGTGGTGGCTTGTCCATAACATCTCTGAGATCACTCAATGACCTCATGGTAGTCCTCAGCTAGATCAGGGTACTTCCGTAAAAAGTAATCATAAACCGCTTGCCTGTAGTTGGGATCAGCACTCATTCGCTGATTGCCCCAAGTATCCTTGGCTTCCAAGAACTCTATCATTTCTTCGTTATCAATGAACTTCGTCATTGGGTCACGGTGGTCGTATAGCTGCTGAGGCTCCTCATGATGCAGCCCTTTGCTGTAATTAATAGTCGTTGTCAGTTGATGAGATCTTTCTTTAATCGCCGCCCTGTAATCTGGATCCACTGTAAACCGTAGATTTCCGTTCTCATCGGTAGCGTTCATCAATGAGTCTAGCTCTGCTTGTTCTGCTGACGGTTTACCGAACCTACCCAATGAGGTGTTTGATTCGGTGGCTGGCTGGCCGTCAATGAATAATGTTGGGTTTTCGTTCGTCATGATCAGATTCCTTATTGTCTGGATTCCCCTCTGATTTATTTAGATACCGCTCATAGGCTTCCCGCTCGGCAACCGATGAAAGAAGACCCTCATACGTCTTTGTCTTATCGTTCATGCCGCCATCTGCTTAATGGATCTGTGGTCAAACGTCCTGCCTGTTCTTGATAAGTGCCCTGCTCCTGCTAGCACTCTGCCAATCTTTGAATAGGACAGACCTTGAGCCTTGTACTTGGCGACTAATTGGATGATCGCTTGCTCAGCTTCATTCTCAACCAGTGAGCCACTAACCAGATCGTAGCCATAAGGTGCTTTGCCTCCTGTGTACTTATTCAGGCTCCGCATGTGTTGCATTGCCGCACTGGTACGTTCACCAATGACCTCACGTTCCCACTGACTGACTGATGCCAGCACATTGAGAACCAAACGCCCCGCTGCCGACCGTGTATCAATCTGCTCACCAACAGATAGCAATGCGTAGTTCTGAAAGTAGGTCTCAACCAACCTCCCAAGATCAGCCACAGATCTAGTTAAGCGATCCAGCTTGACCACCAGTAACCCATCAGCGTCCTGCCCTAATCTTCCTAATGCAGCCTGTAGTCCGTCACGTTGAACAGACTTAGCACTACCCTGCTCAACCACCAGATCTATCAACTCAATGTCGTACAGCATGGCGTATGCCTTCAGCTTCTCCGTTTGAGCTTCCAGACTAAATCCGTGCTCAGCCTGTTTCTCCGTTGAAACCCTGATGTATCCAATTGCCCTTGTCATTCCGATTATCCATTGTTACTTAGTAACGATGATACACCCTATTTCGGGATATGGGAACCCGTATCCCAGATATTCTTAGTTGTTACGCCTGTTACAGCGTTATAAGTTACAGGTGGGTTACATCATGTTACGGGAAGATTTGCATGAAAATAATTGTCACATTAGGTCAAATTGCACTGCTTGGTCTCGGTGCGGGCGCATTGTATGACCTAGGTTTTCCCACAGAACCTTTTCAAATAGGGTTTCTGCTGACTCTTTCCATCCCAGCTTTGATAACGCTCTATTACATCCATTTCTGTGTCATAGATAGCGCGTCTGAAATTAAAAAGCTCACTCATGAACGACGCTTACTAGAAGAGCAAGCCAAGATTGATAAGCTCAAATCAGACGCTAAGTAACATCATGTTACGGGGGAAGTTACATGCCATTAGTCAGTAAAACAGAGGCCGCAAAGCTAGCGGGTGTTACGCGCCAGACCATACATAGAAAGGTCAAATCAGGCGACCTATCAGCTATAGGCGGCGAGATTGATACATCAGAGCTGCTTAGAGTCTTTGGTACGTTACAACGACCGCTAGATATAGCAGATCAAGACTCTGGTAATAAGGCATGGGCAACCAAACCAGATCCAGCCGTTGAGGTACTAGCCAGAGTAGACGCCTTAGAGTCACAGTTAGCTGTAACACGTGAGCAGCTTGCTGATACAAGCAAAGACCGTGACGAATGGCGTGAGATAGCCAAGGAAGCGACCAGTAACGTTAAGTTGATCACCAATCAGGGTTCAGCACCCAAAAGTAACGACAACATGATGATATTCATCGCTGTGGCGTTCGTTGTGGGAATAGGCGTGGCATACATGATGTTACGTGATGATGTAACGCCTAGTGACGTTACTGTGACGCCTAAAAATACTCCTAGTCCTCTGTTGAGCTATTACCTAGGCAGGAATGATCAAATCAGAGTGCAAGAAGGATTAGAACCAATTGGGCGACCAACTAAAGATACAGGCGTACTGGTTGAACCTGATCCAGAGGAAGAAACAAGCCTTGATCAGCTTTCCGAGGACGCAGGAATTGATTTCAGCAACCTAGTAGCCGTACCCGTGGAAGAAGCAGAGCAGGGCGCTGACGTTACAGACAGTGATACACCTGAGTTACAGACTGAAACAGAAGAATAGGGGAAAACCATGACAAAAAAACTTTTAGTTATTGCTTCATCGCTGCTATTCATCGTTGGCTGCGAATCCGAGCTGGATAAATGCATGGAGACGAACACCGGCAAATTTACGATTGGCGGCCTTCTGGAAACTAACGACCAAAATCGTGAGGTTTTTAACAGGGTCATTGAACATCCGGTGTTCGTAGAGTCCTTGCCTGAACCTGATGAGGACGGTGATTTGGATTTATCGCTCGCTGATTGGCGATCTGCTGCGGATGCGGTCACCGAAGAGTTAGCGACCGAATACTGCAATGCGCAGGGCATCTACTAGCTAGACAGAATAAAAATGACGGAAATAATACTAATTTGGGTCTTGTGATAGTGGATCCAATTGAAGCTAACAGGCTCGTTAGACTGCCAGAAGTCATCAGGCTTAGCGGCATGAGCAGAGCAACCATATACAGGCACATGGAGGAGGGCACCTTTCCCAAGCCTAAACGTGTTGGTGTGAAGATGATTGCTTGGAAGATGTCAGATCTGATCAACTGGATTGACGGTTTAGAATCTGAATAACCCTTTTATAGATGCGACAGTATTACATGTAACGTTACACGTAAAATAACCCTTTAAAATCAATGGGTTAGATAGTCAATAAACCATTATAAATCAATAACTTACAGACCAGACCAGTTATCAAGTTACACCTATGTTACACGTTAAATTTAACATCAATGTTACAGTAAGTTACACCCATAAGTTGCTGTAAATATTAGATTTTATTAATCCTATCCCTACCGAATAACAGCGGCGCGAAATTACCCGTGCCCAGGCGCTCGCAAAGAACCTAAAGAATCTGGGAAGCAATGAGATCTAATGGGATCTAGTTAGATTTAATAAAACAAACGCCTAATCTCACGATTAAACCCTACACTTGAGGTACAGTAACCGTCCCAATCATAAGTTGAATAGGTCGGATCGTTCAGATCACCATTGCAAATAGATTGAACTTCAAGACTTGCGAAACCAATCCCAACAACGATCACTGCCATAATCAATTTAATACCGAACAATTTTAGATCAGAGATCTGGCTGGCATGTTCTTTTGCCCAAAGATGATCCTTACTTGGTTCTGATACTAAATCATCAGGAGAAAAATCAGACAGCGTCGGTCTTTCAGGAGCTTGATAATTAGCTTCTGCAGTTGCAACGCATTCAGCGCTACAGACCTCATAATAATCATCTTTAAAGTAAGCAAAGTAGGAACTAAAAATACTTAATTTATTCGTTTTACAAACAACGCATATAGCCATGCATCCACCTCTCCTGAGTAAATCAACAGCTTCCCGTCCCCTCAGACGCAAATCCAAGACTAAAATCTAAAGCAAAGTAATTATTAATACATATAAGCAGAACTATAGTGGGACACCTTGTGCCAAGGAATGGAACGACGGTGAGAATCCCTCTCTCTCCGTTACTTTTAAACCGTATTTATCCATCTGTGGACGGTCGTTTTAGATCTGCCCATAACTTTCGCCACCTCACGTATAGATTGGTGCTTAGCGAACAATATGAGCGCCTCTGAGACGTTTTCAGCCATAGACCTTTTACGTTGGTCGTTGTACTCCTCACGGGTCTTACATCCTGCCTCACGGCGCTCTCGCTCCTTCCTGATCAAGTCTCTTCGGTTCTTTTCTGACTGTCCAATGATCACCTGTAACTTACGCTGTTCAGCCTCGGTAACACCCAGTGTTTTAATGATGTATTTGGTTGTGTTCTGGTACTTGTCCTTGCTATATCCGAGCTTCTTTCTGATCTCATCTTTGTTCATACCAAGCTGTCTCAGCTCAAGATGGTTCTTAAATCTGTTAACCGTAGACTCGTAATTAATGGTCTCAATTTTCCTTTCTGGATTCGCTAGATAACCGTTGATGAATCCAGTGACCTCTGCTCGTAGAGATTGTTCGTCCCTACAATAATTCGCAGCAGCAACTGCATAGGCCCATGCAGCCATCCTCCTATTATCAGTAAGCCTTCCACCACGTAGCACAGCCAGCTTTTTAAGATCCAGCATCCTTTTCCAAGCCAAGTGATTCCAAGTAAAAATGTCAGACACTTTGCTGGTGCTAGCCTTCTTAGGCTTGGTTTTCAGCTTTGGTTGGTCACTTGGTAGAAGCTGTCTCTTAGGGTTTAACTCCCTGAACCTCGCACTAATGATCTTCTTTATGTCGCCGAATTTATAAGACTGGCCTGATTCCCATACCTCAGCCTTCCTGCCATTTTTACTGTTGATTGTTTCTGGCAAGCGAACAACTCGGGCTGCATCACAGCACTTAGAATCAGCGCCATACTTAACCAGCTGGCTTACTAGGAATACTTGCGCCGTTTGCCATTGAGCAAGGAAATTCCACTTGGCTGTGTTCTCCGTTAGATGGACTGGTCGCTGAAACTTCCAATACATCCAACAACCTTTTCCGCTATCAGAGATAAATGTTGGCTCTGGCATCCAAGGGTTTTCACGGCACACTAACGCTGCAAAATCCCCAGCAGAAAGATGCGAGTACTCGGTGTTGTAGTAGTCAAAATCAACCCAGAAACAGGTCAGCTGAGTTACAGAAGATACCGTTTTACCAGTACGCCTTTCCCATCCGTAACCGTGAGGTGTGAAATAGCAGTCATCCATCTTTGCTTGCTGATATTCGTTTGCTAAATCAATTGCAGCCACCAGAGTTAAGCCATGCTGAGACCACTCACGGACACCGGATTCAGGCTGATAAGCATTCCGTGCCAAGAACACTCTTGGTTGCCTAGAATTCTTGTGGAGATTTCCCATCAAATCGCCAGCATAGGGGAGCAGTTGCCCTTGGTGGTTCACTTGAGACCATCCAGCTTATCTAGCGAGCCTATCCATTCATCATCAGGCAGATTTAGATGTGGATACTGGTTCAGTAGATCTGCAACGTCGTTTTTAAGGCCTTCTGATAGTTCGTCATCGCCGTCGTAGTACGTATCGTTTGCTACGGCATCTCTATAGAACGACCACAACATAGTCGGGTGCGCATGCCCCTTACCTAGGATGTATGAAGGTCTCTCACAGGCGATGTATAGGCCCAGCTTCTCAATCCTTGGATTGATGCTCTTCCTGACCAGATCTGAAACGTTAACGATTGAACAAGCCCAATTGAGCTTATCGGTCTCAACTTCCGCGTGTGCTGCCAGAAGACGGCAGACCCGTTCAATTCCTGTGTTGCTGCGACGAAAAGTTACCAGGCGAAGAACATCAGACAGTTCTGCGTCGGTAAGTAGGATTGGTTTTAATCTCATGTTGTCCCGCATTTCTGCGGCAACGGTCAGATTCTCGTCATCCGTATTAAACCCTTTGTTAAAACAATGTTTGACACAAAGAATTTTATATCTAGAATTAACAAATCAGTTAACCGTATACCAGTGCATTTAACTGATTGCAGGGGTCTACCGCCAAGTAATAACCCTGCTGAATTTAGAAGAACCCAGTTTAATCGCTGGGTTTTTTTATGCCCTAAATTCATCAGCATCCGTAGTAGAACACCTGAGAAACAGGCCATCTACTATCCCTATATCTTATGTCCCGATTCCTAACAGAACAAGCGACAACCGCCTATTCCGCTCAAAAAATGCCAAAAAAATCTGCAACTCCTGTAGTTTTTTACCGTAATCGTACGGTAGCTACATCTGACCTTGGTGTTAGCTCACACCACTATCGGATCCAGTGTCTTAGTCGGGGCAGGGAAAGGCTTCACCGAGAGCAAAAGTCACCAGCACTGCAGCGTTTTCATGAAGCATTTCTGGATTCTCTCTAAAGTACTTCCTAACGATGCTCACGAGCTGTCGAACTGTCAGGCCTTGAGGCGGACAGATAAGCGGGCCGACGCTATAGATGTCATATACACCGCCCACGTATCCGCCACAAAGACCTTCAGCAAAGGTTGCAGCATCCGCCTCGCAATACCCAGCCAATTTGTTCCCCGATGTAAATGCAGCATAGCTAATAGGCGATCCTAAAAGCATTACCAGTGCTGCAATCGTTGCCAGTTTCTTAATCATTTCCTGACCCTCAATTATTTGCCAAGCATCGCCCTAACAGCCTCGTTGATCAGGCGTGTACGTTCTGCCTGTGGCTTCTCTGATCCATCCAAATACTTGTTCAAGTGCTCGGCAACGTCAGGATCCAGCCATACGGTATGCATCTCATAGCCATCAGCCTTGCGCTTATCACGCCACTCTTTCTGTCTGTGGGCGTTGGTCTTTGGTGGTGGCTTGTCCATAACATCTCTGAGATCACTCAATGACCTCATGGTAGTCCTCAGCTAGATCAGGGTACTTCCGTAAAAAGTAATCATAAACCGCTTGCCTGTAGTTGGGATCAGCACTCATTCGCTGATTGCCCCAAGTATCCTTGGCTTCCAAGAACTCTATCATTTCTTCGTTATCAATGAACTTCGTCATTGGGTCACGGTGGTCGTATAGCTGCTGAGGCTCCTCATGATGCAGCCCTTTGCTGTAATTAATAGTCGTTGTCAGTTGATGAGATCTTTCTTTAATCGCCGCCCTGTAATCTGGATCCACTGTAAACCGTAGATTTCCGTTCTCATCGGTAGCGTTCATCAATGAGTCTAGCTCTGCTTGTTCTGCTGACGGTTTACCGAACCTACCCAATGAGGTGTTTGATTCGGTGGCTGGCTGGCCGTCAATGAATAATGTTGGGTTTTCGTTCGTCATGATCAGATTCCTTATTGTCTGGATTCCCCTCTGATTTATTTAGATACCGCTCATAGGCTTCCCGCTCGGCAACCGATGAAAGAAGACCCTCATACGTCTTTGTCTTATCGTTCATGCCGCCATCTGCTTAATGGATCTGTGGTCAAACGTCCTGCCTGTTCTTGATAAGTGCCCTGCTCCTGCTAGCACTCTGCCAATCTTTGAATAGGACAGACCTTGAGCCTTGTACTTGGCGACTAATTGGATGATCGCTTGCTCAGCTTCATTCTCAACCAGTGAGCCACTAACCAGATCGTAGCCATAAGGTGCTTTGCCTCCTGTGTACTTATTCAGGCTCCGCATGTGTTGCATTGCCGCACTGGTACGTTCACCAATGACCTCACGTTCCCACTGACTGACTGATGCCAGCACATTGAGAACCAAACGCCCCGCTGCCGACCGTGTATCAATCTGCTCACCAACAGATAGCAATGCGTAGTTCTGAAAGTAGGTCTCAACCAACCTCCCAAGATCAGCCACAGATCTAGTTAAGCGATCCAGCTTGACCACCAGTAACCCATCAGCGTCCTGCCCTAATCTTCCTAATGCAGCCTGTAGTCCGTCACGTTGAACAGACTTAGCACTACCCTGCTCAACCACCAGATCTATCAACTCAATGTCGTACAGCATGGCGTATGCCTTCAGCTTCTCCGTTTGAGCTTCCAGACTAAATCCGTGCTCAGCCTGTTTCTCCGTTGAAACCCTGATGTATCCAATTGCCCTTGTCATTCCGATTATCCACTGTTACTTAGTAACGATGATACACCCTATTTCGGGATATGGGAACCCGTATCCCAGATATTCTTAGTTGTTACACCTGTTACAGCGTTATAAGTTACAGGTGGGTTACATCATGTTACGGGAAGATCTAAATGAAAATAATTGTCACGTTAGGTCAAATTTCAAGTCTTTTTATCGTTGCGTACCATTTGTATGACCAAGGTTTTCCCAAAGAACCTGTTGTAATAGGGATTCTGCTGACTCTTTCCATCCCAGCTTTGATAACGCTCTATTACATCCATTTCTGGAGCGTGTCCGACATTCAAAAGCTCATTCATGAACGACGCCTACTAGAAGAGCAAACCAAGATTGATAAGCTCAAATCAGAAGCTAAGTAACATCGGATTACAGGGGGTTACATGCCATTAGTCAGCAAAACAGAGGCCGCAAAGCTAGCGGGTGTTACGCGCCAGACCATACATAGAAAGGTCAAATCAGGCGACCTATCAGCTATAGGCGGCGAGATTGATACA
>Ga0208767_1003026_pt1 | contig 12403 bp, 28 predicted proteins | sample VirMetDEL_Mar_21_FD_184514 | JGI IMG/M metagenome (GOLD analysis project Ga0208767, IMG submission 184514) | Aqueous microbial communities from the Delaware River and Bay under freshwater to marine salinity gradient to study organic matter... | ecosystem: Environmental > Aquatic > Marine >... | reverse complement strand
TCGGCCAAAGGCAATAAGTAAAATATAACTATTTTATTGGTTTTATTATGCTTTTTGAGGCAAAAATCGTTGTTTTTGATGGTACAGTGAAGAAAAACACATAAAATCAGGCACTTTAGACCTTAAACTCCTAATAGAAGCCATATTTCTGGCAACTTTTCCCAGTTTTGTATGAGTATTTGTGCTATTATGATTAGTAGGGATGAAAAAGATAAGAAAAGACTTAATTTTATTAAAGAAAATAACCTGTCGATTCTTTTTGTACTGGTTCTGTCGAACCTGATGATGTCTGGTTCCTTCTGAGCATATGATTTCTTGCCGGGACGACACCCGGATTCTTTTTTTGCTACCATTTTAATTCCTGTATAATAATTTGACTGACTCGCTTGAAAAGGCGACAACTTATTAGTTAGGATATGACAACGCTAATCTAATAAATCCTCATCCATTAAAAATTCTTCTGCTTCTGCGATGAATGATGCTGTGGGATTATGTTGTCCCTGATTTAATTTTGGTATTTGAGATTCAGCAGTTTTGCCAGTAAAAACTTCAGTATTAGTTGTGGTCTTCTTTCTGCGACCACTATACGTTTGTTGGGGTTTTGTGCAATTAGTATATCTGGGATCAGGTCTATACATGACCGGCAACGGGTCTGGTACAAACAAACTGATCACTATACAGGTCATGCCCAAAACGCAAGTGATACCTATAACTGAAATTAATACGTGTCCTAACATTTGTTCCTCGTTCTACCTTATAATAAATTTATACAGAGAGTAGTCAAGTTACTTTTTTAGGCTAAAGGTAGCACTAGGACTATCATTTTCTTTAGCAGTGAAAGTATGTGTACTCTTGTCTTTTACTTCTTTCTTGGGAAGTGTAAAGTGTTGAGTTTTATGCCAGTGTATTTGTTTGTCGTAATGAGTACCAAATAATAATTGGTCATTATCAACCTTGCACCAGAAACTATTGCTCAGACTGATTCTTTCAATCTGGTATACATCGTCCCAATGTCTGGTATAGATGTTGACACGATATTTATTATCGTATACATTTTTAGCGTCACACTTGACGAGATTGGTGGGGCGGTCTACTTCCTTGAACAATAGACTGCAAACGTCCACAGGAAGGCGTTCAGATTCTCTTTTAACACGTTTTTGTTTAGGGGCCGTGCTTGATCTTGCAGATTTTAAATCAGACTCTCTCATGGGCTTTTCTCCTTTAAGGGGTTTTGTTAAGAGGTACAAATAAGCACCTTTTTAAAAAATTTGTATAAGCACCGTTTGGGGCTTGACAAGAGGGCCATTTTAGATTATGATTATACATCGGGTGTAATAAATCTTACTTTGCTAACTCTCAAGTACACCATCTCATTATACATGCTATCGTCAGTATGTCAACACTAACTTTAGGAATTTTTCACTATGGATCACTTTTTTGCAGATGAACGCTTTGAAGATCACTACTTTACCTATCCTTCACTGTACAAACAATTTGCTGATCAAATTCAGGATGGCGGGACGATTGTTGAACTTGGTAGTTGGAAAGGTCAAAGTGCCAGTTGCATGTGTGTTGAATTAAAAAGACAGAATAAAAATAGAGTTAACTTTTTCTGCGTGGACACTTGGGAAGGAAGTGGCGAAGAAGGAGATCATAACAATGATCCTTGGGTTAAACAAGGAAAACTTTATGACAAATTTAAGGACAATCTTCGGGAAGTTAGTGACTATTATATTCCGTTACGAATGACAACAAGTGAAGCCAGTAACCATTTTGTTGATGGTACAGTAGACATAGTGTTCATAGATGCCGAACACAGTTATGAGGGCGTTAAAAATGATATATTAAAATGGGAACCTAAAGTTCGCAAGGGCGGTATAATTAGTGGTCACGATTACGCACCTGACGGCAGTGCATGGCCTGAAGTAAAAAGGGCAGTAGACGAACACTTTGGAAACAGAGTATTCGCTGCCGAAGGAGCCTGCTGGTTCGTAGAGGTCTCATAAGTAATTTATATTATATTTACTAACAAACTTTTCTGGACAGTTCTGATAGGCACACTGATCTTGCAGATAAAAATATGCACCTACACATTCCACCCTGTAATACTCATTATGAATAACCCTAAGTATGTAGTCGATAGTTCTCCCGCTACATATAAGGTCGTCAAGTATAACAAATCTAGGACTATAAGCCCCCTCAATACAAAAATCGCTGTACGAACTATCATGTTGTTTCCTCACTATAACCAAATTCTTCTGTAAAATTTCACTAACCTGTGGTCCGACCATCAAACCACTAGTACCACATACAACTATGCAATCATGATCCACTGATCTTAATCGACCAACACATTCCATAATTATCTTATTACGTATATTATGATTCAACAATAGAGAGGTATGACTAGCACCACCAATATAACCACCACTAACCTTCCTCCAACTATTATCGTCCATCTCTTTCACACGCATGAATTTTTTCTCCTTCTGTATAATTATACCACCCCCTAGCCTTTTTGTCAACCCTGATTTTGACTGACTCTCTCCAAGATGCGACACCGAATTAGTTTGGGCAATACACCGATTTGGCTGACTGCCTACATAGGCCGACACCGAGTTAGTTCGGGTGATACACCCTAATTTCTACATTAAAATCAAACCATTATTTCTAACAATTTCCCCCTCTTTCCTACTACCATAAACACTACTACACACTACATTATAACACACTCTATTGAGGGGTCAACCTAAGTCCTTTGCCAGTATAGACTTAGCGACTATTTTCGGGCGAAAACCGTGCCGCAAAGCGGAGCAGCCCCAGTTGGAAAGGACTGCCCCGCACTCACGCCACGAAAGGAAACCTAGATTGACAACGAGCCGTCTGCGAATTGTGTCGCAAGATTTAGGGCTTTCTTGTTGTCTGTTTCACCCTGACCAAACCACAGGGAAGTCAGACGATTATTTGTGTCTCGACCTCGCTCGTAATTAAGGTACTCGTTGAAACCATTGTATGCAGCCCACCAAGTACCGCGAACTCCAGCGAGTTGCTGTTTTGGGCCTTCGATACATTTCATAACATCCTGAATAATACCCTTGGTTCTGGTCTTGAGATCAAGATCAGGAGTAGTATCACACTTGAGAAGCATTTTGACGTACTTCTTGATGTCACTCTGATTGAAGTCTCGACTAGCAAGAAAACGGAATTGTTCCGCAGTTGCCTCGAAACCTGCGTTGATATTGTCCATGATGTCGCGGACATTATCCAGATTAGTCTTAGCAGACCGCGTATGACGAATCCGTAGCAGTTTGCTGTCAGCATGACCGTGAGCATATGCCAAGGTATTGACACAAACAACACGAATCGGAGTGTACCCTACACGAATAGCAGTTTTGCCATCGTGACTATTTGACAGAAGCATAAATTTCTGCACTTCGTCACCGGGAACAATCTCTGACGGGTCGCGGTTAAGTTGAGCCAAAACCCAAACCTTGCTACCACCTGCTAGACTGCCGCCAGTATGTAGCATAGCCTCACCGCTATCAACATATGGCTGGAAAAATTCAAAAGCATCACGATTCTGCAATGGTTGCCACCGTGAACCGACTACGCCCAGATGTGCGTCGTCTGTTTTGCGATAGCACTCACGGTTAGGAACCTTGCGACCATTGGCATTGAATAGAGGACGGCAACCGACCTCCCAATCAAGACCGCTGGCTGTAATGGCCTCACCGATTGTAGGAGCAGATTCCAACTTTTCACCAAGACCGTGCCAAGGTGTCGCTCCGGTATAAAACATCGTTTCTACATTCGCTGGCATGATAAAACCTCTTTCGTAAAGTGTAAATTTCTCAACTAACTATAACCATTCTACATGATATTATCGACCTGTCAACCCCTTCGACTTGATAAAATTAGAAAAAACTTTTGGCATATTTTTCGCCCGCAAGAATCGTGCCGTTTGGCTGACTATCCATATCGTCGATCTTGTTAGATAAGGTGCGACATTACCCAGCGTCTTATACGATGTTGGTCCAATCTTTCCCGGCCTAGCCGGAAGGTATAAGAAGTCGTTTTCAGACTGTGACCGAAGCCACCACTGGGTCTACTCGCCGCTTTGAGGATCAAATTGTAAGGGCTGTGGTCGCCGGGACTTGCACCCAGTAGGTCGTCTTTACATCGTCAGACTGCCGACACAGTCCAGCCAAATGTACGTTCGGTAACGCCTAAGCAACTCTGCTCGCCACACATTAATTGTACTCTGCTATTGCATCTCGTACAATGTTTGCTCGTGTTTTTAATCGTCGTGGTCTGCTGTCGTGAACACCGCTACCGCTGCGATGTTCTTCGTGTCCTCTAGCCAATTCCCAAATCTTTTTCTTACGAACTTTAATTTTCTTAGTTAGTGCTATCTTATCCATTCGATTCGTACTCCTATATCTAAGTTTTCTACTGCGGGTTTATCCATCTGAACACGCTTGTTAAAAGTTACCGTGTTCCTCGTTGGTACTATTGTACATCCACTGAACAATAAAGTCAATACCATAATCGTAAACTTTTTCATAATTACTTTCTAGTTAGTAGGGTTGCCGGGGCAGAACAGCCTCCATAGCCCGGAAAGTCCGGCCCCGGCTCTCCCTAACACTATGCCTCAGTTACTTGAACGTCTGCTACTTGCTGTTGAATGTCACCATCGTGAGCATCTCCAGCCATTTCCACAGTGATACCGCATACCCTAGCCCTGAAGACTTTATAGCCCTGCTCGCTAAGATTCTTGATACCCTTGCCACTTGCGTGTGCAACATCTACACCCGCCATTTTACCAGCAAGTTCCTGAAGGTCAAGAATTGCTGCTCGATTGTCCAGAGTACCATCATGTACGATACTCACCTGAATAGTAGTTTTTTGCATAAAAACCTCGTTTCCAAAAAGTGTTAGTGAGAACTACTTCGTTCTCGTTACTCTTTCATTCTAACATAATATCGTCCAATGTCAATAGCACACTTTAGTTTTTTTTGTGGCATAATTTTCGCCCGCAAATAGGGCTGTAAGTCCTTGCCTAGCAAGGACTTACGTTACCCTCTCTATTTGTTGTCGTTATAAATACGTTGAGAATCTGCGACCATTACCAAAACCACCGCTAGTACCAGCGTATATCCAGTTATCATAGGCTACCCCTTTCCACTTTTGAGTATCTTCAGAGCACTTGCAGCCTCGGACCCCTTCGGCTGTACTCCGTGAATTAGTAAAGCAAAATCCTGAGTAGACTTTGTAGGATCGCAGGCGTGTGAATCGTCGTGGTCGATTTCTAGACCTAGATCGGCGGCCTCCTGCTCTGAGAATACAACCTTAGCAGATCGTAAACCGTGTGTCTCGATTAGTTCGTCGTTAGCACCGCCACGGGATGCAGTCAGAACCAGATTAGAGGGAACCTTGTCTTGACTACGTACCCAGTACGTTAGCGACTTAGTGTAGGCATAGAAAAGGTGGGTAGGGTTACGCTCTGCAACTCTGCACCATGCTAGAAAATATTTGTGACTAAAAAAGTCACCTGAGACATGAATGCGGACCAGCCGACAATCTTTTGGCATCGCGGCCTCTATAGCGTCTGCCATAGCGTCGGATGTTTCGAGAGCATGAATGGCATCATGGTTACGCTTGCGACTATTGTAAGTATTCGTAAAGAGCACTTCTTGAGACGCTGAGAAACAACGGAATTTTGTATCTGGACCATCTTCGATAGAACGGCTACCATCATCGGCAACCCTAGCACGACTGCGGCACAATTTAGCAAAGGGACAGTCAACACCTGAGAGAAGGTCGAAACTATAAATTTTTGCACTAGCACGACCAATTTTGAAGCCGAGCCATTTCGCAAGGGTGGTAAAGGCTAATTTGTACAGTTTTTTGAGTTTAGTATTCGCAGCAGAGAATTTAAGCATGTGAGCCTCCAAAGTGTAAAGTCCAACCATCCAACTAGTACGATTATACAGTAATTATCGTCATTGTCAAGCCCCGATAATTAATTTATTTTTGGCACAATTTTCGCCCGCAAAAAAGTCACAAAAAAAAGTCGGATGCAGAGTCTTGGATATCCCCATTGACGCTCTGCACCCGAACTTCTTTTCGTTTTTAGTGAAAGTTACATAGCACTCCTCCTGATGTCTGTGTCATCTTACCACAATTTGATAGCCATAATTACATATCAATCATAAGGTCGCTATCATCTTGATAATGAGAATCCACATCGAACATCTCTAGAACCTCATCGCTGAACTCTGATCTATCACCTTCCCAGTAAGTATCCTCACCATCGGTCCACTCACCAGCAAAACACATTCCCGGCTCAAAGTAATACGCTTTCACTGTATAACCTAACACCTTGAGTCGTTCGTACAATCCAATCGGTGGACTCCATGCACTATCGAAACTCACACTCACTTCATTCTCTACCCGTGTAGGCTCTAGACCAGCATGTTTGTCATAGCCTATGTCCCATTTTGTACCCCAATTCGTGGTACGCCATATAAACCAATCAGGCATTTTGAAATCACCATTCTCATCATAGTCTGCACCAACTAGAGGATTACCCTCATCGTCTTTTGGTTCAGGAAGAAAAGTCTCACACAACTGTGTACGCATGTAAGCATCCTGAAATCTATCAACCTGATCAATATGGTCGTGTGAAATAGTCAACTTGTTATAGCACCAATTAGGCATGGCAAACCTCCTCTAATACGCGAACTTTATTGCCGTCAGTCACAAGACTGTCGAACGTGTAATTATCCCAATCAAACTCACCATCATCCTCGTCACGCCTCCAACTAGGCTCGACAATAGGATTATACCGTAACTGCTCAAGATTGTCAAGCGGGTATCTATCCGGCTCGATCATTCTGAGAGTTTCACATTCTACCCAACCACAAACGTCTTTCTTGCCTGCTGCATGAACACGCTTGGCGGCATTTTTCTTGTTGATCAACTTACAGTTGAACATCTCGATATTACTCTCTTTTGGATTAACGTACATATAACTGGTACGCTTGCCATTGTGGTTCCAACTGATTTGCCAGTGTAGATAATGCTCACCGCGTTGCAAATGGAATCTTACTCTAAACATGATTTCCTCTCTTTCTGTACTAATTTTAGCAGATAGTTTTACGTTGTCAAGCGGATTTTGGCTGACTGTCTTCATTGCGTCGATCCGAATGGATTCGGTGTGACATATTATTATTATCGACAGAAATTGCTATTGACTTTAGCAGAAATTTTCGGGCGAAAATCATGCCGCAACGAGTCCGAAGACCCGCTGCGACACGCTCTCACACCACTTAACTCATTACGAGTCGTGCCAGTAGTGGCTTGCGACAGTTCACAACACGCTCTGCGTAGAAGTTGCGAACCTCGCCGTTGGCAGTCTCGCAAGTGACAAGGTTGCGTGTACGCTTGAAGTCCTTGTCATTCTTACGGTAACCGCTACGCTTGTTAAGTGCTTCGATAGCCCTGTCACTTAGGACAGTTTTCTCGATCACCTTGGCAAGATGTCTTTCATTCTCGCCGTGCAACGGTTGCAGGTATTCGAAGTTATAGACCTCTCCCACCTTACAATCTACCAAACTTGCTTGCCTACCACCGAAGCAAACGTATGCTCCGAAGGCTACCAGACAAGCCGCAATCACTACCAAACCCAAACCCAAAATCATCAAATCGTTCATAATCGACCTCATTCTAAAAAAGTGTGAAAACCAAATCTACTCCCATTATACCATACAATGGGAATGTGTCAAGCCTTGTTATAGGAATAATTTCCTGTATCGTAATTACGGATTTCCTGTAACAGATCAGCAACCTCATGAAAGTCAAGCCATCCGAATACGTCTACCGCACCATGATTCTCATGGACAGGATGCTGCTCGATTATCTCACTGGTGATTTCTGGATCAGTCCCAAGCGGATACTTCAGTATCGCAAGTTCAAAGTAGCCCGCGTGACCACCATAACTACCACTATGGCACACAACACTGGCCCCAAGTCCATTACTAAAATAGTATCGCTTAACATAACGACCTTTCTGGTGAATATCTGCTAGGAAACGAGTCTCATTTAACTTCAGTGGATTTTTCTTGCATTTCTGCATCGTCTTACTCCTCAATATGACTTATACGGAAAGGAACCTTAACATGATCGTGAACTATTGCTCTGGCCTCATCTTCGGTCATGGCAGCAACTTCACCAATCTTTTCATCTGTATCACAATCGTATACAACCCAAACAAAATTCCGAACTTTCGGCATCACGCAGTTGTTGTAACTCATAAGTCACCTTCTTTCTATATCGTCATTGTAACAGGTAAAACTTTAATGTCAAGCGGAAATCCAGATATTTTTATGGCATAATTTTCGCCCGCAATTTTGCCTGAATTTAATCAGGCTCCGTACCATACAGCGTGTCTACAATGCTCCACATCAGGAACACGCCTACCATATAACCCAACACAATGCTTTGCAAGTCCATTTGAATAAGTCCCATATCATCCTCCTTAATTAAGTGTCGTTGCCATACTCAACAATTTTTCTACAAAGTTTACCAGCCGAGCGTCCAAGTTTTTCGCTAGTGGTTCGCTTCGCTGGATCAGGTTCGGGTGTACCGAACATAGCCCCAAGAATCATAACCACTATACAAAAAATAATAATAATACCTACCATAACTTTTCTCCTTATAAGTCCCAGATCATTTCGTTAAGTTCATGCACGTTCACCGTTGGATCACAATAGTCTATGCCGTCCTGTGTCCTTTGTTCAGCACCATATATGGCCTCAACAAATTCTTGATAGTTTTCCACAGCCGTCGTGAGAGCATAAAGCCTCTGATCATTCTGAAGCCAGAGAGCAATATTCCATGTGGCCCGATTCGTCCAACCGTTGTAAGTGGTGTCCATCTTTATACCTCTTCTAAAGCAAAATTCTCAACTTCGCATCCGATCTGAAATTCAACAATCCCTGTGATTGCTGCCAGATTATCAAGTCTACCATCTGGTGTCGAAATGTCAATACGTGGCACGGCAATAAATACTTCCGGCCTTGGCTCTCCTTCAAAGTCTACTACATCCCAAGCATGATAGTAGCGTGAATCAGGGTTACGGTTCTCGTCTTTAGGTTTCCAACTATGCTGTTTCATAGAATCTCTCCTGTTCTACAATGTATAACGGTGCTTGCTACTCTCATTCCATCCTTGTCATCGGTTTCCCAACAACTAACATAATACAATCTTACCAATCTAGTCGATAGTTTGTCAAGTATATCATACAAACTTTTTTCTCTGTGTTCATCCATATTAGCACCAATCCTCCGGGTAGTCTACTACGTCACAATACATATCGCCAATGTAATCATCGCCACCATACAAGTCCTGATATTCTTCGTACATGGTAGGCTGTCCATCATCTTCCGGCACAGACTCCAACTCTGGAGCATCCTCATTCAATTCCAGAAGACCATCCACCTCGTCATAATCGCTACGGTAAATGTTTTCAGCAGGTGTCATAATAAACTCTCCAATTATTGTTGTTACTAAACCTAATCCAAACGCGGTTACCAAAATTATAGCAGTCTTTTTTTGCATGTCAACTCCATTTCGCAAAATTTTCCAGTGTTTCCCTACACTAGTATCGTCATTCTACACGCTAGACTTTAATCTGTCAACGCCAATTCCTGCTGACTGTCTTCATTCGTCTTCTAGCCGCATGGATTGCGTGTGACAAATGGCACAATTTTCGCCCGCAAATACGGGGCCATTTCTGACCCCGCTTGCGATTAGTCAAACGCCCATGTTCGTATTGCTACATCGTTGGCTGTTTGGCTATCATAGCCTTGTTGCTCTAAGATGTACTTTGTTATTACAGCACCTTCAAGTGCATTCTGGTCTGCGTCAGTCCATGTAGTAGGTCTAGGACTAGGACTAGGCCTGTAACTGCTAGTGCTACGTGTGCTACGTGCAGGAGTAGATACAACCCTTACAGGTTCTACGGTAGCCGTAGCAACTGGAGCAGGTCGGCTTACACTGCCGGGATTCATGATAAACTGTCGGACAAGTTCGCAAGGAAGAAGTGTGAAGATGATTACCATTAGTGTGTAACGCATGATTAAGTCCTTTGGGTTAATGTCTTATACTCTATTATACGCACGTAGGACAATAAAGGTCAAGCAAAAACAAGAAAATTTTTCGCCCGAATTTTATGCCAATTCTTTCATCACTACATAGTTATGCACTACCTTCGGTTCACCCTTCTGGCCTCGCCTCTGGTAATGGTATATACCGGCATTGTTTGCAACGGCTACCTTTTCAGCAAGTTCAGCATTAGAGCCACACGATTGTATTAACTTATACCTTTTCATTTGGTCGTCCCTCTTCTTTGTATCGTTCACGTAGGATAGTAGCCGCTACACGTACCCTATCGTAGTTTTTATTTTCTTGATTCTCTTTAAGATAACATTGCAATAGGCTAGTAGGTAGACTATTGAGAATGTCGGTCAGATACTTACGTTTAATGTCAGTCATGATAACGTCCTTAGCAAATAGGGGTATAGTTCCAGAAAACACTTACAACAACAACACAGCAAACAATAACAATCAGCAGCAATTCTTGATCAGATTCTTTCATGATGATTTCTCCGAGGTCGTTTCCAATATGTACATTCTACACTGTCCAACTTAGATTGTCAACTATTTAACCCAATATTTTTCGGTAACTACTTCGCAGTGTTCACCACAAGCAGGGCAACAATCCATATTCTCTGAACCGTATTCACCACAGCAATCACTGAGGTAATAAAGAGCATATACGGGTTCTTTTTCATCACACTGAACACTTACATCAAATTTGTTTAACATCTTAATACCTTAACTTTCTATATCCTAAGTATATACATAGTATCGGCAAATGTCAAGCGATAAAATAAATATTTTTTTGGATTTCTTATTGAGACTGTGTCTCAATTTTCGCCCGCAAAAAACGTGCCGTTTTGAAGCCAGCACGTTTCCCGCCCCTAGCAGACTAGATAGGGTATGCCACTATGCGAATGGACTTTCCTCATTGTCCATCATCTTAGCGTATTGCTCGATGAGTGCAGCCTTACGCTCATCACTTCCGGGCTGTCCTACTTTATTAATCATCTTATCATATGGATGATCTTGCACATCAGCAGCGTTGACCTTATCACTTACTAATGCCTTACGGTTAAACTTCATCACACGTTCACACTGTACAGTACCACCGTCTGCTGTACTCTTATCTGTCATGTATGCCATGCCGTCCCACATAGCAGTACATTCATTCCATGCGTCACGTATGATCTTATGCTTTAATAGTTTCTTATTCATCATTCACCTTACTTTCTTCCCAAGTGTTACCATTGGCTATACTAGGCTTATCACCTGAACCAATAAGACAGTATACCACGCCTTCTTCCGGCTTACCTTTATCACTCATCTGTTACATCCTCCAAGAATATCGGATCGTCCCAAGCATCAACGGCGATGCCTTCATCATTAATAAACACTGTGCCTTCCTGCACACCTATAGCGATTATCTCAAATTTTTCCTGATCTGTCAAGTAAGCATTAAACATATCAACTCCCATGTTATTAGTATATCACGCAAGACTACCAGATGGGACTTTCCGACTAAGGCCATCCCGACCCACCCAGTAGTCTTTACGATAACTCCCAAATAAAGACTTCTGTACTATGGTTTAGCATTACTATTTCATCGTTAATGATTTGTGTGATCGTGTAATATCCAGACGCAAAGTCATTATCTGGATCATTCCAATACACCTTATCTCCTACATTATATTTCTTCATCCTAATCCCCATACTCTATTAAGATCATAACTGTTTTGTAGTGTTCGTACAACCATTGGGTCTTGTGCGAACTTGCCATTCTTTGCATAACCAATTACTTTGTTTGTATCTTTAGTTACTACTACTTCTACGTTATGTACTCTAGCAATCTTTAGATTAAGTCCGATTCGATTTCTTTGTGAGATAGTCATTGTTAATTCCTTTCGGGTTAATTACTTGTTATACTACCATTCTACAGTGTATATCGTCGAAAGTCAAACGCTATCTTTAGAAAATTACGATTTTTCTATTTTTATAGAGTCATTTTCAGAAAATTCTATGTTGGACAGTTGGTAAGATCACTTTTTAGACGTTGATAACATCATTTTTGACTTTTGGCATGATTTTCGCCCGAAAAAGGGGTGGGTATTCTATAATTTAGAATCAGTTTTGCATTATTGCATGAAAAAGCCGGGGTGGTGCATACACAACTCACCCCAGCATAGATAATTGGCCGGTTTTTGATACGATGATTCTATAAACGCCCGCTGCCCTCAATGAT
>Ga0208767_1003024_pt1 | contig 12412 bp, 15 predicted proteins | sample VirMetDEL_Mar_21_FD_184514 | JGI IMG/M metagenome (GOLD analysis project Ga0208767, IMG submission 184514) | Aqueous microbial communities from the Delaware River and Bay under freshwater to marine salinity gradient to study organic matter... | ecosystem: Environmental > Aquatic > Marine >... | reverse complement strand
CGAGCCGTTTGTGCTGCTGTTGGTTGGCCTTTGATCGTGATGTTTGCAGTCGCCGCAACCGGATTGTCGAAAAAGACAAAGCCTAGTTTGGTTGTCGGAATCGCAAAACCGTTACCAGCCCCAGTGGCAACAAGGGTTGTCATGTTGTCGGTTATCGGTTCAGGGTTGACGTCGTGGTCTCGTAAGGTAATCGATTGTTCTGCCATAAAAGATCAAATCATTGAAAGCCAAAGGACGTAAGCCACACCCGCAATACTGCTTATCAGAGTAACTTTAACAAGTAGAGGAGTTGCGGAGTCTAGGAGACCGCTACTCTTAAGCAACAAGCCGTAGCTGGCGACGTGCAACGCACCGCAAATAATATCCCCAGCTTGGCGCAAAGGAACGTTTGCATACACTCCGCTAAAAAACCAAAACTGCGCCTTATCCGAACCAACGTAATCAAGTGACCACGGAATCATCCAGAAAATAGAATCAAGCGGTCCTGCAATAAACCCAACCCAAACGCCGATCAATAACAGGTCAACGTGCGTTTTGTCAGATTTACGGATAGCCGCCCAAGTCGCAGGAGCCCAAAGGAACGCCACTAAGAAACCGATAGTGATTGCTGGGAAAGATCCAGCCAGAGAAATTTGCTCAAAGAGTCGATGAATATCCACTAGTCCCCCCTTTGTTTTTTGACTTCGCGAAGCAACTGGTCATGCATCTCATCAGTTTTCTTGATCGCTTTAGCATAGCCAGACATCTCACCTTCAACTCGAGCAACTGAATCTGTGAGCTTTATGATTTTTTCAGTGCTCGCATCGTGTTTCTCTTCGCACCTCTTGTTGCTGACTTTTAGATCTTTCCAAAGCACCCCGATTGCCCCGGTGAGCACTACCATCACAGCCGAGAATATCTTTGAAGGAGTATCTAGGTCGTCTAACATTATTGCTGAGGAGGGGTGCGTTGAGACTCTAATGCTTCGGCAATCCTTGCGATGTCTGCCAACCGCTCGTCGATCTCGTCCATCTTGGAATTAAGCTTTTCCTGGTCGACAGCTAAAGCGCTTTGGCCCTGGTAAGCCGCGAACGCTTGAACCGCTGCTGGCGCTAGGTCGCTAAGGAAATTTGCTATCACGCTATCAGGTGTCGCTGCTACTTCCGAAACGCCAACGCCATAGTTCCACCCATCCTTTCCAACTGACTCCGTGAGTTGCAGGTCTTTCATCTCAAGCTTTTGACCCGCTATTCGAATGCCACTTGAAAAGTCGACGTTGACAACCTTGTTGGTCTTTCCGTCGCCGCCGATGTAGGCCGTTGACTGCTTAAGTGTGTGATGTCGATCACCGCACGCCGACACAACAAGAAGCACTAGGACGCAAAGCAAGACTGCTGTGAAATCGAAGATTGATAAGGCTCGCGCTTTCATACTATGGCGATGACTGTAATTGTTGAGGGATAGTGAATCAGGAAGGATTTGGCGTTTCAGCAAGAGCCTGGAATTCGTCTACTGTTGGCACTGTAACCTGCCCGGCAAGGGCAACAAGACCAGCTTGCAAAGTCGCTAGGGATGCGGCAAGAGGGGCGATGCGATCCTCTTTTGGGGCTTCTTCGTCGGCGATTCGTTGCTCAAGCTTTGACACTACCCGCAGCCCTTCGTTGAGCCCCGATGTGGATGCGTCAGCTAGGGCTTTGAGCTGGTCGTTGATAGTTACGATTTGAGCCCGAAGCTCTTTCGATCCTTGTAGAGTTGTTGCCATAGGAGTTTCCTTGCGGTTGGGGTTAAGCTAAATAGTAAGATTTCAAGTAGATTGTAAAGTTCAACGAACCCCCAGTTTTGTTCTGGATGGTTGTCTTATTCGAGTTGGCCGTGTCCCGGTAGAGATTGACTTTGCTCGCCGTGTCCTTGGTGATTGACCAGTTCGAAAACGGGTCGCTGACTAACACTGGGGCTCCTGCCTGCCCCTGCAAAGCTGCCAGGCAAATGTGCAACGCGGAGCCGCCTGACTGGGTGATCTCAACAAAACCTCTCGGCTGTGTCCCGAGCATGTTGTCATCAAGCACCCACTCTGCATCATTAGCAACGGACCCTGTCACGATTACTTCCTGGTAGCCTTCGCCGGCCACTCGTTGGCTGGCGATCGGGCAATCCTTTATAACCCCGTTGCCCATGCGCTTGTGGATTACCGTTTTGGAGGCGCCTGCGGTGATCTGCTCGACGATGTCTGTCGATGCGTCACTAGGACTGTGGGCCGATTGAGGCGTCGGAATACTCATAGGAGTCACCCCACTGCTTGTAGTGTTCAGCTTATTCTGGCTGGCGTCTACCCAGTCACCGTCCGATTGGATGTTTTCGGGCAGTAACGCGATCACGTACCCGATAGTTCTAAGAGTTGACCCGTTGGAGTAGGTAGTGGGAGTCGTTCCAGTCGCTACGAATTCAACCCCAGTTGCGTTTGATCCTGCCCCGACGTTCGTAAAGTCGTCAGAACTCACGTAAGTTTCAATTCTATATTTCTGCCCAACAGTCAACGTGCCGCTGGTCTGTGTAGTGTTGTCTGCCCATTGGTCAGAAACACCAAATCTGTTCCCTGTTTTTTTAAGCTCCGAGACTTCATCTGCTGATAGCTCGCGGTTGCCGATTACCACGGACTGGATCTGACCATCCATATCCGCGCCCGACTTGGAATTTAGCCCTATCTCAAGAGGCTGAGTGAGAGCCTCGGACGCAACATAAGTCCCAGACTCTACCGCCGTAGCTGCTACAGGATTTCCATTGATGTACAAGGTTACACCATCGCCCGCGCTGGACCCGCCTCGGCCATCGTAAGTGAACGCAGCATGAACCCACTGCCCATCCACCACGGAAGCAACGTCTTGAGTAACCGCGATCTGCGATGCTGCTGACTCATCAAACAGCGTGAACGTCAACTTGTCGGACCCGTTAAATTCGAACACCCACTCTTGAAGCGAGCTGCCAGTCTCACGCCCGAAGATAGCGCATGATGTGTAATCATTGGCGCGAAGGATCGCTGCACCAGACAAGGGAAAGTCTTTGGTTCCGTCACCAGCAGACAACAAGGAAGTATTAGCCGTTACTAACCGGTCGGTCCCGTTGCCCGCGAATTTGACTGCGTTTGCAGCAGCCTTGCTTAAAACGTTGTTGTCAATCTCGCTTTTTGAATAGACACCGAGAGCATCCCTGCCTGCTTGCTCAGTGCCCTTACCGTCGAGCAGGTTGACCGCTGCCGGGACTATATACCAATTCGTGGTGCCCTTGACGATTGTGTCTCCGATCGCGACTGCATCACCGTCGATTGACAATGTGCCCGCGCCTTCGTCGATCGTGCCCGCTGCAACAATCTTGTATTTGGTGCCAACTGTTCCGCTTCCGTCGCTCAATACGGGCGACGTGTTGTCGATGGCCCATGTCCCCGCTGGCGGGGTATCGTCGTAGCCTGCCGGTAAGTCACCTGCTGCAATCTTTCCGTTAACATCATAGACAGCTAGGCGTATTCCTGTCTTGTCGGCGTCTGCGATAGCTCGAAAACCCTGAAGTAGGTCCTCGACTTCAATATCGTTTTCGACTGATGCCCCAAAAAGCATCATATGATCTGTCTTTGATACCGCGGTAACGGTGTCAAGTTCAAATGGAGTAATAGGGGGGCCTGCCATAGCTCTAAATTATGTTGTCGGAGCGTTTACGTAAAACGGTCTACCTGATGTTGTTGATAAAATTTTGCCAGATCTGACTTTGAGCAAACGGATGTCCTTGCTTGTGACAAACGGCCTGCCGCCTGACGTGTGGATTTCCCGCTCATCCGACGTGCTGAGCATTTGGTAGACTCTATTGCCTATCCCTAAAGCTTTGCCGACCAACCGGCCACGTCTCAATATACGGGAAAGCATGGTGAATGACTAAGGAGAAGCTCTGTCGATTGCGTAGCCTGTCCCCTCGCTGAGTGAGATGGCCGTAAACTCTAGGGGTAGCTCTTGGCCTGCTGCTAACGGGAAACCAGATACATCCCCTCCTTTTAGGTCTGTCGACGTTATGGAGCTCACCGTTGCCCCGTTACCGCCCGCCACAAAGTAAAGACAGTCAACCCCAGACAAAGACCCCGAATCTGCAACAATACGAACCCCCCGTTTGCCACCACTGCGGCTTAAAACCTCGAGTGATTTTATCAGGGTAATTGCCGACGTGTCATCGCCGTCAGGCTTTGTTTTTATAATAGGTTCGTCTGCCATTTTTTTGAGAGTTAAAACCGAAGGGAGCCAGTCTTGCCCCCTTCGGTCGATTAATCAATTCTTGATTCAGACAGATTAGCTATCAGATGTGGTGATGCGCTTTCCTGCGATCGACGCGGTTACCTGGACGTCCTCGGACCAGTCAACCGAAACGATGTCAGAATGGGCGTTTTCGTCTCGCCATTTTCGAACCTGGCTGATTCCTCCTCGACCACCCGTGAAGGTTTTGGCAAATGAGGCGTCCATCAGATTTGCGTTGCTCGATCCGAAAAAGATATAGCATTCACTCCCAACAACCTGCGCTTTAGATTCAGACTGTCCGGGCTTGTTGTTATCCTGAACCATCGTGCCGATGTAGATCTCAATAGCAGGGTTCAGGGTGATCATTCGAGCGACTCGCCCAGGGTTCAAATCCTGAAGGTCTGCCCCTGGCATACGCCCAAGAACGTTCGCGTTGTGAACAAGCCTGCTCCACGCGTTCAGGCCGAAAACGATCCGGTTTGGCATTTGACCGATATTAGTTGCAATCGCTAAGATCTGGGCGTCAATTTCAGCAATAGGATCGTTTGAATTTGATCCCCACACGCCAACCCCCGCTTCTGCCGTAACTGCCGCATTGATAGCGGTAATCACTCGTGACTCTCGAGCCAGTCGGGCTCCGATTGTCAGGTTTTCGACAGCCATTCGCTCGATCCCAAGAGGGTCGCCTTGTCCGTAAGTATCACGATCTTGGTCGTCAATAGCATGCTCGAGGCCGTGGGCTTTGCAATTGTAGGTAGGGTCTGATCCCTCGAACGTGATTCGAGTAGATCCGCCGCCTGAAGCGCGGGCCGTTTTGTATACTTGGAAAGCTGACTTCGTGTCAAAGCTCTTGTACTGACCAATCGTCGCTCCAACCTTGACCATGGGGGCCAAGGCGTCAGCTACAGGAGTCGTGTTACGCTGCGCGATCACGCGAGCGTAACCGGTCAGCATTGGGTTAAATGCTCTTGAATTTCTCATTTGCTAAAGTTCCTTTTCTTGAGGGGTTTTAATTGTTGATTACGCCTCAAGGACAGGTGCCATTAGGCGTGCCCAGAAAAGCTGGTCATTACCCGCTGCCTCCAATGCGATCCCGCAAACGGCTTTACCTGACGCCGCTAACTTAAACGTCCCGTCAGTGTGAACAGCGACGCGGCTACCAGCCACGATAGCCCCTGCTGTAGCGTTTGCCTTAAGCATTGCCTTTGCTCCTGAAGCGAACGGAACAATGGAGTCATCCTCCCCAGACGCACCTCCGTTTTGGATGGCCCCAAACGCTGTCAACGCTGTGTCTGATGTTACCAGCGTTGAAACGCCAGCGTTCAAGCGGACAGCCTGCCCCGCTTTGTCTGTATGGTCGGCTCCGTTCGTGAAAGACTCCTGCGGCTGAACGATAGCCTGTGCAACTTCTTTGCTCATTATCTGATTCCTATTTTGTGTTTAGCTTGTCGGCTATCGGTTAGCGGAAAGTGGAAGGGTTTTCGGCAGCACACGCTAGATAAGCCTCATCTGGCTCAACGTTGTGCTCCTTGGCGTAGGTTGCAACCATAGCCTCAATCTTGTCTTCTTTTTTGGTAAAGCTCCCTGCACCTCTGTTCGGGGTATTGTCGGGGGTGATATCCCCAGCAAAAGAAGGGGCTGCGTTGGATGCTTCCAGCATTTGCTCTGCTAGCTCTGGAGCCTTTTCTGCGTTTGCTCGAAACGCTTCAATTGCCTTCTCGTCTTTCGGTGCAACGATTCCCGCCTCTGTGGCCGCAACAACGATCTTGTCAACGCGCTCCTCTAGGGCTGTGGCCTCGGCTTTCTCGAATGAGGCAATCTTAGCTCTCAGCTGTTTCTTTTCGTCGTCGTCCTCTTCTTCCCCTTCCGCCTTCTTGGGTGGGTCTCCAGCCTCTGCTTTGAATGAGTCAAAAGCCTTAGTGAACTCTGTTGATACGAGCGTTGGCAATTGATCAGCGATCGCGGTTGCGATGATTTTTTTGATTTCGTCGGGCTCCATGTCTTGTATTCCTTCTTCTGCTTGTACGATTTTCTCGTTATTTCCGAATGCTGGGCGATTGGTTAATCCGCCAATGTTAGCGGACGACAGCCCTGCAATTTTACCTTTTTCAACGCTGAAACAGGGGGAGAACCTCGTAAACTCTCGCCCTAGTAGTGCCTCAGATCCCTTGCTAGTCCATTTGACGTTAGCTCTGATTCCGCCCTTTTTAAGATCGGAACCAGCCCAGAAAAAACTTTGTATGTGCCCACTTGCTCCGTTGTTTTCATTGTGGTTGAAATCAATAAAAGGGTCGTGCCCCTTCTCTCTTATCGCCTCGGCTTGAGCATTAAGTTTGTCGACAAGTGCGGGGCCTATAGTCACGTCAAGATTTACACCCTTTCCGGTAACCGCGTTTTTAGGTCGTATCTTTTGGCGGCCAGGTGGGGCCCATTGTATGTCTGACGGGAGATCTTCAGCTCCCGCAGGGAACGCCTCGCCCGCGACTATAGCAACCGCTAGCCCCCCGACACCGCTAAAAGAAGCACTTCCGATGCTCCCTTGTGGGCTGCGTTCACGATGTCTTTTTGATCTGGTAGACTTCCCGGCCATGGCTTTTGAGTGACTTCCTTTTTCAGGATGTAATAAATTTCAAACTCACCGCTCGAGCTCGACGCAAAAAACTTGTTGCCGTTGATCTCTATGAAAAACAACTCAATTCCTGTCTGCTTCTCAAACGGTCTTACGAATCTCCCGTAGGATTCTTTGTGAACCGGGATGGCTAAGTGCTTATGCCTCTTGGCCTTGATTGTCCCGCCTTCAATCTTCTGTCGGATTGCCACATGGGTAATCTCAACCTTTACTTTCCCCGCTGACGCTATCGGCCCTCTAACTGACCTCGCGACGTCTGCCCAAAAATTCGAACGCTTCCCGCCTAGCCTGTTTGGCTCGGCCTTACCCTTTTTCCGGTAATGCGATTGAAGCAAAGATTTTACTCCGTTACCGGCTGCGACCATCGCTGGCTCTGGGTCCTCGAGGATCTCTAAAAGCTCAGACAATGGACCTTGATCCATTTTCACCTTGATTCTCACGAGTAGGTAACGCGTGCATCAGATGGGAGAGATTGGCAATTCTAAGATTGCCATCAGGGGTTTATAGCACTAAAAACCCTGCCTAGAATGGCTATGTGTAAAAAGAAAAACGGGAGGCCCCTTAAACAAACCCAGGATATGAGTTGTAGGGTTCCTCCCGATTTTAAGCAGTCGTTTGAGGCTGAAGCCCAGGCTGCCGGAATGTCTAACGGTGATTATTTACTGACGATTTACAACGACCTCCAATCGACATTGGGCGATCTTCGGAATCTTCGGACGCTGCAAAAAGAAGCCGAGATAATCGAAAGAATCATATCATAATCTCTTCTGCCCCCTTTGTGTTTTTGATGCGCTCGGCAGCCCCGTTTACTGCCGAGGCTCCTTCTATTGCCTCGAGATGATCAGCCAGCGCCCCCTTGTCCATAGAGTCGAAAACCCCTGGGACCTGCGAAATTAAGTCTTCCATTGCTGCCTCAAATCTATCATCCGATACTGACTCGTCGGCAGCTAGCGCAAACAGGGCTCCCAGTTTAGGCTTGAGCGGGGCTAGCCATTTCGCGTTGAGCCCTGTTATTTCTGAGATTGCATTATCAAGCAGGTCGTTGCCTTCAGGTGGTACGCCGCCACCGGTGGCTGATACATGTTGAGTCCCGGCAAATCCAGGGTTAGCCGCTCCTGGTTGATAAATAACGTCCTCGTCCTCACTTGGGATTGGAGTGTTATTCCTTTCGTAAAAGTGTTTTTTTCCCATGGGGGCGATTGATACAAATTGAGCATCCCTTTGGATTTTTTCCAATGCTGATCCGGCTTCCGGTATTTCAAGCTTCATGACCGGAAGCTCGTCGGTGTCGCCAAAGTTTAGCGCAACGATAGCGGGAATAAGGCTAGAATTAACGACATCAGCCGTCCATTCAGTGACCTCGACAAGCCTATCCATTCTGATATTTTCGTGGACCTCGCCCAGGGCTCTCGAGCCAGAATCGCCTACGTCTGTCGTGAGCGTTTGACCAAGGATAAGGATATCGGCAGACCTGTCTCGACGGTCAAGTAGGACGGTTTGCGGGTTGTCGCTCGCTGACTTTGTTGACTCTAGTAACTCTATCTCTGTGCCTTTAGGGACAACGGTGACGCCAGAAGCCCCCATTTCTTCAAGCCCTGTAACGATCGCCCATTTCTCGTCATCGTCCGCCCCTGGCTCGTGCCGTGCTACCCTGAAGGGTATCCCAAAAAGCTCTGCATACCTCACCAACCATTGGCGGCTGAAAATCCCGCAAGCCCACCACCATGCTAAAGCTCTAAACAATCCGTAGCCCATAACGCTTCCAGATCGATTCTTAAACGCCGCCACGATGAACTTATGCTTAGGAAATGGCTGCCATGCAGGATTGTCTTTCAGGTTTCGCAAGCCTAGGTGTGTGCCTTGCGGGTCCAAGCCGTAATACCTAGGGTCGACCCACCTTGTTGACTTTGGAGCCCATCGCCCGTCCTCGAATTTCCAATCGATCTCCTGAACGCTTGTGCCCTTTCCCACTGCGTCTGCGATATCGTAAAGCATCTCACGCATCCCGTTTTTGTTGGACGCTACATCCGACCGCATTTTACGAATCAGATCTTCTACTAAGTTAGCCTTATCGATCGCTGATTCCGTAGGGTCTTCCCCTTTCTCCGCATAAGGTTCAATCGTCCATGTCTGCCTGGCTGAGGCGTTTCTCAGCTCGTGAATATTCTTCATAAGCCTATCCCAGGTGTCTTCCATCTTGCAGAATACTTGGTGCGCTACTTCAGGGTCACCTGACAAAGAGGACTCGAGCATGTCCTGGACTGTCCTCGGGTTGATCTCCTCCTGAACCATTGTGCCGAACCGATCCCATTGACGGTCCGGAGCAATGGTTTTCGATGGGGTAACACTCGGCGCTTTCTGCTCGTTTTCAGATGTCGCGCTCGACGCGCTAAACATCGACCACTTTTTAGGATTGAATAAGTTCATGCTCTCAGTCTTCTTGATCTCGTTATGATGTCCCCCGCCCTTAGTGCTCCCCTGGCAGGCCCTTGCCTTACCAGTTCTCGGGCCAAAGCTAAAGCGCAAACTCCGTCATCGTGTAACCCCTGGGGTGCGCTGTAAATAACCCTGTTTTCCTTAAATTCATAGCAGAACATGTCTAGTTCATCTTTCAGTCTAGGGTCGTCAAAAGCTATTTCTCCCAGTTGAATGTCGTTTCTGAGCCCCACCATTATCATCTGCTTTGATGTCTGAGAAAACCTAAACCCGTCAAAGTTCCCCCTTGCTGCCTGCAAGTCCCCTAAGACCGGATCACCGACCCCTGTTTCGTCGACAAGCGTTGGAACCCTTCCGCAGACCTCAAGAATTCGCTTTTTAGTGGTAGGCCAGTCAAACTGAAAACGCTCTGATACTACGACTTGTCCTTGCCTGTTCATGCCTACTATCCAGGTGTAGTCATGCTTTGACGCCAGATCGACGCCAAAAACCCATGGCTGCCGGTCAGTGATTCGCATGTCAGGCTTAAAACATGCTTTGATTGCATCTAGGCCAAAAGGGTTTCCCCCGTCATCTGCGGGATACCCTTCGTACTCTTGCTCGAAGATGTCGGGCGGTAACTCTCTTTTTGCTGCCGCAATTTCTCTGGGATCTATAAACGGGTTGTGGATCGTCCCGCGCCTGAATGAGGCCCACTCCCTATCCTCGTTGTCGAGGCTTTGCCCCTTAGCGAAGAGCTGCATGAAGTAGCCGCTAGCCCCTTTGGGTGTCCCCAGGAACCACGCGCCACCTCGGTAATCGGAAAGAGTGGCCCTAATGGACTGCTCCCACTTAGGCTTGAGGTCCCGAATGATTCCGGCTTCGTCAATTACTAGTCCGTGGTATTTATAACCTCGACCGGGATCTGGTTTTTCACAGCTCCAAAAATCTATCGATATTCGACGGTCGGATGTTAAATAGATCCTGTTAGCCGATCGGTTAACCTTAAATCCTGGCTTGTTGTCGAAGTATGTACAAATTTCCTCGAACTGCGGCTCAAGGTATTTGTAGGTTGGCGCAAACCATCCAAACCTGCGCCTGTGTCCAAGAGCCAGGCTTGCAAGGACAGTGCCCATTATCGACTTTCCGAAACGTCGTCCGCAGACTAAAACGTTGTGCCGTCTCTGCCTGTCATAGACATATCGCTGTCCTGAATGCAGCGAGGGCAGGTCTACGCTAGGGGCATCTGCCACTAAGCTTCCTTGGTCTTCTCAGGAACGTTATCTCGATCAGGAAACGGTATTAAATGCTGTGGCAACCCATCCACCTGCTTTCCGCTTGCGTCGACGTGTCGAATAGTGACTTCCTGTGATCCTTCTGGCATTTTCTCGCTCCAACCGAGCTTGCACTTTAGGAGGAACATGAGCACCTTGTCGTTCTTCATCGCCCTCGAATAAACGTGCTGCAATATTTTGATATTTTGTCCGGCTGAACCCTCATTGTAGGCTTGGACAAAATTCCCTTCTTTCGGAGCCTTTTTCATCTCCCTGCGAATGGTTCGCTCTGAGACCCCAAAAAAGGTCGCCATGTGCTCGTAGGGAGCACCGCAGGAACCCATCGCTCTTACTTGCGCCATATTCCATTTCGTTGGCTTCCTGCCGGAATTACTGTTTCCGCTCATGCGTTCAACTTAGGATTCTCACCTGTCGCGTCAAAATATCTTTCGAGGATGACAGCAACGTAACCAGGGTCCAATTCCATGCCGTAACAGACTCTTCCTATTTTCTCAGCCGCAATCATTGTTGTGCCTGACCCTAAAAACGGATCGTAAATAATCCCAAGCCAAGCTCGCAAAAAGTATAAAGGCAACTTAACAGGATACACAGCAGGGTGATCAACATTTTCAATGTTGCCTCTTGGAATTCTGGCGATTGAATCAGGAATCTTGTGCGTTTGTATCGATGCTTCTGGTGATGATATTTTTTTCTTTTTCCCGTCTTTCGCCCTGCCCATTGAATCAGATTTAGGGCGTGGGCCTATACTGCATTCAGCTTTCTCTTCGACTTTCAGAGCTGGCACCATTTTCTTCCCGAAGTGAAAAACGAATTCATGAGAAATGCCCAGGCGACCCCTTGACGCACCAGGGAAACCGCCCCCTTGATCCCATACATACCAGCCAATATGAAGCCACGATCTTTCCCTCATTGCTCTGATCCAGTTTGACCAGTATTGGACAACCTCATTATTTTTGTGCGTCAATCCAAGATTGACTATCAACTGTGCGTCATCATCGGAAATCATTGCATCGAAAACGCCCAGCATTAAAGAATCCCAATCTTGATTCTCGTCATATTCTTCGCCGTATTCACGTTGTTGAGCATAAGGCGGTGAAGTCATGACGATTCGAGCGCTTTCGCCATTCATGAGCGCTTCAACATGCTGCTTGTTTGTCGAGTCACCGCAGAAAAGCGAATGCGGCCCCAGACTCCAACGCTGTCCTCGTTCGGTCTTCCACTTGGCTTGGAGCTCCTTTATTTGGTCGAGCTTAGGTTCAGCGTCGACGCCGCTCTCTTCAGGAGCATCCAGTCCCAACTTGATTTCCAGTTTTTCATTGATTCCTGCAAGCTCAAGGTCGATGAACGGTTGAATTTCAAGAGCCAGGTCCCTTGTCTTGCCTTTGTTCATTTCGGCCATATCGTGGATGAAATTGTCCGCCATCAAGTGGGCATGTTCTGCCGCCTCGTTTTCGAACTCCTGCTCGTCAACCGGAACCTCCTCACACCCTGCGAGCTTAGCTGCCGCCAGTCTTCCATGGCCACAAACGATAAATCCCGACCTTTTTGAAACTGTAATCGGGCTCCGCCATCCGTTGAATCTGATCACTTTGGCTAGAATCTCAATCTGCTCGTCTGTGTGATCGTTCGGGTTCTTAGGGTTCGGAACCAGGGCACCAGGGTCAACGAGTTTCGTGTGAGCGCAGTGTATTTTCATAATTCTTCTTTTCATTTCCAATTATCTCCATTCAATTTACTCCAAGCCCTGACCGCGTTATACGCTCCTCAATTTTTTTGCCGCAGTGTGGGCAATACTCATATGAGCCCAGAAATGTTGCGTCAGC
>Ga0208767_1003023_pt1 | contig 12416 bp, 18 predicted proteins | sample VirMetDEL_Mar_21_FD_184514 | JGI IMG/M metagenome (GOLD analysis project Ga0208767, IMG submission 184514) | Aqueous microbial communities from the Delaware River and Bay under freshwater to marine salinity gradient to study organic matter... | ecosystem: Environmental > Aquatic > Marine >... | reverse complement strand
CCATTCATTATAAACTTGTTGTTTTTGTTTGTAACCGTCTTCCCAGTCACGAAAACACATATTCCCTTGTAAATATGCTTCTTCTTCCATTTTTCTCATATGAGGATCTTTTTGAGCATAACCTTCACCAGAATAGTGAACCCCTCCAAGATTACCTTGGCAGTTTTGATTGTGATGTACGAGTTCATGAGAAATTGATCGCATGATATCTTTTGGATGACGATCAGTTGTGTAGATATGTATCTCTCTTTGATTTGGATCATAATAGGCAGTTTTACCTAACATATTTTCAGCATTAGCAGAATCTGAATTTAGAAACAAAGTTGGAGGCTTTTCAAAACCAAAGCGATCTTGTGAGAATGATACAAGAGATTGTATCATATCTTCAAAGCCCGATAATTCGAGACCAGAGTTATTAATAATCTTACAAGGCATGCTATAATTAGTCTTTTAATAGAGTTAAAGTCATTAGGCTCATATTATAAAATGAACCAGATGTCGCCTCAAAAACTTTAGCATACCATACTTTTCGACCAGACATTTGACTTACATAGATTTCAGTCACAACACCAGTCATCTGTCTTGGGATAATTTCTCCTGTAACGGCATCGCTACTATATAATCTCCAAGTAACCAAATCTCCAATTTTGAAATAATCTTTAAATGATTCACCAAAAGGTCTATTGTTCGTTTTCATCTAATTTTTTAACCCAAGCACATATATTACTAACTAGTAAATCATTTCTCAATGCAAGGGCAATATCTTCTGACCAAGGGCCGGATTTTGATGTTTTATTATTTTGATGAAAATATACATAGTAACACCACTTATCTTTCCAGAAAATAATCTTTTTATTGGCTGTCTGTTTTTGTGTAGCCATAGGTTATGAACTGCGGTCTGAGTTCCTCTGTGTAATAGATGAATTCTATAAAGTTACCTTCGGGATCTTCACAATATACGCCAACGGTTCCGTCTCGGTGTTCTATTCTCGTTCCATCGTCTGGCAAATCATCGAGCGAATCAACAAGAATACCAATATGGTTTTTTGGATACTTATTTTCGTCAATAATGGCAATAGTTGTATTTTGTGTCGAGAGACGAATATAATATTTATCTGTATGCGTCACCTCAGCACCAATTGTGTCTTGGTACCATTTGGCAATTTTTTCAATGTCTTTTGCTCTTATAGCAATGTGATCAACAATCATAGCAACCTGCTAGTATCCTCTTTCTGGTCAGTATTCTTCATCCATTGGAATCATGTCGCCTGATACAACTTCCATCTCTTCAGAATCCATCTCTGGATCATGCATACCCATTCCCATTTCATACTCAAGATAATGAGCGACAGTTCCTAAATAATCAGCGGCTTTTGTAATCTTTGACTGAACCCATCCTTCGAGTTGATCAGCATCTTCTAAAGAATCATGCAACATCATAGCATATTTGGCTGCTTTATAAAGTTGACGCTTTGCCATCCCACCTTCATCATCAGTATGATCAAAATATTTATCATGATGAGGGCCATAATCCATCATTCCCATGTCGCCGCACTCTTCTTTTATGATCTCGAGTACTCGTTTTTTACTGATTTTCATTGATTTCTCCAAATAAGGGTAAAATTTGCCATAATAAGCAATAAAATTAAGGTGGTTTCAAAGCCTAGGGTTACATAGATAAGTAGCCAAAGGAGTCCAAAAACGACTAAATAGAGGCTATTTTTGATTAAAAATGGCATGATTTATTACTCACCGCCACCTCCATCTCCTCCGGAATCGCCTCCTGAGCCATCATAAAGGTCATAATATGGGAAATATCCCCCATATCCTGCTGTTTTTCTTCGTTTTTTGCGCTTTTTTCGCTTCTTTTTGCGTTTTTCATCTAAATTTTGGTTAATTTTGACTTTAATTCGTGTCTTTTCTTCTTTTTTAGCCTCTCCAAGGGCTCCAAAGCCCGGTGGAGCCGATTTTGAGCGTTCAAGTGAAGGATTTTCAGTATATGGGCCAACTTTTTTCTTATTTCCACCCAATCCAATGAGCCTTTTCTTCATTTCACGATGTTTTTCGGCCATTTTGCGTTGAAAGGGTTCATTTTGCTCATCTAAAGTCAACGATTTTATCTCATTTGAGACATTTTTTAAGTTATTTGTCGCATTTGACATAAAATCATCAATAAATTGAGGTTCAACAAAATAAAACTCGGTGTTTTCGTTAGTATCAAGATCAATATCATCTTTCAACATGTCTGAAGTATTGTTTAATTTGGCATAAAAGTATGAAATATCCTCTTTTCTTCCATTAAACTCAACTTCTTTTACTTTAATTTGCTTTATACCATACAAATCAAGCCCTGTTTCTTCCAAGGTTTCTCTGATTGCAGTGAATTCAGTAGTCTCACCACTCTTTCCATGGCCTCCGGGAATATCAAACTCTCCCGTGTCCGCTCTTTTTAGGATCAAAACCTTGTTATCAAGAGTTACAGCGACCACTTTTGACACTTGATTAGTATCTTCAAGGAAATCATCGGGGTAAAATGACTGAATTCCGCTACCTTGAATATCTTGATGCTCTTTTCTATCATCATCAAAGTGTATTTCGACCCCTAATTCCTTCAATTTTGTAACTTTTGGCTGAGAATTAGTGTAAAATAAGCCGTCTGGCTTCAAATTCAGTTTATCAAGTTGCTTTGGTGCCCCTTCTTCGGGATTTTTCTCATCAGCACCTTGATCTCTTGAGGTCACAACATAAACTTTTTTACTTGGATCGTCAATTAAATACTTCATAAGGTTGATCATTGTTGCATTTGAGCCACCATTAATGTAAATCAACTCACCATCTTCGTCAAAATCAGGAAATGACTTAACCAATGTGTTGTCAAAGTCAAAAGATATAACAGAGTTATCACCAACAATCTGACTAAGAGTTATTTTCTCTTGTTCAGTAACGATACTTTCGTTCAATATACGAATTTTAATCATTTTAGTTCCTTTGTAGCGATTTTAAACGAAATTATTCGTTTTTCTTCTCACCTTTCTTAGATTTAGTGCGCTGATTTTTGCAAAATTGCTTCATTGTGAACCCTTTTGGGTTGTCGCACTTTGATTTTCTTTTATTTCTTTCAGATTTAGACCATTCTTCTTCCAATTCGCCTCTATCTTGCATTGAAAGAGCAATAGCCACTGCTTGGTCTTGAGGTTTTCCCTCTTTGTCCATAAGATAACTTATCTTTTTTGATACAGCATCTTTCTTTTTTTCTTCAATTTGTTTGAGAATACGAACTTTTATTTTTTTTGCCATGATTTTCTCCCCAATAATTAGTGAGTTGGTTGGTAATAGTAAGCAATCTCAACTAAAACACCGCCATCTGGTATTGGATTGAACCCAACTGTATTTGTTGCTGAATCATAGCGCCATTCATCCGGATGAGCGGGGGTTCCATTATAAAAAACTTGTAGGTATTGAGGATATTTAACTTTCTTTGATAACTGATACTGCTCGTAAGGTTCAACTGTTAAAGTTGCCTCCGTTATACCAGCACTCCAGTCACTAGTGCAGATATCAACAATAGTACCACCGAAAAAATTTGTTGCATCAATATATCTGTCACCAATAGCTGTGGTATTATTATTACATTGAGATTCCGCTGGAGGGAGATGAATAATTGAGGTTACATGAAAAGTGCTTCTAAACCCAGACAACCAGTTTGTAAAATCACTCACAGGCTGTAGATTTAATTGGCTTGTACCGCTTTGATCATCTTCATCACTAACAAATACCACTAACAATGCAGCATCACTTCTCATCCATGTTTGTGAATATGGATTGTCTTGAATATATGTTTGGAGTGATTTAAAGCCTTCTTCTCTCCCTGAACCGCCGAGACCGGCATACATTGCTTGAGCATCAGCAATTGTATCTCCGGGTACCAAAGGAAAGTCTTGATGAAGTGCTGAGTTTAAAGAACTTATGTTAATCATCACAAGTCTCCATTGTGTTTGCGGTAGAACATTCATCATGGTCTCTATGCCGAGGGTTATTTGGGCTGCCTCATCTTGCATTGAACCCGACCGGTCAATAACCCATATTATATCTACTCCATTTACTGAATTTGGCTGCCTGAATGAATCAACCCAGATTGGTAATAAATCTAATGATGTGTCTTGCGGCGGAGGAGCAGTATCCTCAATATAAACTATTTCAGTTTCCGTGATCGTTTCATATTTAATTTTTTCAACTTCATGAACGATATAATTGTCGCTAAGACAAGATAAAAAGAACAGGATAAAGAACAACATAAAAAACCCTCCTGCAATAACTAGATCGCAGGAGGGCAAGGAGGTCAACACAAACAAACACAGCGATTAAGGAGATCGCAACACCAAAACTTTATTATATATATAATATAACATGTTTTAAAGCTTTTGTCAAGAAAAAAAGTTATTTTTTATCAAATTTCTCCATAATAATATTTATCACCGACTTTAATAGCGCTTTTGAAGCCATAATCACCTTCTTTGACTTCCCAAAAATCAGCATCTTCTATGGTAGCGTCATCAGGCACTTGATTTTTATCTTTCATTCTTTTAAAAAGCTTATCTTTAGCCTCTTTAGGGACGCTCTCAGTTAGAATTATTTTTAATTCTTTTTTAATCATCTCTTTTATCAAAGTTGTTGTTAATTTCATCTTAATCTCCAATTAAAATTTTCAAATATTGTTTTGCAATTGAGTCTGGAATGAATCTTTTTAACTCTTCTGTATCGCCACTTTGTACCGCATTACGAAGATCTGTCGCAGAAAGGCCGCCTGTTGTATCCGCAGGAGTGACCTTAACAAGATTAGCAACTATTGGCTTCTTTGAGTAAGATGCAATTTTAGCAAATCGATCGCCATATGTTGGATCTTTGGTCGGATGACCAATCGCAACATTCTTTCCAGCATAATTTTCGTCATACAATACATCAACTGCATCCATGAATGGATTCTCGTATGTGCTTCCGTCTTTCTTTGGTCTCTGAGTGACATCCCCAAACCTAACATTTGGTGCGAGGTTAAACAAATTAAATAATTTTCTTGCTTTCTCCGCAGTTACAACAACAGATCCATCAGCAGATTCTCTTTCTTTGGAGCCGGTAAAGATAATAACCTCATCAACTTCAGGGAGATTTGCAAAATGATTAATCATCTCAACATGGCCTCGATGTGGAGGCTTAAAACCACCGGGAATCACAACGGTAATTTTTTCATTGTTATTTGGTGATTCTTGGAGAGAAGCATTCTTAGCAGCCCATAGGGTAGGGTTGGCTTCTTTACACAAAAACTTTCCAGTCATTTGTCCGTTTTTCAACAAAGAGAGATACATTTGCTCTAAGGCTTTGGGTATGTACCCACATCGCTCACCATCAAGGTCTTTATTGCCTCGGGTTGTGTCAAGAATCTTGAGGTAAGCCCGTAACGCTCTGTTACGGTCCTCTTCATCAATGTTACGCATCCAATCATACAGCGTATTGAAGTTTTGCGTATCATCTATTGTTATGGTGTTACGGTACAAGCGAGAAAGAAGGTCAAGCATTTCTGCTTTTGAGAAAGCAACGGTTTCACCGGTCTTTTTGTCTTTAACGCCCATGGTGTGAGAAAATGAATGATCCTTTGCAAGAATCAAAGCGTGAATCAACTGAGTTCTATGTAAACCTTTGAGTAGAGGCTCGTCTTCGGACGGAACATCCGAGAAATAAGAAAATGTAAGCCAATCAACATTGCCAACCATCCAGTCAATCTGGACTCCAACATCTTGTTGTTCACCTTCGGGGCTGAACTGAGGAAACAAAGAAAACATAGCGCCGGGCTTAATCTTTTTAAGGTCCGCTTCTATGAGATCAGAGTTTTCATTTATGTACTGAGCGAGCAACTGCAAGAAAGCCTTCCAACCCAACTCAGAAGGCGTTGAGGTTCTAGCACGTTTTGTTAATTTTTCAAGTTTCTTTTTCCACTCATCTGGCGAAAGTTCCCATGATTTAATATCTTCAGGGTTGACTTCACCGTCAGGGAACATTTCACGAACATTGACAGCAAGATCAATATCGCCAGACTTAGCTTTCTTACCAACAGAACCTAACGGCTGAAAGTTTCTAAACTTATCCGAGTGTTGCGGGAACAAACGATCAAGTTCTTCATAATATCTGTCAAGAGTTGGCTGAATAAACTCAAGAGGAATTGAGTCGGTCTTGCCGGCAAACACATTGCCGCCTTCAGCGAGAGATTTTTTTATTCTTACTTTAATCATGATTAGTCGTCAAATATCGATATATCAATAATTAGGAACTTGGTTCGGGTTTCGAGATCTGTTCCAACATTTCCGGGACGAAGTTCATTGTATTCAATGTTGAGAGTGTTGACCATGTCCCAGAACTTAACAAGATATTGATCGGATGTAAGAACCTTCCATACTTTATCAATAGCCTCATCCAAAAGAATCTCTTCATCAATAACTTGATCAACATCACGTTTTAAGACATCTCCATATTTTTGATCCCATACTGGGAGGTCTTTTAAAATGTCTTTTAGGCTGTTCTTGTCATTATAACCCACAGCAATCCAAGACTTATAAGCCCATTCTTCAGGATCAATTTCACGACCTGATCCAACAGCAGGAGGAAAATCTTTTTTGTCGCTTGGAAGATATTCGGCAATAAGGTCATTGATAAGATTATAAGATTTTGGAATTGATTTGAAAGAGCGGACAAGTTGCCGATTAAAATCATTAGGCCATTCAATAACCTTGACCTTCTCAATGACAAGCCAACGAGGAATGCCTTGTTTTTCTTGGTCGGAGATATAAACTTTTGGAAAGTAATCGGGATACTTGTTGAACAACTCAATCTCAAGCATGTTAGTTTCTTCTGCAACGGTCGAATACTCTTGCCCATCGTCTGGCTCATGTTGCATATAGCGATTTGAAATCTTTAGAATTTTGTCAGGGTGTGATTTGATTTGATAGGCATCACGGAAGGACCCACCGCCCATATACTTTCCAACATTGTCTTCAATCCATTTACGGTTTAAGAACTGCCTCTCTTCTAAATCAACATAGGGATTGCGAGGCTTAACTTTCTTGACATAATAAAGCTCATCGGGATTGTCAACCAGCGCCTTTATTTCATCACCAAAAAATTTTTCCTCTTCTTTGGACATTTCCTCGTCAATCGGTCTTTTAATCTTAACTTTAATCATGTCAATTCCTTGATTCTAGCGATATCTTCAATTGTTTTTAGTTTTGAATTGATACCGTCTAAGGTTTTTTGGACCACGTCATTCATAACTTCATCGTCCATCCCCATAGAAAGATAATCGGTTAGCTTTTGTTTTTTGTCCGTTAAATCTTCGATTGCTTTATTTTTATGAAGTTCGAGTTTGTCGTTTTCAGGAAGATTTTTGATGCTATGCAAAGCTTTAAAAACTCGATAATCATCAACATTGCCTTTTTTATCGACAAGTTCTTTAATCATGGTATCGTAAATCAAATCAAAATATTTGGGAACCTTTTTTGATGCTCTATTTAAGAATCGTGGAAGAGTAAGATAAAGTCCTATCTCGCTTTTTATGTTTTCTTTTTCGCCTTGAAGAAACTTTGTGCTTCTCATTTCCTTATCTTCTAAGATATGGGCAAAGATTGGCAAAAGATTATGGGCAAACCTGTATGGGTTTCCAACCTCATCTCGCAAAAATGTTATTAAGTTATCATAAAATTGAATTCGTTGACTGGAATCTTTGAGGGATCTTGCTTTACGAAGAAAGTTTGGATAACTTCTAATGTAAAGTGTATCGTCTAAGCCGGATGCGGATTTTCCTCTAGATTGCATGTCTTTCTTATAATAGGTCTGCAATGTGTTTAGGATTTCGTCGGCGTCTTTTCCGAGAATGCTTGCTGCTTGATCATAAGATTTAATGCCGTCGTTTTTGGCATCGACGGAGAAACCGCCATGACCGCCCCATTTAAAATCGCCGTTTTTTATTCCAATGGATAATTTATTATTTGGATATTCCATTTTATCATTAAACAAATAATATAGTTTAAGATCTTTTTGAATATATTGGTCGTATACACTGGGAGTTGCGGTACACCATGTAGTCCCAACAACGCAGCGCTCGGACACTTCGCCAGTGTGCGCATCTAAAAGTTCCCAGTCGCCGATTTGAGCAATTTTGATTGCGCCGTCGGGAGTTTTTTCGGCGCTTTCATAATCTTCTCCCGATTTCTTTTGGGCGGCTTTTTCATCTTCATAGCGATCATAATCGGCCAAGTTATCCATTGTGTCAATAAACTTGTATCCTTGCTTATCGAAATCCGAAAGTTGGGTTATTCCAATACTTTTAAGAAGTTCTTTGAATTTGCCGCTATAATATAACTCAATTGCTTTGATTAAATTTTCATCATAAGGATTTTCGGGCTCCATTACCTTTAGATCCGGAATATTTTTAACGCCGGCATCATAGAACGCCATCATTGTTTCTTTATAGTTTCTTCTTAGGCGCCCTTTCTTTTTGGCTTGTTGATCAATCCAATCTCTTGTTCTACGAGTTTCAAGAAGAGCGGCTTCTTCATTTAAAGATTTTATGATTCTAACTTTAATCATAGCTATTCGGTTTCAATAACGTGAAATTTTCCGTCTTTTTCTTTTATCTTCATTGCGGTATTGCCAACGCCCTTGATAAAAGCCTTTGCTTCCGCTTCGGTGTCAAATTTTTCAACGACTTCACCGTCGTGATGTTCTTTTGCTTCCGAAATTTTATCTGCTTCAACAATTTTTTTCAACTGATCAATCATATAATTTACGATTTTGTTTCTATCTTCAATTTCATCGTATTCGGCTAGCGCCGGAATTATTTCATCCCGAAAAATCTTCTTGTGTTGCATAATATGCATCGGCGCCTCGTTGAGAGGGGCGAATTCTAACTTAGCAACTTCTTCTTTGATGATTTGCTTAAGTTTGGTCGTTGTCAGTTTCACGATAATGTCTCCATGCATAAGGTTTGCGGGTTTTGAGGTAATCAAGGTTTTGATCGTTATCGTATGCTTCCCGCTCAAATGGCGATTGCCGATAGGCAATCTCGCCGTCTCTATAGGTAATTAGTCCTTTTAACCAGTAAAACACATATAAAATCCATTGTCCGATGAACAGGAGTTCAAGTTGTTGATGATAGTGAATTGTCTCGTGATTTCGGGTCTCCTTGTCCATAACGCCTCTGCACCAAACCCAAGGTCCGAAAGCAATAGCATAAATGTCAATTGGTGCCAAATACGATAAGATTATCGGCACCTTTGAGTTCTCAAAGAACCAAGGCTCACGAATACCTTCGTCATCCTTATAATACAAAAAGTTATACATAATAACCTCCTTTTTGATAATGTTGTAAGTAGGTAAATCTGGGAAAATTTTTGGGCGTAATTTTTACGGTAGCCAAAATTCTGGACCCATACTTGGTGCCCATGGATTCATGACATGATTCTTTCTGTTAACGTGTCCGTAGCCAAGCCCATGACCAACTTCATGCTCTATAAGCCATGGCTCATATAAACGTCTATCATCAAACCATATAACGCTGCTGATCATATTATTTTCTAAATCAGACCGCCTTTCGGTTACTGCAAGTTGTCCCATTTTTAATTTGCCCCTTGGGGCTCTTCTGATTATGATCGTATCCGGAATATGAGCAACGTTACATATGCCGCTAGGAGCATCAGGAATAATACCTTCAATTTTCTGTCCTCTTATTTCCCAAAAGTCAACTGCTATGTATAGTTTATGAACTGGGAATTCTTTATAACACACAACGATTGTCGGCGGCTTACGCCATGAGAAATGTTCCTCATTCTTATTTGCATTTGCTGGTTTCAACAACAAAGCCATTAAAAACAACAGAAAAACCAGTAGTAATCGTGTGCGCCTCATATATTAATTAGCGTAACACTAGTGTAACGTTACATTAATGTTATGCGGAAAGTCAAAATCTCTCAAATTTTCTGGGGGTGTAGCGAATGTATTAGAGCGCCCGCGCGAAAACCGGCTTTCTAAGTACTTATTTGGAGCCTCTCAGGAGGAGGAGGAGCCGGAGGGGGGAGGGGGGAGCACCCCCCACAGCCACATGCAAAACAAACAGCCGGAAAACCAAACAGCCATAAAACAAACGGCCACCCGAAGGCAGCCGCATGAACAAAGGAGGGGGAGGGGTGTAGACCTAGTCTACATCGAACTCACTTTCCATGAACTCAGCAAAGGCAGCGTCATCCGCATCCTCTGCATCCTCGTCTGCATCGGTATCGTACTTGGCAGCCATAGCCTTTGAAGCTTCGATGGTTGCACGAGCCTCACGGGATGGGATGGTAGCGTCGAGGTCAGCACTGTCGCCAACCAAGTCACCGTCAAGCATTTCAAGTTCATCGCAGAAGATGATAGCGGTGCGGTCAACCTCATCAAAGAACACAGCGATAGCCATGCCAGCGTTAGCAGCAGCGAAGGGCTTACCTTCAACCATACCGAGGCCGAACAAATCATGCTCTACGAGCGAGCCAACCTGTGGAGCAAGGCGAGGGTTGTAGAACTGAGCGTTAGACACAGGGGTGATTGAACCAGTCTCATCAGAGTTGAGGACATCACGGTTAGAGCGAAGGGTCGCAAGGACATCAGAGCGAACGCCTGACCAGTGGCCAACGGGGCTGTCGATAAGGTGAGCGAGGTGAGCACGACGACGAGCGTTAAGGGCTGCTTGTTGAGCGTCATACTGGGCACGGATACGGGCAAGGGCTTTAGAAGATGTGTTAGGCATATTGATAATCTCACAGAGAGGAAGGTAAAACAGATTGAGACTTTGTGTCTCTTTCATGTATATAATGTATCATATTCTGATACGGTTGTCAAGTAAAAAGTGAAAAAAAGTTTATTTTATTTTAAGCGAAAGTTAATGCCGGCCAACAGGGCATCTGCATGATAGGCTGTCCAAACATCGCCATTGGCACGGGCACGCTTAACGGTGCTTGGAAGAACACGGCTTAGAAGGCGCATTTCGCTTTCCTTCATTTGTCCTCGTCGAACCTGAGTTAGTTGAGCCTCCAAACGAGGACGGGCGATATGGTTACGACCGGCTGTACGAAGGAGCGGATTGAAGGTCTCACGACCTGTTGTAGTGTTATCGGTATCGGCAAGGATGTTGATGTTAAGCTTGAATGACATAGGAAGAACCTCGGTTATTTGTTGATGAAGATGAAGGAGAATAAGAACAGGCCGAAAGCCCAGTTTGAAAGTAGGATAAATGCAAGCATTATAAGTGATCCCATATGAGAGTTGCGATAGCAGCGATAAACGCTAGGAGAAGGACATTGTAAACAATCATGATTATCGACACCACCACATATTGACCCCGAAGCACTCGGCCATGTTGACATTGGTGCGAGCACACCATACGGTTGCTTCGCAAATCTCGCAGTCATCGGCCTTGTCAGCAATGCGACTTGTGAGGATGTAGCGAGACATGTTGACCATGTCATCATCGAACAAGGCATAGTCGGTATCTTCGATAGCCACAGCCTTATCGAACCAGCGCAGAACGGCCTTGTCTGCTTCATTGAATAGGAAGCGGAAAGCAAGTCGATCCTTAGCGGATTGATCAATGTGCTCAACAAGGTTGAGAAGAACGCCACCCTGACGGTCGATTGGAAGGAGCTTCGCTTGTAGCAGAGCAGAGTAAGTATCGGGTAAGTCCATATTGGAACCTCTGAGAGAGTGTATCGGCTTCATTGCCTTACCTATATAATATAGCCCATTCACTATCCCCTGTCAACACAAATGCACAAAAAAGTGAAAGTTTTTTAGCCCCTCTGTGACGGGATCTCCTGAGCCTATGCCTGAAAGCTAAGGTTCTACCGAGCTTATTGGAAGCTAAGTTTTTTAACTTTTTTCCTCAACCTGTTTAATTATGTAAAGTCTCGCTGCCTAACTTGCTTAACTTTTACGATATGGTAGGTTGAAGGTGCATTATGGTGAAATAATGTTTATCTCTCCCTAGGGCTACCCCTTAATAATGTACAATAATCGCTGTTTTTGTGCTTACTTTTGCTGATAAGCTAGTTTGAAAGCCAATTATCGCTAAATCTTATGATTTTCTATGTCCAAAGGGGCATTTTTGGGGGGCCTCGGCTCCATCGGAGCGTTTCTAAAGATCCCGTGTTTATGGGGGTTTTATTAGACCCCCTCCCTAAGAGACATAGCCGGCTGCTATACATCATAGTTGTTTATCCTGTTTCGGTGTTTCAAAGCTTTGTTTATAGCCTTCTCACATGCAAGCATAAGGCGTAGCTTGCGTTCCATGTGTGCTATCATGCGTTCCGTATGTGTCATGTGTGCGTTACCTCGTGTGTTTCAAA
>Ga0208767_1003020_pt1 | contig 12420 bp, 17 predicted proteins | sample VirMetDEL_Mar_21_FD_184514 | JGI IMG/M metagenome (GOLD analysis project Ga0208767, IMG submission 184514) | Aqueous microbial communities from the Delaware River and Bay under freshwater to marine salinity gradient to study organic matter... | ecosystem: Environmental > Aquatic > Marine >... | reverse complement strand
CGAGAATATAGAAAAAATTATTATAAAAAAAAAAGAGAAGAAAAAAAAGCGTTGAATAATTAAAAATAAAAATATTTTATAAATATATATGAGTGAAGAAATAACTTTAGATTCATTAAAAAATCCTGATAATCAAAAAAATGTTTCATTTGATATTGATGAAAATATAATTCCTCAAGAAGAAACTCATTTAGAATATAAAAAAAGATTAAATAAAAAAGTTAGTGAATTTACTGATGAGGAAAAAGCACATTATAATAAATTAGCACAAAAAAATAAAAGAAAAAATGAGAAAAATGAAGAAGAAATAAAAAGAAATGAAGAAGAGGAAAAATTAAATGAAGAAAAAAAAGTAAATCTTTATAATCAATTATTTGTATTAAAGCAGAAGTTCCCTGATAATACTGGAGATATTTTAATTTCTAAAGATATGAATGTAAAAACATTAGAAGAAAAAAAATCATTAATTTTACAAATTATTACTCAAAAAAACTCTGAGAATGTTGTATTTGAAACTTTGTTATTATGTGCTAGAACAGGTGAAAGAGGTATGAATTATTTTAGTGTAGATGCTCTTGATGGATATGCTGAGAATCTTAATGAAAGTAAAGAAGATATTATCCCGATACTTAAAGAAATGATTGATACAGGAGAAATAGATTGTTCTATGATGACACCTCAATTGAGATTAATGATTGTTATGTCTTCAGTAGCAGTTAAAACTATAGAAAAAAATAATGATAAAAAAAACTCTCAAAGACTTGTGGAGGTTGTAGATACTGGATCGCCCGAATAAAAACATTTAATAGGTGGGGTAGAAGGTCAATAGACCTCCCTTACAAGTGGATGAGAACATTATATTGTAAAAGATTATGTGAAAAGAGATATTAAGAAAACTAATTTATTTTATACTAATATATAAATGGTATTAACATATAAACAAAAATTTAATAAAAAATATAAACAACCTCTAAATAAATCTAATTCATTATCTGATATATCAAGATTGACTGGATATAAATTATCTGGATTAAGAACAATTTATAATAAAGGGGTCGGTGCTTATAAAAGTAATCCTCAATCTGTAAGAAAAAATGTAAAATCTCCAGAACAATGGGCGATGGCGAGGGTCTATGCATCTGTGAATAAATCATCAAAAGCATATCAAGTAGACAAAAAACATTTAAAAAAAAATAAATAACAAATTTGATTTTGTGTTTTAAAAAATAATTAAATATAAAATATATAAATATGAGTTTCAGTAAAGCAGGTCATTCTATTAAGAAAAGAGATAATGCTAATGATGTATTTATAACTCCTGTTGAATTATGTAAAGAGCATATAAATATGATTGAATATAAAGATGATGACATATGGTATGATCCATTTAGAAATACTGGTAATTATTATAATAATTTCCCTAATGATAATAAATTATGGAGTGAAATTTTAGACGGTAAAGATTTCTTTGAGCATTATGAAGAAGTAGATATTATATGTAGTAATCCACCATATTCTATGATAACACGTGTTTTAGAAAAATGTATCAGTCTTAAACCTCGTATCATATCTTTATTAATTGGTATGATGAATTTAACACCTAAGAGAGTAGAAGATTTAAATAAAGCAGGATATGGTCTTGTTAAACTCCGTATGTGTAAAGTATATCAGTGGTTCGGTAATTCATATATAGTAGTATTTGAGAAAGGTAAAGAAAATTGTATTGAAATAGATAGAAAAATTTATAAATAAAAATAATTAATATTATATAATATAAATGAAGATGACTATAAAAAAATCTGATAAATCAGGTAAAAAATATATGGCGATATTTAAAAAAGATAATGGAAGATCTAAAACTACTCACTTCGGCGCGGCCGGTATGGATGATTATACATTAACAGGAGATAAAGAAGCACGAAAAAGATATAGACAAAGGCATAAAAAAGATTTAAATACTAATGATCCGACAAGAGCGGGATATCTTAGTTTTTATATCCTGTGGGGAGAAAGTAAAAGTATAAGAGAAAATATAAGAAATTATAAAAGAAGATTTAATTTGGAATGAATAATTAAGAAAATCTTAATTTAGTGTTTTCGATAATTATTTGTTGAATCATCTTATCTTTTTCTTGAATTTGTTTTAAATATTCTTTTTCAATATCTTTTTTTTGTTTTTGTAAATCTTTTTCATGTTCTGTTTTTAATTTTTCTATAGTTTTTTTCATTTCTTTTTTATGTGTTTCACTTTGTTGTATTTTATCATTTAAATCAATATCACTATTTTTTTCTGATTTTAATTTTTGTATTACATTAAAATAATTATCTGATTTAACTTTATGTTCTTGAGATAATTTTTTATATGTTTCTTCATTAATTTTAGTTTTTTTTAGTTCTTGTTTTAAACTATTAATTTCTTCTATATGTTCTTGACACATAAAAGATTTATGATAATCTTGTTTATATATTTCTCGAAGATCTTCAAATTTCTTTTCCATATCTTTTTTATTTTGTTCATATTTTTCAGTTAATTCAGTTACATCAATATTTTTTTTAAACATAATATAATAATTTTCTTCATTCAAATGACTATCTTCTTTAATAACAAGTTCATCTTCAATTAAATCAGATTCAATTAATAATTTTTGTCTTTCTAATAAATTTCGCATGTATTTATAAAACTTTCTTAAATGTTTATTCTCTTTTTTTAATAATCTATTTTTTTCTCTTGTATCTTCATATTTTTCGATATCTTCATATAAATTACTTAAGAAGAATTTAGAATGTTCTAACTTTCCGAATGATAAAGGTTTCTTAAATTCTACTATAGATTTTAATGCTTTCTTATCATTTTTATAATGTTCATGAGAGGGATGTTCTCTATCTTTTAGTTCTTCAATATCAGTATCTCGTTTTAATGAAATAATATAATCCATCAATTTAAATGTATCCATTTTACTCTGACTATACATATATAAAGTATTTTATTTTTAAGTATTTAATTTTCTCGATATCAAATTTATATAATTATTGAAATTCAATGGATATTTAAGAAGACAAATTTTAAATATATATTTTTCAAATTTACTATATGAAACATACACGAAATTGTATTCTTTTTCTTCAGAGTAAAATGCCTATATAAAAAATTTGCTCTGGAAAATATTTACAAAATAAAAATTCAAAATATTTAAATTACTTGAATCAACTTTCTTCAAAAATGTTTCTCATGTGTAGTAATTATTTTACATACTAAAAAAAACATACAGGTATTTTACTCTAACAAATTTATAAATTATTTTATATAGTATTCGTGTATGTTTTTTTAATATTACTCTACTCAATCTACTCTATCCAAAAATAAAATATTTATTCAAATTTATTTTATTTATATATTATATATATCATTATTTAAAATGTATGAATATATTGAAAAATTTCATATGTATATTTATAAAATATTAAAAGACATTAGTAAATCATTTATTACTTGCCGAGAAACCTTCGGGGGCGGACCTCCGCTTTAATCCATCAATAAATACTTCATAACCCGCACCTGCTACGGCAAAGGCAATATATTTATTCATTCCTCTAAAATTTTGTTCGCATAAATAAAATAGAGAAGCATGTTCTATTACGGCGAGTGCTTGATCCGGAACGTCATCAACAAATCCAGAAGTGGTATATTTAACTAATCTTGGCATTTTATATCATATAAAATATATTTTATTTAAATATTTTTCTTTTTGGAATTATAGTTTCTTGTATTACATTTTTACATTTATCATCTGATTTTTTCATTTCTATTTTATTATCATCATTGAAATATATAAACTTATTTTTTAGATTTTGTAATTCACTTTGATTTAATGTTGATTTTAGTTCTTGTATTTCTTCATATTTTAAGGGGCGTTTCCCATGTTTAACAGGTTTAAATGTTTCTTTATAAGGTTTTACTATTCTTGATTTATTTAATGGTTCATATTCTTTTAATGTCGGAGGAATATCTTTTGGAGTATCTGTTTTCCCTTTATTAAGGTTTTTTTCCATTTCTTTATTTTTTTCATCTTTTTTATTATATTCCACATTATCAGCAAATACATAAGGTTCATTTATATTTATATATGTTGGAAATAAATAACCTGATAACATTAATCCTAAATCATATCCCACTCTAACCCCTATCAATATTTTTGGAGAATATGTTATTAGTTCACCTAATATTTCATAATTTCTATTTTGTAGCATTTCAATATCATTTCTAATTTCTCTAGTATGTGTTCTTGTAGTTGATAACTCATTTTCCATTCTATCAAGTAGTTCTCTTTGTGTTGTTATTTCCTGTTGAATTTGTCTTAATAATTGATTTGAATTTCTTAATTCTGTAGAAGTAGTTCTAACTATATTTACTAAATCTTCAACAGAATCAGGATCATCTTCCATTCCTGCTAATCTTCCTCTATCAATATTTAATTGTCTTAATATATCATATCCTATATCTATTTGTTGTTCTTCCATTCCTCTAAGATTTTCTAATTGATTTATTTGTTCTGTTAATCTTTCACTTTCACTTTCAACTCTAAATTCTAAATCATTTAATAATTGTTCTTCTTCAGATAATATAGTTCTTAATTTATTTAAACTTCTTGAAGATTTATATAAATATGTCATATATCCACCTGCTCCTGCTGTTAATACAGGTAATATATCCCTAAACATTTCTCTAAATCCGTAATATAATGCTTGGTTATCATTAAAAAATTGTTGATATCTTAATACATTAGTTTCAGGTGTATCTACAGGTAAATCTTCACCTGTTCTTAGATTTATTGGTTGAGTTCCTCCGGGGATTACAGGCGGATCACCTGAAGTTCCTTGAAATATTTCTGGTGCTAAAGTTTCAGGTCGCAACCCTCCGGCAGTTGCTAGTTCACCTAATATATCATCCACATTTGCTTCTCCGGGTCTTCTTGGTCTTTGATATATTTCAGGTTGTTGTCTTTGTCTTTCTCTAAGTTCTTCTTCAGTAAATATTACTTGAGGTCTAACAGGTATTTGTTCTATATCAAATGTATCATATGTAGATATTAAATCACCTTTTCTATTAACTGCTCCCCTTAATATATCAATTTGTTCTTGAGATAATTGATTAAATCTATCTTGACCTATTGCTGATATAATTCGGGCATCCCTATAATCAGGGATATTCGGGTCATCTAATTGTTGATTCGTTGGTGGTGCTGGTGTTGGTCTAACATATATCCCTTGTTCTATAAATCCTTCAATATATTCGTCAGAAGGTATCCCCATATATACTCCATTACTCATCATATATGAAACATTATAAGGAAACTCTTGTGCTGTATAAATCATTTGATTATTATATCTTTCTTCTTGTGGACTTCTTATAGCATGATTTAATAAATATTCATATTGTAATTCAGATAATTGAGAAGGTCTTCCTTCATTTAAATCTCTAAACTCTTTTTCTTGTTGAACTAAATCGAAATTCGCTTCAAATTCTCTATACATAGAGAATCTATAAGGGTCTCTTATCGGGTCTCTCGGGTTATATTCAGATACTTGTTGTATATTTTGTTGTGTTTCTAAAAATGTTGTTCTTCCACCTAAAAAATCAGCGAATATTCCTGATAATTGTTGATAATCATCTTGAGTTGGTCTAATTTCTAATTCTTGATATGTTGGTTGTAAATCTTGTAATCTTGCTATATCAGAATCAGAAGGTATTGGTGTTTTTCCCCTGTTTGAATAAAAATAAAATATCCCTGATTCTTGTTCCTCTAAAATTGGTTGCCCGTTATATAAACCTTCTCTTCTTAAAAATGCTAATTGTTCTTCACTCAAATTTCTTGGTTGACCTTCATTTTCCTGTCTATAGTTATATTCATCATCAATATCAACAAATAATTCTAATAAATCTTCTTGTATATTTTCTATAGTATTTAAACCTTCTATCTGCTGAACATTATTTCTAAATTGGATTCTTTGTGCGTCTCTAAATTCAGGGTCACTATTTAGATATTGTGTTGCTAAATACATTACTTCTTCTCTCTGTATATCTGACAATTCTCCTGCGTCCTGCCCAGTTCCTCTTTGTGAATAACGGGTATATATTTGTCTTTCTGCTTCAGTTAAATAATCAACTTCATCTCTTTGTTCTCCGGTTAACGGATCAAAAGGTATTGGTGTTGGTAAATATAATTTTGAAGGTGTTCCATCAACATTTCTAACTCTATCATCGTCAATATATTGTCTTCCATTTTCATCTGTATGTATATGTCTATATTGAAGATTTAATGCTAAACCTCTTCCTGAAGGGTCATGTTGAGTTCTTAAAAATTGTAATTGATTTGGAGTTAAATCAGAAGGTTCTCCATGATTTTGTGAACGGAAGGCGAACTCCATATTTGCTGATTGTGCTATCTGGTCTACTCTTTGTTCTGTATATCCTAAATCTCTTAGTGATTCTTGTAATCTATGATAATCGTGAGTATTTTCATAATAATTTTCTAATGCTGTATTTAATGCTCCTGCTTGTTCTGTTTGTATATTTTGTGCTAGAGTTGACATATGTCCTGCGTCAGCGTTTCCGCTTTGACTTTGGTGAACTGGTAAGTTAAAGGCGTCTACTTGGTCTCCCATATATCTTATGTAAATAAATTAAAATTAAAATATTTTCATATACTATAAATGCCCCCCGCTTTGTTATTAAAAGGTGATAAAGATTTTTATGGTGAATTAAAACCTAAAGGTAGTATTAATCCTCAAGATTTAGAACGCCCCCCTCCACCGCCGAACCCTATGTCTAATGTAAAATTATCTAATGCTCTTCAGAGAGAAAATGCTGTTGAAAGAATAACTAAAGATTTATCCACACCTGCGGATCTTGGTTCAAGTGAAGAACCTACATTTCAAGGAGAACTACAAAGAACTGATTTAGATAAATTAAAAACTCAACCTGATAGTATCGGTCAAAAAATAACTAAATTTTTAACTGCTCCTATAGTTGAAGTAGATGAAACAGCGAGAGAAAGTCAAAGAAAAAGAGTAGAAGCGAGAATCATCGGTGACGAGAGTATTGCCCCCGCTACTAATGAAATTAGACCTATTGGAGAAGTTCCTCAACAAATTGGAATAAATATAAGAGAATATATTGATAATAAATTATTTATGGCGGTTGTATTAGTTGGAGGGATATATTTAACAGGTCAATTTTTACAAGGTGCTGGTTCTTCATTTGGAAAATCTTCTAAAAAATCAAATTCAAATGAGTAATTTATTTAATAAAAAATCAAGAAAAAAAATTAAAAAAAAAATATTTATTAATGTATAAAAATGTCTAATCCTCAACTTATCCATCGTGCTAATGAAAATAGTTCCCTATATAATACTATTAAAGCAAGAAACTCTAAACAGAATGTTTTTGATTATGTGAATGAAGGTGAATTAAATGTATGCCCTTATGCTAAATCTCGTGTTGTAGTAAATCCTACTACTTCATTAAATGCTGATGGCGGTCAAACTATTAAGTTCGAACTTCCTAACTTCGGTTTATTAGATGATTTATATCTTCAAACTGAGTTTGCTCGTGGTGATACTAATGCTGATACTGGTGCTAAAGATTGTTTCTTAGTAGATATGGCGGGTGCTTTTACATTCTCAAAGATTAGAGTTGTATATAATGGTAATACAGTCTTCGAAACTACTCCAGAACATTTAGTTGTATCTCTCTATGGTCGTGCTAACAGAGAACAAAGTCTTGTTCTTGACGGAATGCTTGGTTCTGCTATTGTTGGTGCTGCTAATGATACACATACTAATTTAGAAGGTCGTATGGCGATGGCGAGTTCTTTCGGAGGTCAAAAATTATCTTGCCCCTTAAAATGTTGGTTCAGTGAAAGTGTTGGTAGAAACTTTGATTTATATAGTTTATCTTCAAAATGTTTCTTAGAAGTAGATTACAGACCTATCCTTGATGTTCACGGAAAGGCGGAAACTGCTGCCGACAGAATCACATATGCGGGATCAAATCTTATATGCTACTTAAATGAATTATCTCCACAAGAAATTTCTGCTTATCAATCTAGAAACTATGCTCCGAATAGTGTAAGTTCTCAACTTGGTTATACTACGACTCAATTAGTTGAATCAGTTGCTACCCCCGTTCTTGTTACTGCTACTACTGCTGGAAATAAAATTAAAATTAATAGTATCTCGGGTCTATGCCGTAGATTATACGTATTTGCTACTCTTGATGCGGATCGTGCTTCTACTACTGCTAAGAAATATATGAATCTTGTTGACCTTGGTTCAATTAAAATCTCTGCTAATAATCAAGTAATTTATGAAATACAAGATTGTGGTGTTGGTATTGATAACCTCAACAGAACTGCTGGTAATGGTTATCAAACCGATCAATTCGTAGAAATGTTTCATAATAAATTAAGCGGTCCGGCGAATGGTGCTGTTGCTTCTGATACTTATAAATTAACTGATATTGGAGTTGATAAATCTATTGGTAAGACTTCGGGTGATGAGTTCGAGTTCTCGAGAGTTAAAGTTATTAATTTCGGTATGAATCCTGATGATTACAGTTCTGCTGATGGCGCTCTTGCTTTATCTCAAGTTAATGTTCCTGAATTAGAAGTTAAGTTCCCGACTGGAACTTCGGGCGCTCATAGTGTTCATGTAGTTGCTGAATTAATTACATTATCTACATACAATACTTCTGCGACAGGTCAAATCAATTTCAAGTCTATTTCTGAATAAATAAAATATGTTTTATATATATATAAATAATGGTTCTTTTAACATTCTCTTTTACTGGTGAAAATACAACAGGGGCGGCGACTTTTACTATCGCTCAAGAATACAAATTCAAAAATCTTTATATTGAAGACATTAAATATAATATCTTTAATCAGCAACTAGAAAATACTATCTCTTCAGGCACTACAAATGCGGGGATCGCTTCCGTGTCTACGCTAATTACATCTCCACTTGGTATTCATATGGATTTTTTAGATACTAAAGATTGTGTATTATATTCTCTTGGTGATGGTTCAGGTGAAACATTAAACACCGCACAAAATATAACTGGTATGATTCCGATTGGTTATGCTGGTAAAGTTGGTTCTCAACCTGTATCTACAAGAAATACTATGTCTCATTCATATCCATATAAAGTAATATCTAATAGACCTCAGACGTGGGCGGTTGGTAAATCATTAGTATTTAATTTATACTTTAGGGATGTGATGACAGATGGTATAATTAAAGATTGGGCGAAAATGTCGGGAACTACTGACGCATTCTCAGATATTAATTCTATTTCTATAACGCTAAGATTAGAATAAATATATTTTATAATTAAATGACACAATTACAAGATTTTAATATAAATGAATTAATGTTATTTATAGTAGGTGTTTTAGGTTCATTAGGGGGATTATGTGTAATAATACAAAAATCTAAATGTCAAGAAATATCATTTTGTTGTTTTAAATGTAAAAGAGATGTAAGAGCGATTATAGAAGAAGAAAAATTACAAAAGACAGGTCATACAGGTAATACTCCGAGATTGCCTGAAAAAAATAATCCTTAAATACATTCAAAATAGTAATTTTAAATATATGTAATTATAAATGACAGAAGAATGTAGTGATTTCAAAGACGTTCATTATGCTAACAAAAATAAAAAGTTATGTAATTATTGTTCTTACAGACTTGCTATCCCTTCAAAGAATCACCAGTATTGTTCTGAAATATGTAGATTGTTACATTTATCTATAACTAAAAAATTAGATATTGAAGATATTGCTAATTTAATTAAATTATCTAAGGTTGATTTAATTCATATAATATTAACTTTGAAATGTCAAGAAATTTCTTTAGAGGGAGTTCATAAAATATTAAATAAACCTTATGATTACAAACAAAAGATATTAAAGAAAGAAGATAAAAAAGTATTGATTAATTTTGATTAATTTTTATAGTTTCATAAAATCAAGTAAAAAATTATAAAAAAAATAATATTTTATATTTCATAAAAATGGACAGTCAAAGTATTATAGATAGTATGTTAAGAGGAGTTATGATTGCTGGAGTAAACCGCGCTGTATTCGAAAGAAAACCTGTATTCTCTATGGGGACGATCAACCAAGGTGTTCGCTTAGGTGTTGCTTCTGTAGGGTATGACGTCGTAGTGAGACCTGCTGTGAAACAAGTTCTTCCACAATTACCATTACCAAATGGGAAATAAATAATTTTTTTATTATTATATATATATAAATGAGTGATAAACTATTACAATTTGATTTGTCAGATATCCCACGTCATCCTAGTATTGTTCTAGCAGGAAGAAGACGTTCAGGGAAAGGTGTTCTTGCTAAAGATTTATGCTACAATTTTTTTAGGGGACAAAAAATTAAAAATTGTTTTTTATTTAGTCCGACAGCAGAAATCGCGACAAACGGATTCGACTATGTTCCTATAGAATTTAGATATAATGAAGTTGATGTAGAAGTTATAGAAAGAATACTTAAAAGACAAGAATATCTTATCCGTAATGACCCGCGAGGAGATTTCAGCACTTTAATCATTATTGATGATATAATTGCTTCTAATGATGCTAAACAACAAAAAATATTAGATAAATTATTTATCTGTGCTAGACACTATCAGATATCTCTTATAGTTTGTTATCAATATATTAAAAAAGACTTCACGCCTGTTGCTAGAGATAATGTGGATTTAATATTTTGTTTTCAACAAAGTAATTTTGATAATAAAGATGCTCTTAATAGGCAATATTTATCTGTTAATGATAATAAAAAAGATGGTATGGATTTAATAAATAAATATGCTGTAGGTTATCAAACACTTACAATAATGAATACAACTAACTCAGATAAATATTCTGATTTCTGTTTTTATTATGAAGCGGATTTAATAAATAAGAAATTTAAATTAGGTAAAGATTATGAATGATATTTAAATATTTTATATAATAAATGCCTCAAGTAGTATCAAGACATTCATTAAGAAAATTAACAGAAGAAAAAGATAAAAAAAATATTATTATTGATGTAGTAGTTGAAGAATCTAAAGTTGAAGATAAAAATCTATCTGTATCAGTTCAGTCGTCGGAAGAGAATGAAGTTAATCAAAAGTAATTATAATTGGACCTTTTAACATTTTTTTTTCTTTTGGTTTCTGTGGTATTGGTGGGTATTTACTATCTGGAATCGCATGACCTCTTGGTTTATTAGGGGCATTCATTTTTCTAATTTTTATAAATAATTCATATTGAGAAGGTTCAATAATGCCTTCTTTATATCTATAATATAAATCACTATATATTTTTCTCCAGGGTGGACTCCACTTCTGTAAATGTAAGACATCTTCTTCTTTATATTGTATTTTATTTATAGTTCTTTTTCTCATTATATATATGAAAGAAAAAAAATATTAAAATATTCTCTTGTAGAGTCAATAGAGTAGAGTAATTGATTTAATAATATCCCGGATCGACTTGACATTTATATTTTTCTATTTGTCTTTTAAAATATTCTTCTTTTAATTTATAATATTCACGTCTAAATGAATCATTTTTAGGAAAGTTCATACATATAACATTTTTTAACATTTCAATCTCTTCTTTATATTCTTCATTTCTTTTAACTTCTTTTTGTATATCAATCTTTTTCCATTCTAATTCTTCTTTTAGTTTTTCATTCATTTCAAGGAGTTTTCTATATTCGATGTTCGCGAAGATCGACGGCATTATATTCTTTATATATAAAGTTGTTTCAAAGTGGATTTCAAATTTCAAATTTATTTTTTTTCTTAAACCCATAATTGTTCTGAAGATAAGTTCATTTTATATGCTACAAATACACTATAGAAACTAGTATTTTTTTTATATTCAAAATCTCCATTCTCTAATAATTTAGCATAATGTATTTTTGTAGAGGGTGTAATAATTTGTAAATGTTTTATATTCTCACCAAATATTTGTCTCATATATTTACTAAACATATTACAACTATTCATAATAATTATAAATGGTCTATCTAATTGAACTAATCTTTCTAATACTTTTTTCTTAATATTTGTTTCAAATGGTATATTTGTAATGATGATATCACTTCCAATAGAACCTTCTAACATATCTAATGAAGGGTCAAAATATACATTATTGTGCCCTACAATATTTTTTAATATTTGTGGTGAATTACTTTTACTTGCGTTTAGCATACACGATTCCCATATAGTCTTATCTTTAGGTATAATATCACCAATTAAACGCCAGGTTTCTTCAGTGGTATAGTAATCGTCGTATTTAGCGTAAAAAGGACTATCTTTGAAGTTCGCCATTATTAAATATATATATAATTT
>Ga0208767_1003018_pt1 | contig 12421 bp, 5 predicted proteins | sample VirMetDEL_Mar_21_FD_184514 | JGI IMG/M metagenome (GOLD analysis project Ga0208767, IMG submission 184514) | Aqueous microbial communities from the Delaware River and Bay under freshwater to marine salinity gradient to study organic matter... | ecosystem: Environmental > Aquatic > Marine >... | reverse complement strand
TAGGTAATCCAAAGCTTGAGGAAGCAATGGAGAAATTCGGATATACTTTCAATAAAGATGGTTCTTGGAGTTATGACCCTAAGAATCGTATTACAGATTCCATAATGTTTACTACTGCTGTAAAGGTTGGTGAAGTTCGTTCTGTAGATTCTATAGCTGATGCTACTTCTGAAGATGTTCAAGAGTTTTACAATAGTGACTATCGTATTCAGATGGAAACTCCAGAGCACCATATTGATACAGATGTGATTGAAGGTGTTCAGTATAGAAAACTTGTTATTGAGAATGTAGATCCCGAACTTGAATATACTATGCCTGATGGTACAGTTATATCAGGTGCCAAATTGGTAAGTGACTACAACAAAGCCATATATGAAAATGTATATGAAGGATATGAAGAACTCAAGAAATTATTCTACGATGAAGAAATAGGTCTTCCTGATAATGATAAAATCATAAATGCTCTTAGAGAGCAGGTTATTGAACAGGAAAAACCTGAAGACATGTTACGTGCTCTTGATTGGCTTGATGTCAATAGAGGTATGGAGATAGGTCCTAATGGCGATCTTATTCAAGGAGAAAGAGAAACAGTTCTTCCATTATGGCATCCTGATATTGTGTATCAGGTTGAAAGCATGATGAACTCGTTCTTTAAAAAACGTGTATCTAAACAAAAGACAGAAAAAGGTGGAGGTGCATCTTTATATAATGCGTCATCTTACGGACTATCTGCTGAAAACCCTAAAGGATATAGAAAGCCTAAGATCGTATTCAACGAAGAAGGCGGTATAGATCATTTTGAAGCCATCTTGCCTGTTACAATGAGTTCTCTTGAAGAGTATGCTGATGAGAATGGATTCATTGATATTAAAAAGATTGAGGAAATAGATCCTGATATACTTAAAGGCATCTTCTATCGTATCCCTACAGAGCATAAATATTCAATGTTCCATATTAAGGTCATTGGATTCCTTCCTGCAGGTGTAGGTGGTCAGATTATTCTGCCAGAGGAAGCTACTACCATCGCAGGTCTTGACTTCGATATTGATAAATTATACGGATTACTGTATAATATTGAACAATACGGAGAGCCTCTTCCTGAAATGGAAGCCGAGTATCAAAAATGGAAAAGTACACCTAGCTACTCTCCTAAAGCTGGTAAAGATATAGTAAGAGCAGATATTGATAACTTCGATGACACAAGAGGTCGTAGAGAGTTTGCAGCCAAAGAAGGCATTAGATGGGATAAAAATGATAATCAGTTCACTAAGAAGATCACACTTAGAAAGACTCCTTCGAGCATGGACAGTAAAGCATCTCGTGATAACTTAAAGCTTGACCTTGCTTTTGCGGTATTGACAAACAAGAGAACTGCACAAGAGACACTTACACCAGGAGGATTTAAAATAATTGAGGACACTGTTGATCTGATACTTGAGTTGTCAGGACAGACAAAAGGTAAATTGAATCCTATGCTTAATTCTACAAGTAGAGAAGTATTCAATCGTAATATGACAGGTCTTGACCTTATTGGAATCTTTGCAAATCATGTTGCCAATCATTCTCTTATGACTTTAGGAAACGTATATTTTCCTATAATAAAAGATGAAAACGGTAAAGTTAAAAATGATTATGCTATAAAATTTAACGGGCAAACTCTTAGAAGTCTGAGTCAAATGAAAGTAGGAGAAGTTAACATTATGGATCTCAAGCAATTTCTTGCTGCTGCGGTTGATAATGGTAAAAACCCTCTTGCTTCTTTCTTAAACCTCACTACTGTAACTGCTGATGTTGTAGCTACAATGGTAAGAACAGGATTCCCTATAGAAAGCGTTCTTATGTTCAGTGCAAATCCTGCATTGAAAAGAATGACATTAGACCTTTCAAGAGCAGGTAATACTTTTCAAGATACACAAGAAGAAGTATTAAAAAAGCAATCTCAAGAACTTTTTGAAGGTATAACAAAAATACTTTTTCCTAAAGGTTATACAGATTCAGATGTTAATTATGCAAAAATAGAGTCTGTATTGAATGCTGCAGAACTTACTTACAATAGAGATACAAAGTCTGGAACATTGTCAGATTCTATAAGTAAGTCAAATAAAACAATTGAAGATCTTGTTAAAGATAAAGATGTAAAAGAACTTGCTATAAGATTTAATACTATTTCTTTGTACAAAGAAGTAAAAACAAACAACGCAGAACCTTTATCCCGTATTATGAGTCATATGAGATATGATTCAAGTAATAATGCTGCAGGTCCTACTATTGCTCATAATAAAGCTAAACAACTTAAAAAAGAAGACCTTTATAAGATATATTCTATTGCAGGTTGGCAAGAATTAATGATGGATGTTGAATATAACCCCGTAAGACACGTTGCCGCTTTTTATAAATATGGAGTAGAGGAAGCAAGTAGGATAACGAGTGAGGTTACAAAGATACCTTATGGTACATCTGATAACAACATATTCAATGTAGGACTAAATGCATTTATGGAAATGGTGGTCCCTCAAGATAAATCTATGACACCTGAAAATATCAATCAATTTTACAGAGCCATAGAGACAATGCTTGCCACTTCTTATCCTACATTTAGATTAGAAGAAATGCGAAGAGTTGTAGAGACTCTTCCTTCCAGGATAAAAGCATATGAAAATGCAAATCCTGATAGTCCATATACTACATTCTTAAGACACTTTAATCCTCAAAGTTCTAAAGTTGTTAAATTCAAAATATTGAGATTTGATCGTAACGGTGTTGATCCTATTCAAAAGGAAGAAATGAAAAAAATGTTTCTTGAAATGCTTAATGATAGCAATGAAGAAGTATCTGCGTTGGCACACGATCTTGTAAAGTATGCGTTTGCAACTACTGGTTACATAGAAACTCCATATAAGTTTACTGACCTTATACCTGCTGACTATACTTCAGCACTACAGGAAAATGGGCAGATGCGTTATGTAGAGCATCTTAAAAAACATTATAATCAAAAATATGATTCTTTTGAAGGTTCAAAAGACCTTGAGACTATGAGAAATATTATTGACCAAATAGTAAGAAATCGCTATAGACACCTTTCATTAAAGTATATTGATATTGAAAACACTAAAAATATTCAGCATTTAATAAACAACAATGTATTGGAAATATTGATTCCTTTAAAAATGGTAGCAAGTAAAGGAGAAAAAACAAAATTAAGTTATGTCAAATCTGCTTATGAAAAAGATGGTAAGATGACATCAGTTCCCTTGAGAGCTACAGGTGAAATTACTGAAGATGGTATGGTGGTATACCGAGAAATAGGTAGATTAGGTGCAGATAATGAAATATTAGAAATGAGTTATGATCTTGCTGTAAACAATAAACCTCTTATTTCTGAAATAGACTCGTATGATTATATTCCTACAGAAGCAGAAAAGAAAGCCAACTTCTCAAAAGTTGAGCTGAATCCTGTATCTGCTACAGAAGCATTACTTGCAGCAAGTGAATTGTTACCTGATCTGAGTTTTGAAAAGATTGAAAAAGTTACTGACAAAAACAGGGCTACTCATCCTTTTATGGTTGCTATCAATAAATTATCTTTGCCACAAAGACGACAGCTTAGAAATATTGTAGGAGAAAATACTACAGTGAGTTATAAATTGGTATCTAAATTAATAGCATTGTCACAGCAAGCAGAGACATTACCCGAAACTACTACTCAACCAACACAACAACCAGTACAACAAGTTGAAACTAAACCTGTCTTGACAAGCACTACATTTAAAGATGTATTTACTGAAGAAGAGCAGCAAAGAATTGTCAGCAATGTTGCTCTAAAACACTTTAAAGGTGATGAAGCTAGAGCATTGAATTATATCAATGAAGCTTTTGCTAAGACCAATAATACTACAGTAAAAGTAATATCAGGTGGGCAGACAGGTGTGGACCAATTAGGTCTTACCGTTGCAACATCTCTTGGCATCGAAACAGGAGGAACAGCACCTAAAGGTTACAGAACTGAAAAAGGTAACGATGAATCTCTTTCTGATTTCGGACTTGTAGAAAGTTCTTCTGCAGGATATCCCGCAAGAACAGAAGACAATGTAAGAAATTCTGATGGTACTGTATACTTTGCTTTGGATGTATCTTCAGCAGGATTAAGAGCAACAAGAGCTTTTGCTAAAAAACATAATAAACCTTTTATATTGAATCCTACTGCTGATGTATTAAGAGAGTGGGTAAAATCAAATAATGTTGCAACTCTCAATGTTGCTGGTAATAGAGCAAGTAAAATTCCAGTTAAAAGATTAAAGAACATAGAATCTCTTCTAACATCCGCGTTAAGATCAGATGATTCTGTAATTAACCTTCTTAAAGAATGTTATTAAAATGGCATGTGTAAACCCTAACGATCCATTATTTAAAGAAATACTCAGTAGAGTGGACAATCCTCTTCTTGCTGAACTTGAGTTTGATTTTGTAAACAAAAGTGAGCAGGAAGTAAAACTTTCTATGGATGCTCCTGTAACAGTAGCCTCTACGATATTTGATCTTGAGCCTAATATTACAGATGAAAAGATCAAATCAATATATGAAAACTATGTAAAATTAATGGATAGAAAGCGTGAAGGAAAAGGTGTTCCTTTTGAAGCTTTTAAAAAATTAATGGAATCATATCAGGTATATAAGCATAAAGATACTTATATATTCGGTCAGTATGATGTTCAGAATGCCGTTTTTAATGCGAGAATGAACAGCTCTCCATCAACTAAAGAATTATTTGCAGAGGCTATTCCCAATTTAGTAAATCAAGGCGTTGATTTTATAGCATTTTTACCTCCTCTTTATGCTGACATGCTTAAAAAAAGAGGTTATACAACTTCTGAAAAATCTTTTGGTTATGATTTTAAAGGAGAAAAGATGCAAAAATTTGCAGTTGCATCTACTCCTATTGTGTTCCAAAAGATATTTAAGAAAAGCAGTGGAGAGGTATCTTCAGCAGAACTTGATGAATATAATAATAGTATTGATTTATCAGAATCTCCTGTTGAAATACGTGAAGAACTTATAAAAAAAGCGGGCAATGATACTGCTGAAATACTTAAAACATATCTTAGTCAGTTTGGAATTACTGTAAAAGATATTGGTATAATAGCTGAAGCACTTGGTACTGATGAATTGGGTTTTGCTGATCTTCTTTCAAAAGTAGCTTATACAAAAGGAAAAAAGAATCTTCCTCCCGTAGCAGGGGAATTTATTGCGTATATGATGCAATATAATCCTTTGGTACAGGAAATTATAAATACTTTAATAATTAAGGAAGTAGTTCCTATACCTGTTAATGACCCTAATTTTGGAACTTATAGAGAAACCCAGAGGTACAATTATAAAACACTCAATAAAGATATTTATTTTAAGTACATAGGAAAACTTATAGCTGAAGACCTTCAAAATAAAACCGAAGGTAAATATGATAAATCTCTTATTGAAAAAATTAAACAATTAGCTACAACATTTTTTAATTATTTAAGAGGTGTTCATGTAGATAAGATCAATAAGAATATTGGTATTATCTCAAATAACATATTAAAACAGAATAAAAAACTTATAACATCTTCAAAATATAAACCTGGAGCTGAAGGTAAAAAAACAAAACAGGTTTCTTTAACTGAAGCATTTGAATCAGATGCCTTTGGTAAAGTCATTATAGAAAAGCTTAGTAAACAAGGATTTATTCTCACAGGGTCTACAGCAATTGGAGAGCAGGGAACAATTCAAAGACCTGATGAAAATTTATTGCACGATATAGATTGGGTTTCTCCATTTAATAGAAAAGAAACATGGGATAAATTCTTAGCTGAATATCCTGATGCGATATATGTAAGAGAAATAGATTCTAATGAAGACTACACTACTGATACATGGCTTATTGCTCCTAAAGGACATAGCATTAAGAATTATACTACCGAAACTTACGGGTCAGCTAACAATCTTAGAACTATAGTAAAAGCTTATGATGTTGTTAACAGTAAAGGAGAAACAGTAGGTACATATAGATTAGAAGAAAACCCAGATGGTAAACCTATAGAAGTTGTTGAAGGTGTTGAAGGTAAAGTAATTGATTTCTTTAGTTATGAAAAGTATAATCAATTAGCACCTTTTCAAAAAGAAGGTGTAAACCTTGCTAACTGGAGAGATATATTTGCAGCAAAGCTTGATTTTGCAAGATATAAGGATATATGGGATTACAATAGATTCATACCTAATGAAAATTTACCAAGTGCTGAAGAGGTTGAGGAGAAATCCAAAGAAGGTTTAGATAAAGTATTCGAACTTAACCCTGAACTTGCAGAAATAGGTAGTATGGATGACTATGCAATGTATCTTACAACTATTTTTCCTGAAAGTCAGTTTGATGATATTCTATTTTCTTCATCTAAAGAAGATGTATATGGTAGTAATTACCTTACACCTGATCTTGAGTACTCAAAAAAGTATGGTCCTATAAATAAAGCTTTTATTGTAAATCTGGAGAATCCATATCAAGCAAAAGAATTTGGAATCAATAGATCCACTATCGCTATTCTAAAAAAAGAAAATCCTGATGCAGACGGATTTATCGGATGGGAAGGAAATAACGTTAGGATGGATGAAATTGCTTATTACCAAAGTTTAGGTTACAGCAGAGAAGGTGCTATAAAAGAAATATCAAGGGTTCCAAGATCTTCAGGCACAAGAACAGTATATGTTAATAATCGTTCTCAGAAATATGAGTTAGGTTCTAAACAGGACCAACAAGGTTTTAAAAACTATATCGCACAGCAAGGAGGTCAGGATGCTGTATTCTTTCAAGAGCCTTTGAATACCAGAGCAAGTATAGAAAAAGAACTTCTGAAAGCACGTGGTATAAAGCGTTACAAAGGTGGTCTTATGATAACCAAGAATGGTTATTTTGAAGCACTTAAAGCTGTGCAATCTTTGAATAAAGCAGTAGGGTATAAAGCTGCTCGTATAAACAAAGCAAATAGATTTGGCGCAGGAGGTCGTGAGATATTTTATATAAATATCAACGCTCAAACAGAAATGTTCCAGGATACATCTTCTCAAGGTGCTCCAAATGAAGAGCTGAACAAAAAGCTAAAAGCTTTAATGTCAGATCTCGGTTTATCTCTTGTTAACTATGATGAGTATGCTAAAGCGTATAAAGAAAAATATGGCAGAGAGTTAACTGCAAATGCTGCTGCTGATATGATGAATCGAACTATTGCAGTTCGTGAAGGTACTGAAAAACTTGATACTCTTAGTGAGGAGGTTGCACACTTTATAGTGTATGCAATGAAAGATGACCCACGTGTACAGGAAGCACTTGCTGAGATTGAAAACACTTCTTACTGGCAAAAGTATAGTGACATCTATAAAAAAGTCTACAATAACAATATGGACAAAGTACGTCTTGAAATTGTTGGTAAGATGATGTCTGATGTACTTATTGAAAACATTACTTCTGAATCTTCTCCTTGGTGGAAAAGAACGTTTTATAGAATCTTAAATGCTTTTAATAATCTTATTGGTGGAGTAAAAGGCAATAAGAAAAAAGAAAGGCGTATTAAAGAAGGTCTTACTGCTATTGCATCCCAAACTCTTGAAACACCAAGTGTAGTTAAGGAGAGAATTGAGAGTATGAAACCTCAAGAAGACGGTGTATTCTTTCAAATTGACCCTGAAATGTTTGAGAACTCCAGATTGCTTGACAATATGGATAAAGAACTTAAAGAAGCTATCTATGTACTTAAACGTAAAGTTGATAAGTATAAAGCACGTGGTACTAAAGACTTTATGCAAGCGGAAAAGGATCTTATTAAATCACTTGAAAGAGACCTTGGCGCAAATGCTAATGAAAAATACAATGAAAATCGTATCACACAAGGGCTTGTAAATTTCATATCTCACGCTGAAACTGAAGCTGATGCTGTTCTTAACAGACTTTCTATAATGAGAGAAGCATTTGGTGCTGGTATGTATCAAGATGAGCTTGAAAAGTTTGCAGAGCTTGTGTCTGATATGAATAACTATATTACAATATACGAACCTATAGTAGACGCATTGCTTGCAAATACCGTCAACGACAGGAATACACTTAAAAGACAGGGAGCTGATGATGTAACTCTTGAAAGACACGATGCTCTTATTGATGCTCTTAAGAATATACAGACAGGTATAACACAGATGTCAAACGATTATGTTTATTATGGTCGTAATATTTACGCAAGTACAGTAAGACCTTTTATTGAGCAGTATTATAAAGATAAAACCATGACGGCAGAAGAAAGAGAGACTGCTATCAATAGGGATTTTGAAGAGCTTTTAAAACTTACAGAAGAAACAAGTGAAGATAACGGTACTTGGAATAGATGGTTAACATCTATGTCAGAAAATCCAGATAAGTTACTGGCTCTTACTGATAATCTTGTAAAAGATAAGATACTTTCTGCTCAAATGGAAACGCTTGATGACATGCGGGACCTGTATGATATGGATGCTAAACTTAAAGATTCTGGCGTTGAAAATACAGAGTTTGTTTATGAGAGAGATTCTAATGGTGAACTTACAGGAAACTATGTATCAGAGATAAATGAAAAACAATTCAATGATGCCAAAAAAGCATTCTATGAACAATTGCATAAAGATCTTGGATTACCAGAAGATCCTGCTGATAGATGGAGATTGTTAAAATCTACACCTACTATTGAAGCTGAATATATAGAGAGAGAAAATGAATGGGTAGAAAAAAATACAGACCTTAATCCTGAGTATAAAAAAATTCTTCTTGAAAAAAGAAGAGGTTTTATCACAAACGCTCTTAAGTTTAAAAATGAAATTGCTCTTTTTGACCGTATTGTAAAAGAAAACCCTGGAGCAAGAGCGTCAAAACTCATAAGCATTATGGCTAAGACCGATAAAGTTGCTGCAGGAAATCTTAAAAGAGGTCTTAAAAATTATACAAAGTGGAAGAATAGTAGAATATGGACAGACTATAAAGGAGACATGCATTTTAGAAAAGAGTTTGCTATGCCTAAAAAAAGTATATATGGCAATTCTCAGTATGATGCTATTATGGCTAATCCTGCAAAAAAAGAATATTACGAAAAGCTGATGGTAATGCGTGAAAAGCTTACAGCTCATATGAGTTTTAGATATTCAAATAGCAAACTTGCACCTCAGATCAGAAAGGATATTCTTGAAAGATTAAAATCTGATAAGAAACGTACTATTCAAGAAACACTTAAAGATCTTTATCAAAGAAGAGAGGATGATACACAATTTGGTATGCAAGTTCTTGACGAAAGAGATCAGCCTATTAAAAATATACCTATATACTATAGCAGTAAACTAAGCAATATGAGTGACTTGTCTCTTGATGCTACAGCTACTATGGCAATGTTTGCAAATATGGCAAATAGGCATAGAAATCTTATAAGTATACAGAATGTAGTAGAGATTACAGGGGATGTTCTAAGAGAGCGTCAAGTTACACAGTCTGCAGGTGTTGCGTCAACTGCTGAAAGAATGATGAGTGGGGGAGAAAGAAAAGCAAAAACAACTAAAGGTGGTGAATCTTATAAAAGATGGAAGGATTACATTGATATGATCTATTATGGTGAATTAAAAGATGATCAGAATCAAGTACTTCCTGATAGTGTAAGTGAAGCTAAGATTGTTGATGCACTTATAAAATATACTGCTGTTAATAGTCTTGCGCTTAACGTATACTCTGGTATATCAAACATAACTCTTGGTAATGCTCTTATCAGAGAAGAAGCATTTGCAAAACAATATATAACACAGCAAGATCTTTCTAAAGCACGTAAAGCATATTGGACAGATCGTAGTGATGGTGTTGCAGGTTTGATGGGAGATATTGGAAATACAAGATCTTCAAATAAACTACGCCTCTTTTTAGAAAGGTTTGATGTACTTCAAGATTTTGAAAATAGAACCAGTGATGTAAATACTGATCGTAGTAGATGGGGTAGAATGTTCAAAGATTCGACATTCTTTTTCTTAAACCATGCAGGTGAACATCAGATGCAATCACGTATGGCACTTGGGCTGGCTTTCAATAAAAAAGTTCTTAATAAGGAAGGTAAGCAAATAGATTTCTATGATGCTCTTGTAGTTGAGAATAATAGAATGAAAGTTCAAGATGGTATTAAAAATCTTGACGGTTCTGATTTTACAGATGCTGATGTAAGAGCATTTATAATGAAGATACAAGGTGTAAATCAAAGATTACATGGTATCTACAATGTAAATGATCGTAATGCTCTACAGAAAAAAGCTCTTGGTAGAGCAGCAATGCTTTTTAGAAAATGGTTTGTTCCAAGTATGAACAGAAGATTTGAAAAAAAGTATAGAAACTATATGATCGGTGATGATCTTGAGGGTTTTCACAGAACTGCAGGTAGATTCTATTGGCAGTTAATTAAAGAATTAAAAGAAGGTCAATTGACATTTGCTTCTGCTAAAGAGAATTATAATAATCTTTCGGATGCAGATAAAGCCAATGTCACTAGAAGCATGGTAGAAGTAGGTTATTTCCTTGCAGCTTCTATACTTGGAGGTATATTGACAGGACTTGCAGGAGATGATGATGATGATTATTTTTTGAATATGGCTGCTTACCAAGCACAAAGATTCTCTACAGAGCTTGGTATATTTATTCCCGTTTGGAACTCTACAGAAATATTCAAACTAGCTTCATCTCCTTCTGCTGCTGTAAACCAAGTTGAGTCTTTAATGAGACTGACAAAAACAATAAATCCTGGGTTTTTCTATAATGATGACCCGTTTTTTAAGGTTTATAAAGCAGGTAGAAATAAAGACAAATTAAGAATAGGTGTTTGGGCAAGAAGGCAAATACCTATGGCTGATACTATTGAAGATTGGTTCTACCCAGAAGAACGACTAAAATACTTTATACGATAAAATGGCTGCTCGAAGACAAAAGAATGTAAGATGAAGATGGGTGGTGCTCGTAAAAAGAAATAACTACTCACCTGTGAACAACAAAAAGGGGGCTTTTAAACCCCCTTTGTTTTTTCTATATACTCAATAACCAATTTTAAATTATCAACAGTCGCATCACAACTATCATCATCTGGTTCCCAAGTGCCTGTACGTAGCATTTGAATATCTTCTACAACTGCAAGCAGTGCTTCCAATGCTTCTTTACGTTGTTTATCAGCTTTTGTTTTGGGTACAAAGTTTTCTTTTACAAACTTTTCCCATCTTTCAGATACATCATTGACTTCTTTTACAATGATATCAAGACCATTGAATCTTGATGCATCCTTTCCATATGTTAACTCAGCTATCTTAATAGGACTGAGTATTTCTTTCCAATCTATTTTCATTATCTATTCGTAAGGTTATTAGTTGACTTTTTGGTCGTTTTCGTCAGTCTTCATACATACTTGACACACCTTACCACCGTTAAGATAGTCCTTGCGCCATACATGGTTCTTGCATCTTTTTTGTCGGATTGCTTTGTAAACCTCCTTGTCAACAGCCTCAGAAGCTTTATCTAACGAATCCTTATCGTACCAAAAATTCATTTTACTCATCTTTGTTTTGGTTTAATAAAATCAATTTCTTCTTTAGTCATATTTTCCATTCTTTCATTCTGCCAATCTGTACCTATAATGGCAAGTGCTTGACCCATATCAAAACCTGTTTCAGAATAACAAAACAATTCCTCACCTGTGTCATCATAAACATGAGTTATATCTACAGTGTTATGTGACCACACATAAAGATACCTTTCATTTGTACTACCATAAGGTCCTTCTTCTTCGTATTTTATTTTTCTATATTGACTACTCATCTTTGTTTTGGTTTAGTTCATCGTTGCTTTCCATAATTCAAATATTCCTTTGTTGTTTTCCATAATTCCGTAAATGCCACCCACAGTAACCAGCAGTGTCATGAACAGTCCGAAAAAGAGCATGATTTTCTTAAACATCTTAAAACGATAATTCTGGTTTCCGTTCGTCATTTTATTCGTGTGTTATGTTTTTAATCTTCTTTGTTTTTAATTCGACAACTAACCTAAACCACATTAAAACGATGGTTTAGCCAGACGTTAGCAACAAGGCTACTTTTCGTTAATCTACAACAACGCAACTGGTCGCCCATTCCCTCACATACTTTTCTCTTTTCATAAAGTCTTCAAAGCTGCCAAAATCAATCCCGTTACTTTTATGATATTCATAAAATGCTCGGTCTTTACTTTCTGCTTTTATAATTTTCTCAGGGTATTCTTGAGGTATCCCTTCCATACCAGTTGCTAAATAGTAGTATTTTAATTTGTACTTTTTCATAATATTTTCATTTTTAAAACCGCCAAGTTGCTAACAACATGTATATTGCATAGCCT
>Ga0208767_1003016_pt1 | contig 12421 bp, 18 predicted proteins | sample VirMetDEL_Mar_21_FD_184514 | JGI IMG/M metagenome (GOLD analysis project Ga0208767, IMG submission 184514) | Aqueous microbial communities from the Delaware River and Bay under freshwater to marine salinity gradient to study organic matter... | ecosystem: Environmental > Aquatic > Marine >... | reverse complement strand
CGTTGACAACAGTAAGGTCCGATCCCATATGATCTAGTAACTCAACAACCTTCATAAAACTCCTCCGAATCGACGTAACCCTCGATGTACTGCTTAATTAACTCTACCTCAGACAAAGTATGTATCACTCCGTCTTCGATCATATGAGGGTTAAGTTTACGATTAAAGAATGAATCTTCCTGACCGCACTGAAATGGTGACATATCTTTCATTAGTATAACCTTTCTACATCTGCAGTTGCGTCTGCGTGTTTGTGATCTAACATCCAATCGTTCATTGCTTCTTCTGCTGCTTCATAAGTATCCCAACCAGACTCTATACTACCATCGATAGTGAAAAACCATTTACTTTCTTTCTTAACTTGTTCAATCTGATCACGATAATCATCAGCATTGATAGGATCGTTGATCACCCAGGCTTCCAACTCTTCGATTTCTTGTGTTGCATCTAAATATAACATTTTTTCTCCTTGTTTGTTAACCAGCACATGTATTAGATCAAAAATAAACAATCATGTCAACCCCCCCTAAACTTTTTATTTCAAAAACAAATTCTACCACTATATGTCATACACTTATTTTTAATCGTACCTATTACCCAGGAATATACACTAAACTTACACTCAACACTTGACAAAACTATTCCAGGTTTTTGAGGGTCGTGTGAGCGCAGAGCAATTCAAAAAAATTTACCCGTAAAAACGGTTTTCAGAATCCAAACCTCTTTTTCAGAAAAATTACACAAACCAACAAAATCAAAAATGTGAACAAGTCTGTGGATAACTTTATGCACCAAAATAGTGCATCTAAATGCAAATGAGAATTATTCTCGTTTAGTATGCACCAATATAGTGCGCTATCACGATTTGCGCTAAAACGATTTTAAGAGCTTCTAAGCGACTTAAAATTTAACCATAGTACTACCCCTTATAAACAATTTAAACGGCTTAGAAAGGCTTAAAATGCGTTTAAATTCCAGGTTTTTATGATTGTTTATTATGTTCTTTTAGTGTTACGGGTTTATGACAAACAAAAAAATACCCGCTTAGGCGGGTAAAAGGTTTTCTTCTTTTTTCATTAATCGCCAATAATTTGGCGGCTTATATTTTAGATATTTTTTGATGAAGTCTTGCGCGCTTTGTTCGTTTTCAAATTTAACCGCGCTAAGGTAATTGCCGCGACTTCCTAAAACCTGAATAACATATTCAAAACGCATATAACCCCCAAACCATATAAACAAGAACTCCAACATGGATAAGGCTTAAAAAAACCAATAATAAAATTAAATTTCTCATAGTTAAACACTCCCTTTATTTGCTTCAAAAACGGCTCTAGCAAAACCTCTAGCAGTCGCGCTTCTGATATTTTTGGTCTTGAGTGATTTACCGCCTAACAATCTATGCTGGCGGCTTTGTCCGAAGGTCTCACACTCTACAGGCTTTTTTTCAGGCATGACGAAATTACCGCCACTAGTCCATAAACAAGTTTTTTTGCTGTAGGCGTCACGTGGTGCAATATGGTCCGGATAATTTGGGTGGATTGCTTCAGATTCAGGAATATAACCACCATACTCAAAAGGATGGAAATAATAGTCAGGTTTTCGCCATAGCGTAGCGAGACGGCTTACAGGATTTTCTATTAAATAAGGGACTTCCAACAATGAGCCCAACATAGCGACGGCTTTTGCGTTTTCTGTCGCTTCAATTTGAAAACGTGGGTTCTTTTCTACCTTGCGCTTGAAGTGTGAACTACCACTAACTGCTAAGTCATCGCATGGACACCAGCCAAATAAAAATTTTGTTTTGTAACTATGACGTTTAAGCAATTCAAAAATAAATGGATAGAACACATGGTTTAACCGTGTTTCTGTTTCTTGTAGATCCATTTTAATTTTCGTAATACTTCCGCCACTTTTAAAAATTTCTGTTTGTTCTGTTTCTTCGTGTTGTATGTCATAACAGAAACAAGAATATCCAGCTTCCGCCCACGGTTTAACGGCTTCTGTTGTAAAGTCGTATAAACTTATTATGTGTTTTTTCATTTTGTTACCTTTCGTTTTTTGTGTTTTCAAAAATAAAACCGCGTTCTGTCAACTCTTCTTCGGTGTAATAGCTAGAACAGTCAATACATAACCACCCGTTACAGTATATTTGAAGCGCGCGCTCGTCTTCTAATTGACCGCATAAATCGCATGTAGCACTCATACCGCAAAACCCGCGTTAATTGCTTTTTCTAAATCTTCTTTTGATCCCTTAAATTTAAGACCAACAATTACACCTTTTTTATCTTCGTTTCTTCTGTCGTGTTCATCACCATCAATTACTTCTAAACCTTTATATCGTTTTGGCAATTTATCCTTAAACACTACCGAAACATTAATACCCATAAAAGAAACACGTTTTAAAACTGATTCTTTAGCTTTTTCCGAATCGCTAAACGTGTAGGTAATATTTGGTAAATCGCTATTCTTTAAGATTAAATCTTTTCTTTTCGTGTATTCGATAAAATGCACCATTGGAAAAGCTTCATAAATCATTCTGAAATTTAGATCACTAGTCCCGTTTAACCTTATTTGTAGTTTTTTGTTTTGCTTTGTCGCGCTCGCTAACTCTTTAGCAATTTCACCTTTTAATTGCATTAGATAAAGATCAGGATTGCTATATAGATATTCTGTTCTCTTTAACCTTGCCTCTATAGCATTAGTCATGCGCATACGTCCGGACCTTGTGAGGCATACTTCGCGACACTTGCCAGCAGCCGGACATACCATCGCGCCAAATAGCGTTATACCTTTAGCGTGTTTTATTGGGTCCGGTTTAAAATCCGGTTCTAGATATTGAATCCTCATTAATGTAGTTTCGTTTTGTGACTTGTTAAGTTTTGCGGCTTGTTTTGTTAATAATGTAATCATGACTATTTAACCTTTTTAATGATGTTGTTTTCTAGTGTGACCGTAGCAAAAAATTCTCTACCTATGCCTGTTAAATGGGGTCTATTCGCGCCTGTAATGTTTCCGTTAGCTATGTTTTCATCACCTACCATAATAGAAGTTTCACGATAGCGTAATTTTTCACCAATGGCGTCTTTTAATTCCTTTTTACTTTTATATAAAAATAACATCATGACTATAAACCCTTTATAAAGTTACAAAAATAATGCACGCAAACAGTTATAACAAAAGCTCGTGGTAGAACATAAAATATAAAATCTTTAATCATTGTCTTTACCTTCGCTGTCTAACAACTGAAACTCATCGTGTCTATAAACTAACTGATCATTAGGTGCTTCATATTCTGAATACTCATCCTGAATCACAACTTCATTGGTATCGTAGTGTACTCTCAACACAATACCAACAATGTCCTGACCTATAACCTTTACTCTATCGCCTGCTTCATATCTTTTCATTTTATTTTCCTTTTAATTGTTCTATTGCGTCCATTGCGTCTACAGCGTCAAATAAACTACCAACAGCACCATAGGCGCGGAGACAATACGCCATTTCGTCAGTCGCTTTGCGTTTAACTACATCTATGACAATAGAATCATTCATTAATTCGTTAAGTATTTCGTTATATCTTTTCATTTTATTCCCTTTTAGTTTATGTTGCATTGCGTCATTAATTGCTTTGTTTCTTGCGACAGAGAAATAGTACTATTGTTTTTTTAACCTAGTCAATAAATATAAGTAAATAAATATTTAACTGTTTTATTTATACAACACTAGATAAACGGCTTTAGCTTGTCTCTATTGTGTCTCTATAGCTTCTCTGTTGTGTCTCTATAGCTTCTCTATTGTGTCTCTATAGCTTCTCTATTGTGTCTCTATAGGCTGCCGCGCAGTCATTCTTTTTTACTATATGAAATTGTGGATAACTTGTGGACACTTTGTGGATAACTTCCCAGGCACCAAAGTAGTGCATCCCTAGACTTTTTGCACCAACATAGTGCGCGCTGAATACGAATCATTCTCATTAGCATTTACATGCACCAAAATAGTGCTGTGGATACTTTGTGGATAACTTCGTAGCCTGTGGACAGATTGTGGATAACTTTGCACCTGGGGGGAGGGTCCAGGGCGGCTGGTGAGTTTAATTTAGTACCTTAACAGACACAAAAAAGAGTAAAATAGGATAAATACTACATAAATTGACTAATATTTAAGCAGTAGTTATAGTTTTAGAATCAATACTTTACGTTAAGAACAAAAAAGAGCTAAATAGAAGTGTGAAATAGACATTTAGAACTAGTAAGAAGAGGTTCCCTACTAAAAAATGCTTGACAAACTTACAAAAGTATGCTATAATATCGTCTCTATGTAAAACTAAGAGAACTTGTGGACAAAAACCACCATCACGATATGTCTTAAACCTACATAGATATTAATAAACTAAATAAGGATTAACATGCCATATAAAAAAATGAAAGGCTTAGGTCAAGTATCTAAAAAAGAACTAACAGGACTAGGTCAAGTATCTAAAAAAGAACTAGAGATGTTAAAAAAAGCTAAACCTAGAATAGCTCGTAAACCTAAGACAAATAAAGGTTTGGGTCAAATATCCGCACAAGAAATGAAAATGATAAGAAAATATAGAATGAACATGAACAAAAAACCAAAGTAAAAAGGATAAACATTTGTCTGATGAAGATAATGTCCCTAAGAAAAGGGGTCGCGGAAGACCTAAAAAGACAGAAGTAGAAGCAAAAAAGAAAAGAGGTGTTGTCGGTAGACCACCAGGCGAAGCCGCGAGAATTAAAGAGTTCCATGCGCGGCTGTTAGCCACAAGCGGTGAGACGGTAATTAATACTATCATTAGTAAAGCACTTAATGATGATGATAAAGACCAAGTTGCTTGCTTAAAGATGTGTATTGATCGTGTGCTGCCAATGTCCTACTTTGAGAAAGGTAAAGACGCAGGTAGAGGTAGTGTTAACATACAAATATCAATGGTTGGTGATAAGAAAGCTGAAGTAATAGAAGAGCCACAAGATATTGAATACGAGACTGTAGATGTCAGACCTGAAGATTAGTTTACTACCCTGGCAGCAGGAGGTCTGGACAGATGAGTCTAGGTTTAAGGTTATAGCTGCTGGTCGTAGGACAGGTAAGAGTATGTTAGCAGCGTGGAGACTTATAGTGTCTGCGTTAGAAGCTAAGAAGGGTCATGTGTGGTATGTAGCCCCTACGCAACAGCAAGCTAGGGACATTATGTGGCAACAGTTACTGGAGTTAGGACACCCAGTGATAGCAAGTAGCCATATAAACAATATGCAGGTCACGTTAATTAACGGTTCGATGATATCGTTAAAGGGAGCAGACAGACCAGAGACGATGCGGGGTGTAGCTTTAAAGTTTGTTGTACTCGATGAGTATGCAGATATTAAACCTACAGTATTTGAGCAGATTCTTAGACCAGCGTTAGCTGACTTGAAGGGTCAATGTATATTTATTGGTACACCGAAGGGACGTAATCACTTCTATGATACCTACAAGATGGGACAGAGTAAGAAACCAGAAACTAAAGACTGGAAGTCCTGGCACTTTACTAGTTTTGATAACCCACTGTTAGACGAGGAAGAGATTAATGTAGCAAAGAACACCATGTCTACGTTTGCATACAGGCAGGAGTTCATGGCTAGTTTTGAAGCACCACAGTCAGACATATTTAAAGAAGACTGGGTGGTAGTAAAGGATAAAGACGATGAGCCAGAGCACGGTACTTACTACATGGCTGTGGACTTGGCAGGTTTTGAGAACGTGTCTAAGCAAGCCAGTAACAAGAAGAAGTACTTAGACCAAACGTCTATAGCTATTGTCAAAGTAGGTGATGACAATAAGTGGTGGGTAGACAAGGTTGACGCAGGAAGGTGGGACATTAAAGAGGTATGCGAGAGAATCTTAAATCATGTCCAATTATACGACATTCAAGTAATTGGAATAGAAAAAGGTTCTTTAATGAGAGCAGTATTACCTTACTTAACAGAGATGATGTTAAAGCAAGGTGTATACCCCAGAATAGAAGAAATAGCGTTAGGCAATAAAAGTAAAGTAGACAGAGTTGTAGGTGCGTTGCAAGGTAGGTTTGAACACAGGCAGGTAGAACTCTGTGATGGAGAATGGGTAAGAGAGTTTAAAGAAGAATTACTTAATTTTCCTACAACTGGTGTGCATGATGACATGGTTGACTCAGTTAGTTTAATAGCAAGTATAGCAAATGCAGCAGTTTACTTTGAAGATGATTTTGATGAAGATTACGAACCCTTAGACATTATATCAGGATATTAATATGGATAAAAACGTACCTGAATTTATAGATAGGATAAACAATCCACAAAAGTACTCTTACATTCAAAACAAAGATGGTACGTTTTCTACGCATAAGATGGCTAATACCGAAGTAAACGGAAAGTTTATTGCTTTTCCTATGATTCAGTTCATGCCTTTTAGTAATGAACTATATGAATTTAAAGATTTTAGAAATGCTGCAGACCTTGCTTTGCGTACAGGAAACTATAAAGAGTTTAAGACAGATACTGAAGCATTAAATTATGCAAAGAATTATAAAAAAGGTACTCCACTAGAAAAATTTAAACCAGGAAAATAATATGGCTGAACAGTATAGTATGGACACAGAATTCACTACCGAGGAAGAAGAAGTAGTCACTCAAAGTGATAAGGAGTTAGTAGCTTTCGTGGTTGACCACTGTGACAAGTGGAGAGACTGGAGAGACTCTAACTATGAAACCAAGTGGGATGAATATGAAAGGATATATTATGGAGTTTGGAGCGCGGAAGATCGTACAAGAGACAGTGAGCGTAGTAAAATCATTAGTCCTGCTACCCGTCAAGCTGTTGATAACAGGGTTGCGGAAACTATGGAAGGCTTTGCTGGATCCGGAAAACTGTTTGAAGTAACTGACGATGGTTTAGATCAGGATAGAACTGATGTTGAGGTAATGCAAGGTCTTCTGTTAGAAGACACACACAACAACGCATACATTAATAACGTCAGTTCTATTGTTAAACTAGCAGAGATATACGGTACGGGTATAGGTGAAGTTTTAGTTAAGACTGAAATGGAGCGTATTCCAACAACACAGCCTATGCTTGGGGAGGGTATGGCTGCTGTTGGCGTTACCGAGCAAGAAAAAGTTGTAGTAAAAGTCAAGCCTGTCAATCCTAGAAACTTACTAATTGATCCTAATGCTGACGCTATTGATGACTCAATGGGTGTTGCGGTAGAAGAATATGTCAGTTTGTATCAGATTGTTCAGGGAATGGAGTCAGGTGTTTATCGTAAGGCAGATATACAAACAACTTACGAAAGTGATGACTTAGATCCTAGCCATCTTGAAAAAACTGATTATCAAGACGATAAGGTTAAAATTATTCGTTACTACGGACTTGTACCTGCTGAGTATTTAGATGACATAGAAAATGAAGGCGATGAAGTAGTAGAATTGTTCCCAGAAAATTCTGAAGAAGCTAAACTATCTGGTCTTGTTGAAGCAATTGTTATTATTGCAAACGATGGTACTCTTTTAAAAGCAGAGAAGTCTCCTTACATGATGGAAGACAGACCCATTATTGCATATAGACCGGAGGTTCAACCAGGGCTTTTCTACGGTGTTGGAACAGTTGAGAAGGGGTACAACATGCAAAAAGCTATTGATGCCCAGCTACGTAGTCATATGGACTCCCTAGCACTAACTACTGCGCCTATGATGGGTATTGATGCAACAAGATTACCGAGAGGTATGAAGTTCGAAGTTAGACCTGGTAAAAACATCCTAACTAATGGAAACCCTGCAGAAATCTTACAACCGTTTAAGTTCGGGAGTACGGATGCTTCTAACTATGAAACAGCAAAAGGTTTTGAAGCAATGCTGCTGCAAGCAACAGGCACACTAGACTCGGCAGAGTTGGTCAAGAGTGCAGCAGGTGGAGGAGGACAGAATAACGGTATGGGTATGTCGTTAGCTATGTCTGCTATTGTCAAGAAAAATAGAGTGGCAATGGCATCGTTTCAGGATGACTTCATCATACCAATGGTTAAGAAGGTTGCGTATCGTTATATGCAGTTTGATCCTGACCGTTACCCAATGCAAGACTTTAAGTTTACTACGTTCTCTTCTATTGGTGCTATTGCCAAAGAACACGAACAACAACAGCTTATTGGTTTGATGCAAACGCTTGGACCTAACTCACCTATTGTTCCTATAATACTAAGAAGTATTATTGCTACTTCTAGTTTAGTTAACAAAGAACAGTTAATGGTTCAGTTAGATCAGATGTCACAACCTGATCCACAGGCTCAAGAGATGCAAGCACAACAAGCTCAGTTACAGATGGGTCTAGTACAGGCTCAGGCTAATGAGTTAAATGCTAGAGCACAAGAGTCTGCTGCTGACGCACAAGAAGCACAAGCTAGAGCGCAGAAACTAACAATAGAATCTTCTTTGTTAGATGAAAAAATAAAATCAGACATTATAAGAAACCTTTCGGCTAACATTTCATCGTCTTCGGATGATCAAGAATTTGAAAAAAGAGCTAGAATTGCTGATTTAATGCTTAAAGAAAAAGATATTGATACAAAAGAAAGAATAGTAGATAAGCAGATGGCTGAAAAAAGAATGACGCAATAAATAATACTTGACTTTTTATTAAAAGTATGTTATAATAACTTACAGTGTAAATGAGAATACTTCTCATTATCATTCTTATTAACATTAATAGGAGAACTCCGTTTTGGACAAAGAACTCCAAGAGTATTACGAAGCAAGATTTGACATGATGTCAACGAAGGGCTACAAAGACTTATTGACTGATGTTGAAGTAATGATTGAAGAAAGAAACAATCTAATGGCTACGCAAAGCCTTGAAGATTTAAACTTTCGTAAAGGACAGCTAGACGTTCTACATTGGATTAGAACTCTCAAAAAACTTTCTGAAGAATCTTGGGAGCAACTAAACAATGAGTAAAAGGATGTTTGAATTTAGGTGTGCTGAAGGGCATACCACAGAAAGTTACGTTGACGAAAAGGTAAATACTATTAAGTGTCCTGTTTGTCAACTAATAGCACTTCGTGTTATCTCAGCACCTCGTATTGCACTAGAGGGAATCACTGGTGATTTTCCTACTGCTGCAGATGCTTGGGCTAGGAAGCACGAAGAAGCAACAAGAATCGCCAACAAGCGCAATGAGGGTTAGCGTCTGGTGATATTTTTTAATTCCTAAAATCACAAGCGTGACAGGAGACTATATGGCTAAATTTGAAGAACCGTTTGAAGAGGACATTGAGTTTAATAATGTTGATGAGTTAGAACAAGAACAAAAGGAACCAGAAGCAGTAGAAGAACCTGCTGTCGAGGAAAAACCTGAAGTTGATGTACCTAACAAGTATCAAGGCAAGTCTGTTGAAGACATTGTTAAGATGCACCAAGAAGCTGAAAAGTTAATTGGTAAACAGGCTCAAGAAGTTGGCGAAGTTAGAAGACTAGCTGACGAACTTTTAAAACGAGAACTCTCACAAAAACAAGCCGTTGAAACCCCACCAGAAGAAGTAGATTTTTCTCAACGATTATATGAAGACCCTGAAGCTGCAATCAATGAAGCTGTAAGTAAACATCCTGCTGTTACACAGGCACAGCAACAAGCTGCGTCTTATAAGCAACAGCAAGTTGCCCAAAAATTGAGATCAGAGTTTTCTAATTTTGACGAAGTAATACAGAATCCTGAGTTTTTTGAATGGATTAAAGCATCTCCGGTACGTACTAAGCTGTATGCCGAAGCTGATGGGAATTATGATTATGATTCTGCATTAGAGCTTTTATCTACTTGGAACATAATAAACCCAAGTAGTCCTAAAAAACCTTCTGATCCTGCTTTAGTTGCTGAGTCAAGAAAAGAAAATAATAACAATTTAAAGGCTGCTACAGTAGACACTGGTTCATCTGCACCGACTTCACGAAAAACTTATCGAAGGGCTGATCTAATTAACTTACGTTTACGTGATCCACAGCGTTACGAAGCTATGTCAGATGAAATTATGGCTGCCTATGCGGAGGGACGTGTTAAATAATTAAAAGGAAATAAAAAATGCCACTAGGTACTAATAATGTAACAACCACAACCGCAGCGAAGTTTATCCCTGAAATTTGGAGTGATGAAATTGTTGCAGCATACAAAGAAAATCTTGTCGCTGCTAACTTGTTCTCCAAGATGTCTTTTAAAGGCAAAAAAGGTGATGTGCTTCACATTCCTAAACCAACTCGTGGTGCAGCGTCTGCAAAGGCAGCATCAACTCAGGTAACGCTTATTGCTGCAACTGAGAACGAGGTTTTGGTCAACATCAACAAGCACTACGAGTACTCACGTTTGATTGAGGACATCGTTGAGACACAGGCACTTAGTTCTCTACGAAAGTTCTACACTGATGACGCTGGTCATGCTATTGCTAAACAAGTAGATACTGACTTGATTCAGCTAGGTCGTACTGCTGGCTCAGGCACTGCGTACTCTACAGCAAACGCAACTACTAACGCTTTCCTCGGTTCTAACGGAACTACTGTCTATAACTCTTCATCTTCTAATGCGGCTGCATTGGCTGATGCTGGTATTAGACGTACTATCCAACGACTCGATGATGCTGATGTTCCTATGTCAGATCGTTTTTTAATTGTTCCACCTTCAACAAGAAACACCTTAATGGGTATTGCTCGCTTTACTGAGCAGTCTTTTGTTGGTGAGCAAGGTTCAGATAACACGATCCGCAATGGTATGATTGGTGATGTCTATGGCGTAAAAGTCTTTGTCACAACCAATGCTGACTCAGGTGCTGGTAGTTCTGGTGCTGACCGTATTTGTCTCATGGCTCATAAAGATGCTTTCTGTCTTGCGGAGCAGATGGGTGTACGTTCACAGACCCAGTACAAGCAAGAGTGGCTTGCAACGTTGTTTACATCAGATATGCTTTACGGTGTAGCTGAGTTGCGTGACGATGCTGCTGTAGCTCTCGCTGTTCCTGCTTAATTAAGTAGGTATTATCTCCCCAGGCTCACAAGGCTTGGGGAGTTTTATTATTGTCGTTCATCCATTAGGACGGAAGTAGGGAAACCGAAGGAACGCATCTTTCTTTAAAAGAGGAGGGTGTTATGTCTTGGACAGACTACTGCCGTAAACGTGAGATAGACAACTACAAAAAGCAACAACTACTTAAATTACGACAAAGGAAACACTATGTGGACTAAACCTGAATACACTGAGATGAGATTTGGTTTTGAAGTTACGATGTACATTGCAACTAAGTAAGGACGTATAATGGCTATATTTAGAGGGGCTGGAGGATCAGGAGATGCTACAACAGACGCTGCTAATCAAGCCTCCGTAGCCTCTAATAAAGCAGCAGAAGCTGCTAGTTCAGCAACAGCAGCAGCAGGTTCAGCTACAACCGCAGCAACATCAGCAACAGCATCTTCAGCATCTGCTACAGCATCCGCAAGTTCTGCTACAAGTGCTGCATCTTCTGCAACATCTGCAACTAGTTCTGCAACGGCTGCTGCAGCTTCTTATGATGATTTTGATGACAGGTACTTAGGTCCTAAGTCATCTAACCCAGCTACTGATAACGACGGTGACACGTTAGTTGTTGGTGCATTATATTTTAATACAACCACTAACATCATGATGACCTACACAGGGTCTGCGTGGCAATCTATTGCTACAGGTGGTACTGGTTTACTAGCATCTAATAACTTATCTGATGTTCAAAGTGCAAGCACATCAAGAACTAATCTTGGTGTTGCTATAGGCTCTGACGTACAAGCATTCTCATCTGTTCTTGCAGGTACAACTGCATCTTACACAACTGCTGAAAAAACTAAACTATCAGGTATTGAGACTGCTGCAACAGCAGATCAGACCGGAGCGCAGATTAAGACTGCTTATGAGGCAGAGACTAATGCGTTTACTGATGCACAATTTACTAAACTTGCAGGTATAGAAGCATCAGCTACTGCAGATCAAAGTGCTGCAGAAATTAAAACAGCATACGAAAGTAATGCAGACACTAACGCATTTACTGACGCAGACCACACAAAGCTAGACGGTATAGAAGCATCGGCTACCGCAGATCAAACAGGCGCGCAAATTAAGACTGCTTATGAAGCAGAAACTAATGCCTTTACCGACGCACAGTTTACTAAACTAGCAGGTATAGAGTCCAGTGCTGATGTAACAGATGCAACTAATGTTACTGCTGCTGGTGCGTTGATGGACAGTGAGGTTACTAACCTAGCACAAGTTAAAGCATTTGACTCATCAGACTACGCTGCTGCTGGTAGTGTCACTGGTAAGAATAAGATTATCAACGGTAACTTCTTAATTAATCAACGAGAGGTTTCAGGTACTGTTACGTTGGCT